>Ga0206123_10003899_pt1 | contig 12037 bp, 18 predicted proteins | sample Helgoland_Spring_2_FD_160086 | JGI IMG/M metagenome (GOLD analysis project Ga0206123, IMG submission 160086) | Pelagic subsurface seawater microbial communities from Kabeltonne, Helgoland, North Sea - Helgoland_Spring_Bloom_20160316_1 | ecosystem: Environmental > Aquatic > Marine > Epipelagic ... | reverse complement strand
TGTGTTTGTTGATTTAATTTAGAATTTATTTCTTTATTAATCTCTTTTTTAAATTCATCTAATTTATCTAATAATTCTATATCTAGATTTTTATTAGTATCTAATTTATTAATTTTATTATCTAAAATTTTCATATCTTTATTAATTTTATTAATATAGAGAACGATATTTTGCATTATTTTAATTAATATATTATTAAAATAAAATTTATACGAGTTTAATTAATCATTTATAAAAGTTAATTTTAAAGATTTTTTTTTGTTTAATTTACTATCAATTTTTAAAGGGTTTTCTAATTGAGTTAATAAATCATTAATAGACAATTCTTTCGTATCATTTATATCACATATTTTTATAGAATACTTCATTCTTCGATAATATGCTCTTCTTTTAGTGTATTGATTTATAAATGGAGAAAAGTTATCAACAATATCCCATACTATAGGAGATGTTTGATGTTTTTTTCTAAGAATTCTTCCTAGAGATTGAATAATGTCAGATTTTGGTGAAGCAAATATAACAGCATCTAAATCAGGTATATCCATCCCTTCACTACTCATTGTATATGTTCCAAGAAGTATTTGTTTTGATTCACTTAATTTTAAATCTTTTTGTTTCATACCTCCTACATAATATCCAACAGATGCGATATTATAAGTTGTAATTAAATTAAAAATAGCTGTTAAATGATTTCTTCTATCACTTAACACTAGAATTTTTTTCCCAGAAGATATAAGTTTTTTAATAATACCAATAATTAATTCAGTTCTTTTAGGGTATTCTGTGATATTATTTATCATACGGGGCATACACATTTTACCATTAAAAATTACTTCAGTTTTATTATAAACAATATCATTATTATTATACATAAGTATATTAACATCAACTGGATAATCTTCTCTTTTTTTAATTTCATAAATCATAGGACCTAAAAACCAATGAAATACTTTTGATAATCCATCTTTACGTTTAGGTGTGGCGGATAATCCTAAACTATATTTACTGTTAATTTTGGGTAATGCTCTAGAAAAAACTTCTGCAGCAATATGATGAACTTCATCTATAATTGTAAACCCAAAATCACTAAATGTATTAGGTTCGTATTCTTTCATAGAAATACTCTGTAACATTCCTATTACAATATCTTTATTATTAATGTCTATTTTTGATGCCTGTATAATACCGATTCGTGCGTCTGGTAAAAACTCTTGTATTCTTTCTATCCATTGGTTTATTAAAAACTCTTTATGAACAATAATTAAACTCTTTTTTTTTAATTTTGATATAATATAAAGTGCTATTATTGTTTTTCCATACCCACAAGGTAACGAAATGATACCACCATTTGATTTGGATGTATAATTACCATCTTTACAAGAATCTAAAAATTTAGTTATTGACGGTAATTGTTTGTCTCGAAGAGTACCTTTGAATTCTAAATCAATATCTAATCCATCTGATAGATTTTTAATTTTATCTGGATCACCAAAATTCTCAAATCCATAATGTTTGGGTAGATAAAGTTTTTTGTCACTCTCTAAATATATGGGGAAACTAACAGCTTTACCACCATAACTATCATTAATATATGGTAATACGGTTAATTCTTTTTTAGTTCTATTTATATCTTTAAATCCATACTGTAGTTTAACAATTGCATATCCTCTATTAGATAATATATTCTTAATAATTTCAGGCATAATATTATTATTTAAATAATAATGTAGTGATAATATCAAATTTATTTATTATATAGATAATAAATAAATTTATTATTTAGGTAATTAAAATTTAATTTATATATAATAGTATGGGTATTAAAAAAATATATAACAATGCTACAAGTTTTAATAAATTATTATATTTAGGTATACTACCATTAATATCAATATTAGGAAAAAACATAGATGAAAAACCTCCTATGAGAATAGCATTAATTATAGCGGGAGCTCATTTACATAGTGACTATAAATATAAAACTTGGCCATTTAAACCAAATAATTTAATTACTAAAAAATATCCTATATGGACAAGTTATTCAGCGGTTCCACTCAGTGGACTATTAATTAGATCTGGGAAAAAAGGATTTAATAATAATAAAAAAATATGTGGACTACCATTAATAGGAATGGGTTCTCTATTTGGAGTAGCACACATTAGACAAATAATCTATAAAGACAATAATTTTTATAGTTTTTAAGTTTTATTTAATATTTACAATGTTTTTCCATTAATTTCTGGGCCATGCTCAAGTGAGTAGTTTGATATTTTCTTAGATCTATTAATTCGATTTCATTATTTTCTGTTGAACAGGCAATTTTTCGAAAACCCAATTCTAAAAGAGTTTTACAACATTTAGCACAAGGTTTGGCGTCCCTAAGAATTCCCTTTTCTCTTAAAGATTTATCCTTTGGTATTCTTACCACCCAAATTATAAATTTAGATAAATCATATTTAAATTTATATTTTTTAGATTTAATTTTTTTAGATTTAAAATTAAAGAATTGTTTATGGGCAAGATACTTTTACATGATTAGGAACAATGTATGAATTAATAAATTCAGTAGCAACTTTCATTTCAGCATGTTGACATTGTGTTATCATATCTAAAAAACTTGTCCGCATATTATCATTATAGCCTCTACAAATTATTTTACTACGGCCTTTAGTAATAATAGCACCCAATTTATGAACACAATTGGACTTTAGAGCTTCATTATAAGCAATATTTTGTAGAGTAGGGGACATCGTAATTATTCTTTTAGAAGACATTTATAAGTTAATAAAAGCATAATTATTATTATCAAATTTTTTATACTATATAAAAATATACTATAAAAAATTAGTTATTTTGTAACTGATATAAATAACTTTTAAGTATGTTTTTCCCTAATTTACCTGTGATGGAAACTCTACGATTTGTAACAGGATTAATAATATATCTATATGCGCCTCCTTGCTGACTAGTTCCTTGCTGACTAGTTCCTTGCTGACTAGTTCCTTGTTGAGTAGAACAATCTGAATATGGTGTAATTTCTCCTAATCCACCAATATTATTCTTGTTTACATCTAAAAAATATCCCCCTCCAAAACTCATTATATATATATATATATTATAATTTATGTTAAAAATTAAATATAATAAATATATGTTAAAAATTAAATATAATAAATATATGTTAAAATTAAATATAATATATATTATAATATATGTTAAAAATTAAATATAATAAATAAAACAGATGTCATTAAATTAAAAAGACTCGTTCCTATTCTTTAACGGATTTAGCTTTAATATATATATATATATATATATATATGTGTATAATATCTATCTTTAAAAATTTCGTATTAAATTACCATTATTATTTTTCCAACACTTAAAGTCATTTGTATCGATTTTTCTACTTTTATTACTTAATGGATTAGGGGTAGGATCAAATGGTACTTTAGCTCTAGAAAAATCTATTGCCCTAGGTTCCCCTGAGCTGTCTATAATTATATTTTTAAAATGCAAATCTTGGTGACTTATACCTTTTTCATGATATTTGTTTATACAGTTACAAACTTTTTTCCGCATTATTTCACAAGCACTATTACCAGAAATATTACAATTATTATTTTCGTGAAATTCATAATATGTTATTCCATCTATATAGTCTATTAATATATAAGGTATATTTTTGTATCCATCTAAGTCAAAATCTCCAAAATCATAAATTTTACTTGAATCATCGACTAATTCATTTATACGTTTTAATTTTCTTCCTTCATCTTCTTGTTCTATTTTTTTGTTTATTTTTAATGCAAAAAGGTTACCTGTTTTTGTTTTTACCATATATACCACGCCATCTTTAGATTCATCCCCTAATCTTTTAATAATAGAAAAAGATTCTCCTAGTAGCTCGATATTACTGCCTTGTTTAAATTCAGGAATTCTTCTATAAGGTAATGAAACACCTTTTTCGGTATTAAATCTAATTATTTCTTTAAAAACTTCATCTTCTAGTAAATTATTTAAGCCAGTATCATTATTTTTTAATCTTAAAGCTGCATCAATGAATTCTTCTCCTGTAATTTCATATTTTAATTTGAGATTATTAAATTGTTCGATTATATTTGTATTTTCTGAATCGCTTAATTTTATTTTTCTTTTTCTTGCTTTTCTTTTAAATAAGCTTTTATTTCTCTTCCCTTCATCTATTATTCTTTGTTTATTAACCAACTCTAATGATTTCGCTGTCATCTTATTTTGTTTTTTAACTAATACATTTGGAGATAATTTTTTAGTTACTACCTTATTTTGTTTTTTAACTGATACATTTGGAGATAATTCTTTAGTTATTAATTTATTTAGTATAGGCTTTAAAGTTGCCTGAGTCGGAGTATTATTAAAATTATTAATTTCAGGCTGAGTAACTGTATTATTTTGTGAAAAAATTTTACCTAATATATATGTCCCCGAAGCAGCTGGAATACTTTCTATAGCCATAGTTCCCACTAAAATTAAAAGTAAAAATAATATTTTTTTATTTAGTTTTTAGGTTTTTTGTATGTAAAGAATTATCTAATAGAACGGAAATTAGTTGTATTTGATTAAATACCGTTTGTTTATCATTTTCTGTTCTGATATCTTTAATATTATCAACTATATCTAAAAATTCTTTTTTTTAAAAAAAAGCAAATTTATTTTTTCTTTTAATATTTTTTTTATGAGGAACATTGTGCATATATTTTCTTTCTTTCTTATATGAACGTATATTTCTGGTATGTGAACCACCTCTAAGTCAGATATTTTTATAATTTAGTATTATAGATTGACCTAAATAACTATTGGTTGGTATTTTTCATATGTAGAAGGATGAAAAATATAATTATACATACATATATATATAATTTATATTTAAAGGTTAACTATAAATTAAATATAATGAATCAAACAGATGCCATTAAAATTTTAATAAAAGCCGCAAAAATAGGTCAAAGAAATGGTTCCTATAGTTTATCTGAAGCAGCAGCAATTTATGATGCTATATCTTGTTTTATAGATATTAGTTCTGAAGAAAATGATATTAAAGAGGAAACTGAAAACTCAGTAAATAACCAATATGAAACAGTTATAGATAATAATTAATATTTTTGGATTATACACTGTTTATATAATCCTGAATACTTTTATAAGTATCTCTAATTTTTTGTTTTGATTTAGCTGAAGGTATCCATTTATTAAAATCTTTAGAATATATACACTCAACATAATAGGGGCCTTTTTGTTTAAAAACGCTATCTACTAAATCTAAACATTCTAATGTATCTATTCGTGCAATAGAATGTTTAAATTTACTATTATTTTTATCACAATACAATATATAAACATTAGGTTTATTTGTTTTTTCTATCTCAAAATTAAATAATTTTTCTTCTATATGTATCGATGTAGTAATATTATTTAGTAAATCAAGCAATAGTTGATCTTCATCCTTAATATCAGGTAATAAAACTTCATCTTGATACTCTTGTGTTAGTTTTTTTTCATATTTGACAGAATCTAAGTATGAATTTGAGTCATCTAAAAATTGGATATTTGTATTATTTATTTTAGTAGGTTTAAAATTAAAAACTATAGATTTATTATTAATAATAGGTGTCATAATTAATCCATTTATTTTATTATTACATTGATATATAAATTTATTTATGACATAATTAAATTGATTTGGGATAAAATATTTTTTAATTCTAAGTGAACAAATTTCTAAATTTATATCATAAATATAATCATTTTCCAGTAAATTATGTAATAATTTTAATCTTTCATAGATATTTTTATTAAGTTTTTTATTTTTATAAATAATAATATCATTTATAACAAATTCCCAGGCATTATTATATGTTTTAATTAATTCACCATTTAAAATTGTATTATTATATAATGATTCTTGGAATCTATAATTAGTAATAATAATTTTAGGAAATGTATGACCTCTAATTATTTTTTTATCAATAAATAAAGAGTAGTTTTTATTATTTATCTTAGTTAAATATAAAAAATAGGGCTGTCCACCTGTTAAGACTGATAATAAATAATTATATTTTTTTAAATTATATAATTGTTTATTAGAAAATTGTATATCATCATTTTGTATTGTTATATTAAATTTAGTTTTTAGAGATTTTAATAAGTTTGACTTATACCGGATATTTTTTAAATTATATCCAACTCCATTACAAAAATCAATTTCAGAAAGTTCCATTTTAAAATTTAAATAAAAATCCAAATATAAATCAAATTTATATATGAGTAACATTAATATTTGATTAATATTTGATTAACATTTATAAATATTATAAATATATAAATGTCTAGCTATGATTTTACCAAATTGGAAGAACTTTCTAATATACCTGGGGAAGATATAGATATTAAACTATATGAGCCTGATGATTTTATTAGGAGAACACAATATCCGCATGTCACAACTGTTAGAAAAGATGTAATGACATATACAAATCCTGATTCTCCTGAAAATCCTATAGTAAGAACCATTATAACTAAAAAATTAAAAGGATCCAGGGGAGTATTAGATAGATATTTACATTGGAAACCATTTGGTGCGGCTCTTCATAATAAGAGTTATACAACTATAAGTGATCCCGTTTTCATAGAACCCTATAATAAATTGGAGGATACTTCCACACATTCTCTGAAAGCTGTAAGTACTGGGGTTGCCTATAAACCTAAAATTAATATTATAGAAAATTCTAAAAAGAAAACATCAGGGTTATACAAACCATCAATAAATAATATTAAAGCGGCAACGGTTAATACAAATAGTTCATTAATTATTAAAAATTTTCCAACAGATTTATTAAAAGATGATATAGAAGATAGATTATACACATTATTTAGTAAGTATGGAGCTATTAAAAGAATTAATGTTTTAATTAATAAAACTACAGGAGATGTAAAAGATATAGCTTTTATCGATTTTTATAATCCTACAGATTCTAATACAGTATTAGAATCAAATGAAAGATTTATTCTAGATAATTTAATTCTTACTATAGAAAAAAATAATAAAAAAGAAGAATAAGATTTATAACGTATAATAAGAATTATCAAAATCATCATATCCTTGAATAGTGTCAGTAGCTATATTACTCGAATTTTTATCATTCGAATTTATACCATCACGTTTTTGTAAATTTTGAGTAGGAACTTCATCAAAAGTATATATATCTTTATTGAGATTATTAAAAGAATTATCTATAGTATTTTTGTTAACAGTAGTCGATTTTGTTAAAAGAGTCTGCAATTCTTCATCTGTATTTTTTTTCTCATTATCTAAATAAGTTAATAATTCATATTTAGCATCTTTGCCATAATCATTTATAGTATTGGAAGCATTTTCGTTATACCGAGAGGTATCTTCGTTATATTGAAAAGTATCTTCATTATAAGTGGCGTCCCCACCAGCATTATAGTGTTCTCGTAAGTTTATAAAATTAACTTTTGTATCTTCTAATAAATATATTTTAATAAGTAAATGTAATATTAAAATAGTTAAAAAATACAAAATAATATTATTAAAATAATTATTCATTATTATAATAATAATATTTTAATTACTGGAAATTTAAATTTATTATAATATATTAATATATTATTATAATAAATGAGTAGTGAAAATGATATTGAAATAAATGATATTGAAATTATAATTGATAATGGAACTTTAACAAATCAACAAAAAGAAATCGTATTAAAGGTATATAATAAGGTAAAAAATAATATTGCAGAAATAATTAATAAATTATCTAATGATACCTTAGAAGTATCAGATGTAGCCAACATTATATTTGAGTTAGTGTGCTATAATATGAAAATAATAGAAAAAATAAAAGTAAATAGAACTAAATTAACTGGCGAAGAAAAAAAATTAATTGTATTAGAACTTATTAGAGTATCTATACATTCGGAAGTAAAAGATGAGACTGTTAGAACAACTATTTTAAAAGTCTATGATATGTCAGCAGAAAGTATTTTAGAAAATGTTTTAGATGTTAGTCAAAGTGTAAATACAGGTATTAAAAAGGGATGTAATACATTATTTAAGTGTTGTAGGAATTAAATTAATAATTTCCTCCAATTTTGTCATAAGTTTATTATAATTACTTGGTTTTTTAATTATTATACTAATAGTATAATAATTAGAATCTTTATTTTTAACTGTATTGTTATTGTCATATTCTATATAATTATTTATACAAATAGTAAATAAATTATTAATGGTAGATAGATATTCCTCTTTTAAAGTAATAGAATTATAGTTATACACTGATACTATATTCGAATCATTTTTAATACAACTATTGAGAGTTAGCAACATATCATTTGAATTATTTCCAATTATTAAATAATCTAATGTTTTATAAGAATAATAATTATGTTTTTTATTATTAATTTCTATGGCATTATTTAAATATTTATATATATGAACTGTAGATACTTTACTAAAATGAATAGAATTATGTATACAATTTTTTAAAAATAAATCTATTGTATTTTTAGATAATTTATAATCAAATATAGTGTCCTCTATTTTTTTTCCTAATTTAATTGTTATACTATTATTTTTATTAATTAATGATGTATTATTATAAATGAACTGGTTCATAAAATGATATTTGTAGAATAATAGTTTATTTTAATCAAATTTAATTCGATAAAAAATATATACATATTATATAATATGTATACTCGTATAAAAAATCCAGAAACGAATCGGTGGGTAACTGTGAATAGTTCTTTAGGTAATAAAATAATAAATAATTATTATAATATTCTTGGTGGTGCGTCCGGACCCTCATTAGAAAAAAATGAAATAGGTAAAGTACATAAAGTGTCTTATTTGACCCATTTATTGACAGAAGATTATATAAATGATATTTCTCAAATATTATATGGACGTCATTTTAAGGTAACAGACTTTATTCCATTTGAAGAAATTACAAAAGTTATTCCAAATGATATGGAAGTCCAGTATAATGATAAAACAGTTGGGAAAAAGGGAAATAACACAGAACTTATGTATAATGATAGTGCCAAGTGGTATAACGACCACAAAAACTTTAATATGAATGATGTTATAACAGATGATAGTGGAGGATATAGTCGTTCACAATTTGATGCTTGGTTAGTTGTAAAACAAGAAGGAAAATTAGGATTGTGTATGTTTCCAATGAGTGATGGAGATTGGGATAATGGATTTAGTGATGGGGATTCTATAAATAATCGGGGTGAAATGATACACCCAATAACTAGAAAATTAGTTAAGATTGGATTATTTTAAGTATCCTTTCGAACTTAATGTAAAACGGTTAAAAATGTGTAATTTCATAATTGACTTTTTATAACAGATATTTTTCTTAATGACTTTATGTAATGATTAGCTGTTTTTTTTTTATTTCTACTCTATCTGATAAAATTTTTTATTTATACGGACTAATAATAAATAATTTTATCAGATAATAGATAATAATATTATATTTTATTCTACTATAATATTATAATAAATGTCTTCTCGTATTTTAAATTCTCCAAGAAAATTAACTGCAATTGAGCAAACACAATTGCAGCAAGCCCTACAAAAATGGATTCCTACAATAGTACAAACCTATAAAACAACTTTATTTGAAATGATCGCAAATCCTTATAAAAAGGCTTTACTCTATTTAACAGTATTTTCTATATTGGGTTTATTATTAATACTAATAAACTCTAGATTTAAATTACAACTATTCTATAATAAAATTATACTTGGGATTATTTTAATCGTTATATTATTTATATGCATTAATGTGGCATTAGAACAATATAAACTGAATGAGGATTTAGAATTATTTTTAACTTTAACAAAACCATATGCAACTAAATATGATTATGAATCCAGCAGTGTTATTCAGAATAAATTAATGAGAAACGCATATAGTTATGGGAATAATGGTAATGATAGTGGTATATTAGGAGGAATTATAGGAGCAGGACTCTCTCTAAGACAAAATAGTAATAAAAATGATTAAACTATTTTTAAGTATTTTAGGATAGTATACATCCAACTATAAGAATCATTTTGTTCCCCATAATCAATATATAGGAATCCATCATTACTTTTATATTTATTATATATTTCTAAAATAGATGAAGATACTATAGGTAATGAATCATTAATATAAATATATAATTTTATAGACTTTTCTAATTTAATTTGTTTTTTTATAATAAACAAAAGTTGTCCAACTGTTAAATCTTCTGATACTAAAAATTTATATTTTTCAATGTTAGGTAATTTAGATGATTTATGTTTATTTATAATAATAGGTATTTTGCCTGGATATTTTTTTTTTGTTCGATTAGATTCTTCTAATCTTTGATAAAATTTTTTATTATTTTTAAATTTATACATAATATAATTTATTAATATTATTATATAATAATTTGATTTATTTATAATATAAAATATTATTAATATAAATGACTTCTATAAAAAAGGCATTATTATTAAAAAAAGATAGTTCAATTATTAAAATTGATTTACCAACAGATTTAGATATAGATAATATAGATATTAATACTATAAATTTTAAAACGATAGGTAATGGATCTATAAAAAGATTTTGTGATTGGAAACTACAAGATTTTACAATATCTATATATGGATGGAAAGAAGGAAATGCTGGAGATGAAAATAAAACAGAATTACCACCACCCGAAGATACTGATTTATATTTTGGAGATATTCTAGTTATTAAAAATAATGGAAAAAAACTGCTTAATATAACATTAAAGGATTATAATGTTTTTATAGATACTGCTAATGGAGGATTTGAGGATTTAGGATCAGACGATACTGAAAGTGACAATGAAACAAATGAATATGATTTAGAAGATGATTTTATAGATAATAGTAATTCGATAGATTCTTATGAAGAAGATACAGAATCTAGTATGTCAGATAGAATTACTGATGACGAATTATCTAATTATTCAGAATATAGTGATAGTGATGAAGACCCTAATGAAGATTGAGATGTCGATTAAGAACGCGGTCCAGATATTCTAATAATTAAATAATTAAATAATAAATTTGATTTAATCAATGATTTAAAGTTTAATTAAAATCATTAATTAATGGGAGAATTACGAGCCAAAGTTGCGTTAAAATTTAAACATTTATTAGATAATAATAAATTTAGTGATACAGAAACTCTAAGTAATAATATTGAGAAAGGTATATATAATTGGATTATTCAAAAATGTAATGAAAAAGAGATTATTAAAAGATGGGATAATAGTTTTTTTAGAAAAATGTATTTAACGAAGTCTATATCAATATACTCTAATTTAGATCCTAATTCTTATATAGGCAACAGTCGATTTATTACACGATTTAAAAATAATGAATTTAAAGCATATGATATAGCATTTTTTGAAAGTTTACACATATTTCCAGAAGCTTGGAAAAAAATATACGATGATAAGGAAAAACGAGATAAAGTTCTGTATGAAGTTAATAAAGATATGGCTACAGATATATTCACGTGTGGTAGGTGTAAAAAGAAAGAATGCACCTATTATCAACTACAAACTCGTTCGGCGGATGAACCTATGACAACATTTGTAACATGTTTAAATTGTGGTAAACGATGGAAATGTTAAGCAATTAAATCCTCAACTCTTAAATCTTCATAATCTTTATTAGGGTAAAACCTTCTAACTAATAATGGGATTTTTTTTTCTTCTAATTCTAAAATTGCAATTTCCTTAACATTTATAACGTTTTTAGGAACAGTAACCATTGCTTGTGCACCATTTGCTAACATTTCAGAACGTATGCCTATTATTTTTGCTTTCTCAAATTTTGTCATTGGATATGCTAAATTTTTTTTTTTTGTATAATAATTCTCATATGATTGATTATTAGAAACAATATTAACATTTTTAACAACGGGTATACTGATATCAGAAGAATCC
>Ga0206123_10003891_pt1 | contig 12057 bp, 31 predicted proteins | sample Helgoland_Spring_2_FD_160086 | JGI IMG/M metagenome (GOLD analysis project Ga0206123, IMG submission 160086) | Pelagic subsurface seawater microbial communities from Kabeltonne, Helgoland, North Sea - Helgoland_Spring_Bloom_20160316_1 | ecosystem: Environmental > Aquatic > Marine > Epipelagic ... | reverse complement strand
GCGGGTGTATAACAGACTAGGGATAATTTTCAAAAACTTGTAGTTATACCCACATAACTTATACATATACCAGAGCAATAAGTAACAAATCGACTTAATAGTCTTAATCATTGGTAAAAAATATTTGCGAATCGGACGCAATTGTAGTTAAGTGTTGGAAAGTTGGGAATTGGAAGAAAGTCGAAGTAAGATAGTTGACTTTCTTTTGGTGTGATCTTGTTGACATAAGATATATCGTAAGCAATCGCCTAAATAGCATTAACTACGTAGTTGTGATCTTGCGGTGCGCTGACGCTACCTCCAGATCTCATTTACGAAGTAATGATGCTTGAGGCTCATTTTGCATGAGTGATAAATCAATGATTGTCGGAGTAACTATCTTAATTAGTAATAATATTATACCACAACTTTATCAAAAAAGCTAGAAATATTTTTCGAAGGGGTATGAAAAGATGTTTTCTTTTGCCTCGAGTTCATGATAAATTATTTTTCACTTTCTTTTCGTGGTAAACATTTTTTGGATTTCTTCGCTTGTTTTTACTACCAGAAAAAGACTCTCTTTCAAAACTGCTAACATGAAAAAATTCTAAGTTATGAGTTTGGAATGCCTGCGGTTGATAGTCGTATTGGTGGGATGTTATAAGTGCAAAGTCGAAAAACAATAGTGGTAAAATGAGATCGATTTTGAGACTATCTCTTATGCCGTGGTCTTCGTGTCAAGTATCTGTTATATTCGGCTGTGAGTTTTTGTTGGCGTTTTTGTGCTGCAGCTTTCATTCTTTTTCGCTTAGCTGTTGGTTTCTCGTAGAACTCGAGTTCCCTTATTCTTTCTTTTAGACCATCACGATCTAATCTTCTTCTCAACTGACGAATTGCTCGTTCAACTGAATGTCCTTTAACTTCAACTCTCATTCAAACCCTGTGCTCTTGTTAGGCGGCACAGATCATTTGCAATATTGCATTGATTGTCAACAGTAGCTTTGATAAACTTGTGAACCCATGCCATGTCGAATACGAAGTCTTGGTCAGTAGTATTTAGACCAAGCTTTTGTGCTTCTACAATGACAGCGGCAAGTAGCTTATCGCTAATATCATCTGCTTTTCTCATTCTGGGAAATTCAATTACTTTCATCGGTTCTCCTGTGAAACGCCCATCCTCTTTTGCGAAGATAGTTTACTTGTGAGGTTATACTGGTAGTTCGTCTTAACAATCTACTTGATAACTCGGTTAAAGGGATTTTGTTATAGAGGTCTTTCAATGTCTGTCTTTCTTTTGTAGACCATTTACCTCTTTTATAAATCATACTCTTATTATATCAAATCGAAAACCATGTGTCAAGAACTATTTTTAGATACCCTTAATTTAGTACTTGACATGAGGTCATGAATTGTGTATAATATATGTTATGGAGAAAAAATATGGATATAGATATAGCATACATAATAATACTCGCTAGTAGTATTTACTTAGCATACAGAACTGGTAAGCAGGAAGGCATTGGTGCCACGCTCGATTATATGAAAGAGCAGGGCAAGATTGACTTCGAGGACTAACCAAAAAATAGTTGTTGACTTTTGGTCTACTTTTTAGTATAATATACATAAGTGTAAGAAGGGTTTCTTGCACAATGGCGTCAATACCGAAAGGGTTGGCATAGTTTTACTGAAAAGGAAATTAGGAGAAATAATATGACGATTGATATTAGTAAATTTTGGCTAGGTATGAATAATGATTGGCTGTTGCATAACACCGATACCTCATATCCTAGATATAACATTGTAGAGAATGTGGACACAGGCAACTTTCGAATAGAGGTTGCAGTGCCGGGTTGGTCTAAACAAGAACTTGAGTTGGTTCATGAAGATAATGAATTACTCATCAAGGGGAAAAAAGAACGAAAACTGAGTGAGAGTGAAAGATTCTCACATCAAGGTCTCAGTCTTAAATCTTTTGAGCGTAAGTTTATGTTAAACGCAGACTTAAAAGTTGACAATGTCGAACTAACAGATGGACTATTGACTATCGCCTTGTCTAAAACTCCGAACTCCAATCGTAAAGTATTGGATATTAAATGAAAACAATAATAAATAGTTTTAGACAAGTACAGAAACATGAGGACATACAAGACGCACTAGGAACTTTGTTTCTAGGTTGTATGTTTGGAATTGCTGTAATAGCAAGTACAGGGCAATTGTTTTAGTACAAGTCAAGACCTAAGTCGAGAGGGCAGGCAACTGCCCACTCGCATTAATTTATTATATGGTAATCGTAAGTGCAGATGCTTTGGAAAGACTAAAGCAAAAAGTAAAAAATAGACAAGTTTGGGGATTGCGTTTAGGCATGAAACCAAACGGATGTAACGGGTGGTCGTATGACTTGAGTTATTTGGAAGAACCAAATGTTTCAAGTGATGCGGTATTCTATGGTATTATAGCTGTAGATCCGATGACATTTAGTTATGTCGATCAAATAAGTATTGATTGGACAGAAGATGGGTTAAATGAATATTTTGAAATCAGAAGCCCACAAGAAACAGCCCGTTGCGGCTGTGGAGAAAGTTTTACATTATGAAAATATCACAAGAGGGTATATCCCTTATCAAGAAATTTGAAGGTTGCGAATTAGAAGCATACCAAGATGCAGTAGGAATATGGACTATAGGTTATGGTCATATCAAAGGCGTATCAGAGGGAATGTCTATTACAAAACCTCAAGCAGAAGAAATGCTAGTACACGAACTAACGGAGTACGAACAGCATGTTCTCAATCAAGTAACCATCTCACTCGACCAGTGTATGTTCGATGCATTAGTATCATGGACATTCAACCTCGGTCCGACCAATTTAAGTAGTTCCACTCTTTTAAAAGTATTAAATAGTGGCGACTACGAAGGAGTCCCTGCCCAGATTAAACGCTGGAACAAAGCAGGCGGCAAAGTATTAGAAGGATTAGTTCGTAGGAGAGAAGCAGAAGCTCTGCTTTTTGAAGGTAAGGACTGGTCTAACATATAGGAAATCATGGATATATTATTAGTATTAGCATTGATTTGGGGGTATAACAACCAACCAAAAGATGTAGATCCCGTAGCTCCTACAGGTACAACGTTCAACCAAGCAGCAGGTTTTGAGTGTCAAAGTAATTGTACTCCAGCAACTTCTACAACTGTAGAGGTAGGAAATACAAGTGCAGCGACTACTACAGTAGCAGATATTATAGCTGAGTTAGAGGCAATGCCAGTGACTACAACTGTAACTGCAACTACTACAAGCACAGGTACAGGAACATCAACGAGTACTTCAACAGGAACTTAACGGAAAGAATGGCAGTACCACTACTATTAGTGGTGCTTGCTTGTTTCTTTGTATATGACCATGCAAGGCATAAAGCAGAGTTAGAGATAACTCGAAACATAGAATTAGCGAATTGGCAAAAGCTAAATCAACTAGAGAGTACAATAAATGGACAGAATAAAAAGATTTTTCGCAACAATGAAGCGGTGGTGGATTGCCTTAAAAAGCAAATTTATAACGCTGTATACATTGACTGTGAGTTATAATCAGATATGGGGCGATGCAGATGATGAAACTTTTATTGTTAAAAAGTTTCTTATAACAAAGCCCAATCATTTAAAGTTCAGAACTGAAAGCGGGGAAGTCATAGAGATGCATGGAGCAGAAGGACTTAACTATAAAATAGAGGAAATGTAATGAATCAATTCTTTTTAGCTTTATTATTAGTATTAAGTGGAATATGTTATTGGCTATGGAATGAAAATAAGATTCTAGTAGCTAACAACGCAGCTTTAGAAGGAGCAGTAGCTACCCAAGAAGAAACAATCGCCACTATGCAAAATGATTTTAGCTTACAAACAGAACAGTTGCAAGCAATGACAGTTAAAAGTCAAGCAGCACAACGAGAATTAAATAGATATACACAGTTTATTCAAAACTATGAATTAACTGCAAAAATCTTAGCAGACCCAGTTGAACTGGAGAGGAAAATAAATAATGGAACAAAACACGCATTTGAGGGTATTGAGGAACTTAGCAGTACCGTTGACGATCTTGATGATGGGCTCCAGTTGCAGCCTACTTCCAACTAAAGTAGTAGAAGTAAGTGCAAAACCTATAGAACGAAATATCGTTCAGCCCGTTATGCCAAGAGAGATCGATCTAAAGAATCCTACTTGGATAGTAGTTACACCAGAAAATTGGGAAGATCAGCTTTCAAGAATAGAAAAACAGGAAGGCGAATTAGTATTTTTAGCTATGACAATACCAGACTATGAATTAATGGCTTATAATACGCAAGAATTAAAAAGATATATTACTGAATTAAAAGATGTAGTAGTATACTATCGAAAAGTAACAACAGAGGATATATCACCAGATGGGAATTAGATGCAGTATAATGCAAATAATTGAACAACAACTAAATAGAAAAGACATCAATATAACTACCGATCTTATTGATGAAACAAATGCAGATAGTCTTGACATGGTTGAGATTATTGTTGATGTCGAAAACGAGTTCAATGTAACAATACCAGATAAAAGTATAAAAACTCTTCGTACACCTGGAGATATAATATTTTATGTTCAACAAACTATATAATTGGTGGAACTCATATCTAGCATATAGGGATGCCATGAAAGGGGCAAACTATTTTGAAAAACATCCACATCTACAAGAACGATTGGAAATAATAGAAGATTGGTGTGAAGAACTAGAGGTTAGATTAGATCAGCTTCAGGAAAACAAAAAATAAATGGTAGAATTTAACAAATTACAGAAACTACTTCAAGACTTTGTTGTTGAAGTAAGTTTTACAAGTTTAAAGTCTGGTAGACAATACAGTATACCTTGTACACTAAGGGCTGATATTGTGCCAGCTGTAGTCAAACAGTCTGAATCAGACTCTATATTACTGTATCGATTAGATACAAATAAATGGGAGGACTTACGTATTTCCAGTATAGATGGCTACAAAGATCCCTACTAATTGGGAAAGCCTCGCAAGAGGATTAGGAGAGAAGAATGTTAGGATTCTTACAATGGGTTATTGGATGGATTCAAGTTATACCATGGTTAGTCATGAGTGCTTCAATCATAGCAGCGTGTACTGACACACCAAAAGATGACAAGTTAGTCGGGAAAATGTATAAAGTTCTTGACTGGTTTGCAATCAATGTTGGTAAAGCGAAGCAGGAAGCAAAGGAGAGCTAAATGGCAGACGAACGATTCGCAGGTGATATGAGTCGAAATGAGGTTGAAATAGACCTTAATAAGTTCATGGAACTTGTACAAGAGAACTCTAATCTAAAAGCAAAAATAGTAGAGATGGAAGCCAACAGAGAGCCAGATAATCCTTGGCAGCGTTGGATTTTCTTATCAAACATGATTGATGCGTGGAGGATCTTTCCCCGAGCATTTCTTAGTGTATACATTTTCCTATTATACTATTGCACAATGTGGTTTATGGCTCTGCCAGAACCCACAATGGAACAGTCTGGTCTAATCAGTATTGTTGTTGGTGCAGGTGCAGCTTGGTTTGGTCTTTATGCTGGAACAGCTAAGGATAAAATTAACGGATCTGGAAAATAGTTCTTGACTTTATTTCATAATTTTAGTATAATATACATTATGAAAAAGTTTAAAGAAATCAAAAAAATCAAGTCAGAGAAGAAAGTTTGTCCGTACTGTAAGACTACAGAAAACGCAGACAAACTCTGTGGCGTATACAAATGTTGGAAGTAAGATATGAATTTATTTTATTTAGACGAGGATCTCGATAAGGCAGCACAGTATCATGTTGACAAGCATATTGTTAAGATGCCACTGGAAGCTGCCCAGATTCTTTGTACAACTATTTACATTGACAAATTTCTAGGGTATGTTCCTCGTGCGTTGAATGCAGAAGAACGAGAGGTTCTTAACAAGGTCAAAGCCGAAATTAAGCATTTACCACTTGAGGAGCGACCCTTCCCCTACCTTCCAATGATGTACAATCATCCCTGCACAATCTGGGCAAGGGAGTCATTGGATAACCATGAGTGGGTTCATTGTTATGCTAACGCATTGAATGATGAATACTACTATCGTTATGGAAAACTACACAAATCAGTAGAACAAGTAGTAAACAAACTACCTGATCCAGTACATCTTGAAAGAGTAGGTTTTACTAAGTTCGGACTGGCAATGCCAGAGGATCTTAGAGATTACGATAATCCGATACAAAGTTATCGTGATTATTACCATTTAGACAAGGCAACCTTCGCAGCTTGGTCTCACCGAGACAAACCACATTGGTGGAACGAAGATTATGCCGATTATGAAAAAAGGATAACTCGTGTATAACCCAAAGCAAGTACCACAGTATAAATTCAATGAGGACTTAATTATGTCCCGACTAGAACAGTATGTGAACAATACATATAATCAACACTACGCCCAAGAAGGAAAACAAACAACAGAGATTGTATTTGAAAATGGGCATGGTGAAGGTTTTTGCATTGGTAATATTATAAAGTACGCACAGCGTTTTGGAAAGAAAGACGGCAAGAATGAAAAAGACTTATATAAAGTTATTCATTATGCAATTATTCTTTTAGGAAAGATGCACGAAGACGATCTGAAAAATTTAAACGACTATCATTTGGAGTTAAAAGATGGCAGTTAGAAAGAAAAGAGAGGAGAAACTCTCTGAAGCAAACATTAATAAAGTAATAGAACTGCTTGCTGCAGAGAAGCCTATTACTAAAAAAGAGGCGTGTGAGATATTGCATATTGCATACAATACAACTCGCCTTAGTAAAATTATCGCAGACCATAATGAAACACTCGAACACCGAGCTAGAAGAAAAGCACAAAATAAAGGTAAGGGTGTAACAGAGCAAGAAAAAAGAACAATAGTTAAGTACTATTTAGAAGGATCTAATGTATCTGACATTGCAAAAGCATTGTACAGATCTCCTGCTTTTATTAAAGCAGTAATAGAACGAATGGGAGTACCACAAAAACTTCCAGACACCGACTATCAAGGTATCCGAGAATCCATGATACCAGAATCTTGCGTAGCAGAAGAATTCGAACCAAACGAGAGAGTATGGTCGTCTCAAGGCAACTGTATTGCAGTTGTAAAACGAGAAGTAACAAAGTCCCATGACTTTGAAAAACATGGTAGCAAGTGCTATCTATTATGGGAAATAGAAATGGCAGAGTGTGAATCGCCATACTTCGGGTTAGTAAGAGATGCAGGGCATTATGCCCCACGACTTGCATACAACATAGGAAGTTTAAAACACTTACAAGAATATTTATGAAATACTTTATAGCTTTTTATATTGCAGGTTGGGTTGTTAGCTTAGTAAGATTATATTATCCCTCTATAAGATTTTTAAAATCAGTAGAGAGTAGTAATGTACTTGTACAGCGAGAAAAACTAGGATGGGCAATAGCAATCTTAGGTTTTGGTATCGCTACGCCGCTAACACTTCCAATTGCATTATCTGATAAGTTATCAAAAGAATTCGTAGTTGCATTTTGCGACAAAGCTTTGAGTTAAAACATGGCATACAGTAAAGAAGTAGTAGACAGATTTGAGGGAGTACTAAACTCACCTAAACAATTTTCAGTAGGAAGATACGATCCAAAAGACCCGACAGTAGCAACAGGTATGCAAGGCGCACCTGCTTGTGGGGATGTAATGAAATTACAGTTAAGAATCGATCCAGGCAATAATCGCATCATGGGAGTTAAATTTAAAACCTATGGATGTGGAAGTGCAATCGCATCTTCTTCTTTATTTGTTGATATGCTACAAGGATTGACTATCGAAGAAGCAAAATTAATTAAAGATAAGGATATTGCAGACGCATTGAATCTTCCACCAATTAAATTACATTGCTCTGTACTAGCAGAGGGAAGCATCAAGGCAGCAATCGAAGACTGGGAGACAAAGAAATCATGTTAGATTTTTTATTTGGAGTACCTTTCATACTAGCAAAGTTTATTTTTAATCTAGCAGTATGGGCAGGAATATTCTACTATGGTTATGTCTTTATAAAAGATACTTACCATAAGTACAAAGACGGACATTATGATGAATACTTTAAATCATAGAGGAGAATTATGAATTATTTATTACAAGCACTTATCGCTAAGTTACAAGGCGAAGTTGAAGTAGCAAAAGCAAATGTTATGGTGTATACTAGAAATCCATCTGGTATTGGAGAACACCCAGAGATTGTCGAAGCTATCGAGACACAGATAGAAAAAATTGCAAATGCCGAAGAAAAGATTGAAACTATACAAAAGCATTTCTCAAGATAGGAAAACCTATAAGATACCGAAAAATACTTCTTGACAATTGGTTTCAAATTCATTATAATATATTTATATTAAAAAAAGGATATACATGAGTGACAGGTTTTATACGCAACAGTACGACCGAACAGGTTGGAAACCCGTATGGAACGGCGAGTGGATCCAAAACAAACACAGGAGAAAAAGAATGGCTTGGACAGATGAATCTAAAGCACAGGCAGTTGAAATGTATCAGGAACAAGAACCTACACCTGAAACTTCAATGGAAATTGTAAAAGAAATCGCAGACGAACTTGGCGAATCACCAAATGGAGTTCGAATGATATTAACTAAAGCAGGCGTTTATGTAAGAAAAACTCCAGCAGCTAAATCCTCAGGTGGATCTACTGGTGGCGGGCGAGTATCAGTAGCTGATGCTCAAGCAAGTCTTACTTCAGCATTGTCAGACGCAGGTCAAGAAGTTGATGAAGCTATTATCGGTAAACTAACTGGTAAAGCAGCAGTATACTTCAAAGGTATCGTAGAAGCATTAAATAATTAAGTAGTTGTAACTTAGTTTAGCCAAGGCATTGCAAGATGTCTTGGTTTTTTGCATTCTTTTTAAGTGACCTCTCAATTTAACAATTCAAAAGAGTTTTTGTTAGATTAAATTGGAGAAATAATGAAAAAAGAAGAGCTTAAGAAGAGACTCGACGACTCTGGTGATGCAATCATCACTTATAGAAGTCAAAACTCACGAAAATTAAAGTATAATGTTTGCACTAATGACTTTTCCACAGAATACATTCGTCAGAAAAGAAATAGAGCAAAAGAAGGACAGCATACAGTTTTGCTATTTTGTTGGGACACGGATTCTTATAGAATACTTGTGCCTGAAAATGTAACGAGTGTTGTACCTCTCAACCGAGTGATTAAGAATGATTGACCTCGATTCCCCCGCACCATACGAAAAAATAATACAACAAACAGAAGACGAACAGATTCGATTAGTAGTAAATGTATTTCGTGGAACAGAGTATATATCTCTACGAAAATATTATTTAGACTTTGACGAAGAATGGAAACCTACACGAAATGGAATCACTATGAAAGTTGACTTCGAAAATACTAGACGACTCTTCGAAGGTCTAGTAGATATTCTCTCCCTAGCGGAAAGTAAGTCTGTTTTAGAAGAACAATTTAAAGAACAACTAGACGAAATATACCTACCATAAAATATGAATTTTCAAAGACAAAGCACAAAAATAGGCATAGACTATGAAACTTTAGTGCAAACTCATAATCCACATTTCAAAGGCAAAAAGAAATTTACAGAAGTAGGAGTAGATGCAGACTTTCATTATATGGAAGATGACACCCTATTTGTTGTAGAGTGTAAAACTTATAATCAGCAAAGAACAGACTGTATAAAAAAAGCTATTGCAAATGCCTTTTGTATCAAACAACAGGATTCTGAATGTAAGTTTATACTATATCTCGGCGTAGAACCAAAACCAAATTTATCTGGAGCAAAAATGCTAGAAGCTGCCATACGGGGCGGTATAATAGATAGTGTGAAAGTTTTACCTTACGAAAAATAAATCTTGACAACAGCTTATAAATTTAGTATAATATCTATATGAAAAATTTAGAAGCACTAATAAATCGAGCAAGGATTGCTTATTATAATGGTAAACCTCTTATGTCAGACGAACTGTATGACAGAATGGAGGCTCAACTTGGTACATTGAATGATGTTGTGGGAGCAAAACAAGACCCACGCTCAGTAAGATGGACTCACGCCTTTCCAATGTATTCATTGCAAAAAGCATATACAATGGAAGATAGACCAGACTACGGTCAAGAACCTGTAGTAGTCACCCCCAAACTAGACGGAGCCGCAGTTGCTCTACAATACATATATGGCACATTGTCTTGTGCCTTAACTCGAGGAGACGGAAAAGAAGGTGTCGACATCACAGAAAAGATGCGACAACTTGTTCCTCGACATTTATTGCCCGCTCAGGACAAACACATATTACAAATTACTGGAGAAGTAGTCGCAGATAAGAACATAGAAAACTCAAGAAACTATGCAGCGGGTGCACTCAACTTAAAAGATATTGATGAGTTCAAAGAACGAGCAGGAAGTATGGAATTTATTGCATATAGCGTTCAGCCTTATCCTACAAATGATTATATAGAAGATATGAACTTCTTAAATCAGTGTGGGTTTGAGACTGCTATAGATAGTAATTATCCTATGTTTCCTCAAGATGGAGAAGTGTGGAGAATTATAGATAACAATGCTTTCGAAAAGTTAGGTTATACTTCTCACCATCCTCGTGGAGCATTTGCCAAGAAAACCAAACCAGCAGGAGTAGTAACAAAACTACTTGATGTTGTGTGGCAAGTTGGCAAGTCAGGAAACGTATCTCCAGTAGCAATTCTAGAACCTATTAATATAAATGGCGCAACAGTAAGTAGAGCAACTCTACATAATATAGCAATCATTGAAGGTCTTGGACTTGAAATCGGTTGTTCTGTTGAAGTAATAAGAGCAGGGGAAATCATTCCTCAAGTTATAGCGAGAGTAGATTAATGAGCTTAACAGTAGAAATATTTGGAAAAGATAACTGTCCATTTTGCGACAAAGCAAAAGCATTGGCGGAAAGAAAAGGGCACAGTTATACTTATAAAAGATTAGGAGAACACTTTGAAATGGGTTTCATTGCAGAGGAGTTTCCAGAGGCAAGAACATTCCCACAGATTAAAGTCAACGGGAATTATTGTGGAGGCTACACAGAGTATGAAACTCTAGTAGCAAAACTATGAGTTATTTAGTTATGAATGACAAACATGAGTATCATCAGTATTCACGAAATGCAAGAAGTGTAATAGTGTATAAGTATTTAGATGATAATTCATGGGGTTGTGAATACTACGAGAATCAACTTGTAGATGGAGAACATACAAAAGTATTCATAGCAGAGGAACGATATGAAGGAAAAGGAGAATGTTATGCAGAATCAGCTGCAGACAACTATGTATTTGGTATAAAGAATTTTGAAGAAAATCAAACCTAGACGAGCTACTCCTATGCCCGATAATCCGTGCAGGGATTGTAAATTCTACGATCCCGTGCACAATATTACTCCTACTCTCAGCGAAGGTTGGTGTAGAGTAAGCAAGTACACAGCATTTGTACTTTCAGAGGAAACTTGTAAAAAATGGGAATTAAAATAATACAATGGCTATTTCCACCAAAAAAGAAAAAAGAAACAAAACCATTGACTAAATCACAAAAAATGAATGAAGAATTACGACAAGCATTCTTGAAGAATCGTAGTATAATGAAAAACAAACCTACCCATAGAGAATGGATGGCTAGACAAGGAAAAGCACAAACGGAATGAAAGAAGAAAAATTATTACAAGTTGCAAATCTATCCCCTAGTGAGGAAATGATTGAAAAAATTGTAGATGTACATCCAATGAAACAAGTAGCTATTATGTCAGTAGTACAAGTAGGTATGTTTGGATTTATGTTATTTAGTTTTTTCGTAATTGACTTAGTTGTAAGATGAAACATATAGGCTTTCCTTTGCCTACAGAAATGTTTCACCCTCATCAGTGCTTTGCTTTACCAAAAGAAGAAGCAATATGTGAGTTGCTAGAAATAAACTTAAAGTGCCACTCTTGTGGTAAACTTATAAAAAGACCTGTAAAAGAAAAACGAGAAGTTAACCCACA
>Ga0206123_10003890_pt1 | contig 12065 bp, 7 predicted proteins | sample Helgoland_Spring_2_FD_160086 | JGI IMG/M metagenome (GOLD analysis project Ga0206123, IMG submission 160086) | Pelagic subsurface seawater microbial communities from Kabeltonne, Helgoland, North Sea - Helgoland_Spring_Bloom_20160316_1 | ecosystem: Environmental > Aquatic > Marine > Epipelagic ... | reverse complement strand
GTTCGCAGTCGAGGACACATTGCCTTGATATTATCTACGTACGCTTTGCCATCGAGAATGGCAATCGGATTGCCTCGCAAACTCAAATGCGTCAATTTTGGAAGTTTCGCCAACACTTGCACTTCGGCAAAGGTTTTTATTTGATTGTGAGAGCAATCGAGCACGCGTAAATTGATATTTTTACCCAATCCCGACGGCAGACCCGTGAGCTTGTTCTTCGCTAATCGAAGTTCTCGTAAATCTGTGTTTTGAGAGAAGCTGTCATTACCTATGTTTTGCATACCGCTGTTCGACGCCGAAAATTTTCCAAGCTTGCGAAGCGGAAGAAGCTCGTGTTTGAGACTCTCAATGGAGTTGTTCGATACGATCAACGAGTTCAACTCTCTACAATTTTTCACCGCGTTCAGGCACTCCTCCGTGAGCGCGTTGTCCGAGGCAATCAGCGCTAACAAACTTCTCGTCAAAGGCGCGTCCAACACGCCTTCAAAACTGCTCAATCGGTTTCCAGAGACATTCAACACGCGAATAGTTTCGCAGCATCTGCTCAAAGGTTCCAAACCGTTCGATTCTAACCGATTATTCGAAAGGTTTAACCACTTCAATTGTTTCAAATGTTTCAGATTTTCAATGTTATTAATCGCGTTATCGCTCAAGTCTAAGCGCAACAGATTTGGAAACTGGACGGCGGCGTTCGTCGATAAAGCGATGGCCGTCAACGATTTACCTTTCAAGTCGCAAACGGCAACCGCTTCGGACGAAGAGACGTTATGCACGCTTCGCAGAATAGTCTGTTCGTTCAAAGCGAGGCCCATTATATGCCTGATGTGAGTGTATCCCTATCGCGATAAAATGAACGCCGCCCGTCAGTGAGCGAAGTTTTTGTTGTGTTTGTTTTACAAAAATCAAATTTATAACGAGAAAAAGTTTCTCTCCGTCTCTCTCTCTCTCTTTTATATTATAATGTACAGCGCTCTCTCTTTCTTTTCTCTTCTCATGAGCTATTACCTCTCTGCAACAGCGCCTCTTCTTCGTCCACTTCGTTCTCTTTCTCTTCTGCTTCTTCCTCTTCCTCTTCCTCTTCCTCTTCTTCCTCGTCGTCATCGTCGTCATCGTCGTCGTCTTCTTCGTCGCTGACGTCGTCTAAATCCGTTCTTCCTTCTCTTCTTTGATTGTTTCTTCGTTTCGGCGGTAACTTCCTCAAAGCGAAGAGAACCATGGCCGACGGCGCGATTTCCGAGACGATGTAATATATGGCGTTCAACTTCACACCGGTAACTACGTCCAGAGGGAACTTTTGTGGTGCTATTGCGGCGACTAAAATACACATCGCTCGGAACGTAAAACACGCGGTACACGAAGCCGTGACGATTCCGACTTCAAAAAGCTTTCGAGATTTTCCCACCGCGTCGTTTGGAAACTTTCTCAGCATGAAGAACAAAAGTCCTCCGTAGGTGGCAAACCCAATCGATGCCGCTAAGAAGGCGGACAATCGAATCACCGCCGCAGCCAAGATCCACCCGTTTTGTACGCTCCTTGTCTTTGCGCTGCTCGAACCGCTACTCTTTGCTTCTCCTATCCAACACACCGCTTGGGCGACGTACACGAAAGCGTTCAAGACGAAAAATTTGAACCTTAGGTTTCTCGTTTGAGGAGATATCGACCTCGCTTGCTCGTAGATCTCCGCCCAAAACAATATGAGGAGCGAATCTGTGGAATGTGATGATAATGATTATCAGAACGCGCCGTGTTTACGACGAGTAAGAAGAGTAGTTTTAAAGTAGTTAGTTTTTACTCGTGAGAAAGAAAGATTTTTCAAAGAAGAAGAAGAAGAAGAGAAGAAGAAGAAGAAGAAGAGAACGCACATGTGGTGAAGAATATCAACCCGGGTAAATCGAGTAAGATGGAAGCGAACACTCTCGGTTCAATCTCGTCCAGCCTCTCGCGAATAGCAAACACCACGGCTCGAACGGACATGACGAAAAAGTTTAAAACGACGAACGATTTTTGCGTCGTCCAAACAATCGAGTTCCTTTTTTGGATTCGAATCAGTTGCACGAAAGCAACCGAAGCGAGAAGAGCGTATAGGACGGCGAGATAGTCGTACTCGACCGTCACCATCGAAGAATTTGAATACGATGGCGATGCCGTCGCGTCTTGCGTGTTGTTTGACGACGACATCTCTCTCTCTCTTCCGCTCAATAGATGATTTTTGTGGAGAACGAGGAGACCACCACCTTTTTTGTTCTGTTTTTTTGTGAAAAGACAAAAGGTTTTGGGGTGCCTTTCCGGAAAGCAGTTCTAAAAAGTAAAAGTTGTTGTTGTTGTTATTGTTGTTATTGTTACAAAAGAATACAATCTCTACGTAGTAGTTACTATGAACCCTCTGGCGGTTACTCTTCTTCATCCTCTTCTGCCCTGCGAAACCTCCAAAAGTTTCTCTTACACTCGACTAAGTATTTCATCTGGCCGCGATAATATCCCGGCCAACCGGTTGCGGAAACAAAAGAAGCCGGCCCTTGGATCTCTCTCTTTGGAAGATTATCCGCGCACGATGTGTACGCATCGAGGATATTTCTAAAGTTTCGCAGAGATTTAGGCATCAGGTTCAACGAAAATTCACTGACTAAGCCCTCTGCGCCGTTGTATACTTGCACGTGAGGAACCGAGACGATGTTCATGTCCTCCGCGAAGCTGTCGTCAAACTCCGACAAATTGACTTTCAGGAACAAAACGTTCGAAAATTCACGCTCAGCTATTTTAGCGAACTTTGGATGGACGCTTCTGCACGCCGGGCAATCTTCCCGGAAGTACTTAACAACAACGAGCGGCGATTTACGTTCGAGTATTTGTTCGATGTCGTTGCTCTTCTCCTCGTCCTCGACGCCTTCGTCGATGGAATTTGAGTGGTTATCGATGTCGCGATGAATCATCGTCGCGGACGCGTATAAATAGCTGAGAAACTCGTCGATGTTCTTGACGAGTATCAAGTTTCTTGGATGAGAAGAAGTCGATTGGTATTTCTCCCACCACTTTTGTTTATTCGTATTCGTTACTATTGATTTTTTTAGTCGTGTTGTTGTTTTTTTTATCATCTTCTTATCCTGTTTTTGTTCCTGTTGTGTGAACGCGCTCGCCGTCGTCTGAATCGTCTGAATCGAGTGCGTCGCCACGGGGTATTTCTTTTTACCGCTCGTCGCTTTCATGCTCAGTGGCTCTTGTCGTTGATGATGATTATGTGTCGTCGTGAAATCATTCGAGGACGACGCGGAAGTCGCGCGCGTCGTATTATCATCTCTCGCTGCTTTCAAACGACGACGTTTCGACTCCTTCGACAAAAAGAATGAGTGGTGTTCTCTTCTTATTCTTCCTCCTTTTCCTTTTCCTTTTGCGACGATGTTGTGTTTCGCGGAGAGTGTGTGCACGAAGGCACGATGAGACGAAGCGATGAGAGACATTTTCGGTGTTCGTGTGTTGTTGTAGTTATATGCGCGCGCGCCTTTTCGTTCTATCCTTTTCTTTGGTGGTGTTTGGTGTTTAAAATCTCTGACGCAGAGAAAAAGAAAAAGAATGATGATGAATACACGTGGATGGACGGATGGAAGACCAAATTTTTTTCTGTTTTTCACTTTTTTCCTTTTTTTGTCGAAAAGTGCAAAAAGAAGAGAATCTCTTTTTGAACAAAACGAAAATATCTTTTTCAATTTCCACGTCAGAGAGAAGAAGAAAAAGTGGGGAAAATCGATCGAATCGCCAAAGAAAAAGAAGCACTGCACTGCAGCGCTTACAATAATAAGAGAGTGTGTGTGTGTGTATTCATCTCATCTGATACTAATAAACGAGAAACGACGACGAGAAAATTGAGTTATATATAACACGATCGACAATAATATATAATAATAGAAGAAGAAGAAGTTAAAGAAGAAGATGAAGAACGGCACCATCACGGCGGATGAAATTCTGGAGCAAAAACCGAAGCGTTTGTCTCACGACGACGAAACGAAGTTTTTGCACTCTATGCGCCCAAACTCGCCTCAAGTTGGCGATCAACCGACGGTTGTCTTGAAAGTCGGGACGTCCTCTTTGCTTCGCGGTGATTGCTTGCATTTATCCATGCTCGGTTTTCTCGCGGAAACGTGCGCGGATCTCAGTAAACGCGGGATGAGAGTCGTGGTCGTGACATCAGGATCTGTCGGTGTCGGCTGCAAGATTCTAAATTCGCCGAAACCGAAAGATTTGGCTGGAAAGCAAGCGTTCGCTGCGGTTGGACAAGTGCATCTCATGCGCATGTATGAAGACTTCTTTACGACGTTGGACTTGAAGATTGCGCAAGTGTTGGTAAGTTTAGACAACATGCTCGATCGAAAGCAATACGAGAACGCCAAGAGCACGTTCGGCGCTCTTTTAGAGAGACACATAATCCCAATTGTGAACGAAAACGATACCGTAGCCGTTCAAGACGTCAAATTTGGAGACAATGATACGTTGAGCGCGCACGTCGCGGCTTTAGTCAACGCTGACTACCTTTTTCTACTCACGGACGTGGACGGCTTATACACCGCCAATCCGTACAAAAATCCGGACGCGAAATTAATCAGCGTGGTAGAAAACGTTGAAGACCTCGAGGTGACCACGGATGGTGCTGGTTCGGCTCTGGGAACCGGTGGAATGGCTACCAAGCTTCTCGCGGCTAGATACGCAACCTCTGCTGGCGTGAACACCGTCATCATGAACTCGAACAACATGAATAAAGTTCAATCGGTTGTCCAAGGCGCAAGTATCGGGACGCTCTTTTTGGCGATGCCGAAACCGTTGAAAGGCCGGAAGCGTTGGATTCTGTTGCAACCGGTGATGGGCCACGTGTTTGTGACGAAAATTGCCATGCAAGCGATTGAAAAAGATAGCTCGTTGTTCGCTGCCGGTATCATATCTTGCGGAGGCGACTTTGACGTCGACGATTGCGTCACGATTAACTACAGAGATAAAGAAACAGGTGAAGAGAAAGAAGTTGGTAAAGCCATTGTGAATTACTCGTGCGCGGATATGGATTTATATAAAGGAAAACAAACGGAAGAGTTCTTTGAATTGGTTGGGTATTCAGGAGCGGAAGCTATTTGCCACAAAAATAACATCTGTTGTTGGATCCCGGGTGGAGAAGAACCGTCCTCGACGTCGTATTTGAATCTCTCCGGGCTCTGCGTAACCGAAGAAGGCATAGAAGAAGAAGAAGAAAAATAAAAATAAAACGAATTAATAAACGAGTAATAAGATCAACAAGAGAAAAAGAACTGGAGAAATAAGACGAAGAAGCAACACGCGAGCGAGGGCATTTAATAATACACGTATATCTATCGTGGTCGCCTGTTCCCGCGTCGTTGCTGGAGAAAAGATAGTTAAACAAAGTAATACTATCCTGAAACCATATAAATTGTCCAATTAGCAGAACATTAGCATTATATAATATAATAACAATACTGTAATAGAGTCCATATTTTGTACAAACACTTTTCTAAAGGATGGATAGTTTAAAAGTTTATTTTCACTTCGTCCCCACGAAGTAGTGTGATCGTATTTTTGAAAACGAACGAGTGGCTGTGTGTTGCACACAGCCGTGAAACTTCTTTAAACTTCTATTTGAAAATTGAAAAAAAGCGAAAAAAAGCAGACGCGTCGAAATATCAAGCTTTTCAGAGTTGGATATTTGAATAGAGATTTTCCGCGGACGCCATAACGAAGTTCGCGGTCTCGCGACATTCACCTATCCTTACTGTATACTTTAATGTGTGCGTGAGATAGTTTTGTATTCAGAAACGATGGAAAATTTTGCGGTAAACGCTATTTATGAGAGGAACGAGAGCGGAGAAAGAAGCGCGGAAGACGAGAAATGGTGGTTCAACAGTAATAGGACGAACGAGGACTTCTTCCCGCTAAAACGAAAGGAGCAGGAAGTGGTCACGCGAACGCACATCTCCCGCGTCGAGTCGCAGATTCGAATGGAGAAAATCTCTCGAAGTTCATCCATGTGCGATTACGATGAAGAGTGTGAACGCATGGACTGCAACGACGAAGAAGATGATGATGATGAAGACGACGACGACTCGCTCCTCGCTGTCGAAGATTTAAAAAGCTCGCTCACGACCCTTCAGGAACAAAAAAACACAAAAGCAACAACGACAAAAAGAAAAAACGACAACAACAACAACAACAACGACAACGACGCTAAAGCAGGAGAAAGTTTCAGAGGCTGCACGATCTCGCAATTGCTCTCTTTCCACGACACGGACGAGAGGAAGATTCCGTTGCACGATATAGAACTTCACGAAGACATGTTGCGAGATCAACTGAGGAAGGAGCAAACGAAGGAGCACTTTGTGTTGAACGCCGCGACGGCGAAACACGTCCTTCGAGGTCAACGAGAACCTATCATCTCTTATATCTTGCAGTGCTGCGCTATGGCAAACTACAACGCAGTTACAGCAGATGTGTGCATGGTGTACGTCGATCGAGTGTTGTCAAACATGGACATCCCTAAGTCTACGCTTTCGCTCATAGCGATGTGCTGTTTGCACATAGCTGTCAAATACGAAGAAATTGAGGATGTCGTTTTGAGTACGACAGCTTTGCGAAATATGTTCGCGCCACAATATTGTCAAGATACCGTCTTGAGGATGGAAAGTGCGTTATTGAGCGAATTAGGTTGGAAGTTGGGTTGCGTGACGACTTCGCACTTCATCGAGAGTATTTTAAAAATTTGCGACGGAGCTACGCACGAGTTTGAAAGAATAGAAAAAGAAACCGACGAAGAAGAAGAATGGACCATTGATTACGTCGATAAACTGAGCTCTATGTCTCTTGAAATGTACGAAGGTGTCCTGGCTGACCCTGCTATTCGTGGTGCTGTTTTACCGAGCGTGCTCGCTACTGCTTGTATCGGTGCGGCTCGTGCAAAACTTGGATTGTTCCCGGCGGTTACTCGAGAAATGGAAGTGGCATCAAACGTGAGCGAGAGTAATTTATCAGAGATACACGGATGGTTAATCGAACATTGCTTAAACATTTATGTTGCAAGGAATGACCCAGATTGTGTTTCGAGTGGCGATGATTATGACAAAAATAACACGATTGGGTCAGTTGCAGTGCCGATGAGACAAGGAAGTAACGACAACGAAAAGGTGAAAGAACTGACGGATGAGTTTGGGAGATTTGTGGACGTGTACTCACCAACAGGAGTTCTGGAAGCCAGCTCGTTGTCGTCGTTCAGGGATGATGACTTTGTTGCGGCGTAAAAAGTGGAGGTCGAGGAGGTAAAGTAGTAGAAATTCACTTAGAAAGAGAGAGAGAGAGAGAGAAGGGAGTGGCGACTGGAAAGGCGCAGCTAACGTTCTCGACGAGGGAAGAAAAAAGAAAGAGACACAACAGAAATGTAGTATAACGAATAATCTGTATTAGTTTAGTTGAAAAACAAACAAAAACCAATTGTAATAACACCTATATATATGATCAAAACAATGCAGTGTGCTCCACCATCATTAACCTTAATCGCCGAAGATTCTACCCCAGACTGCGCACAATAACGGAATCAAACCCACACCTGCGATTTGTAACTTGTCGTTCGACGTCGCACGCACGGTAACCGCACCAGCGCCTCGCGAGTTGAGATTAAATCTGCCAGTCAATTGCGTATCTTTCCCTAATGTGATTGAACTCATAGCGTTGCAACCCAAGGCGATGTCACCTCTCCAATTCATGAATGAGGCTCCAATGGTGGACGAGTTCGCGTCGCCTTCGTCTTGAGAGTGACGAATGATGGCTTCGCAGTTACCACCGTAAGCGACATCTTTTCCTTGTGGACCCTTGGAACTTACAGCTCCGGTACTGACGACGACTTTCATTCCATCTCGGGCCTTCCATCGGTTTTCAATCTTCGTGCCAAATGCTAACAGGCCTCCAACGAATGACATGGACAATCCACCGATGATTTTGTCCACCCTGTGCCACTTCCAACGAGTTTCCGCCCGAGATGTGTACACTCTTTGCTGACCTACGTTCTGCACGTCGACACCAGCGGTGGTGATTGCTTTCTTACCGTGTGGAACCGACAATTCGCCTTCGAAAGCAAACGACGAGTCGTTTTTGTCTTTATTGATTTGCGCCGACGCTTTGCCACCGATGAAATCTTTAATGATCACTTGTCGATCGACTGAAAACCCAGTCACGCCCGTCTCGTGCTCGTACGAGTGCGCGTCAACCATAGGTCGAACTAGCGTTTGTGGGTTCGTATCAAGATAACGATATCGGTGCGAACCAGTATCCGAATCAAACGAAGGAGGGAACTGCGGGTCCGGGGCCGGGACGCACAACTGCTTCGGCATGTAGAAATCTTTCCCCGCATTCGGCTCATCGTACGGAGACGGCTCTCCAGAAATGATGGATTCTTCCAAGTCTTCGAAATCATCGTCGCCCATTTCCAACCGTATTGGTTTACGAGTCGTAATTAAGGAACTCAAGAGAAACGGTAATGGCGCAACTTTACCTTGTTGCTGTTGTTGTTGCTGACGTTTCTTCAGCATTTGCGTTCCGTCGTCGAGTTTTAATAGCGTATTTGCTTGCGCGAGAATTTTGCTCGCAAAGCAGAGCAGCAAAAGCTGTGGCTTCCAAGCTTGACCGTTCGGTAACACTTTATCTCCAGTTCGGTTCGTTCTGCAACCTGAATGGTTTTCTGCCAACGCAACCGGGTTCATCAAACGCGCGTCCCCGGAAGCGTGACGAACAGTCTGTTGAACGACGTGCGATCTTTGCGCCACATACAGCTCGTACGACATCGGCTGGCCGTTTGGTCCATCTGGCGGAGCCCCAGCGGCGTGCGTCAAGACCACGATGGCGTTGAACCAAACCCCAGGACCGAACGTGTTGGTGACTTGTTTCAAAATCATGATATCCGCGGTTTCCGATCGCAACGGAATGTCTAATCGATCGAAATATAACGTAATGTCCGGTTTATGCTTGTTGCAATACTTCTTCGCTTGACCCATAATCCTTGAGTTATACTGAATATCCGCCGAAGAGGTTCGCAAACCAGGTGTATCAATCAATCTCAACTTCATCCCGCACACCGTCGTTTCAATCACTCTCACTTTCGTAGTCTCTTCATCCAAAGCCTCCAAAGTCTTCTCGTCTTGCGCGTCCGGACCTAACAACGATTTGATCACGGAAGATTTACCGACACATTGCTTACCAATCATTAAAATCGTGCAGTCAAAATCCAATTCCTCGTTCGGGTTTATCTTTTCAAAGTGCTCGGCGAGCGCCACAGCGCGCTCGAACGTATTCGTTTGAGACTTTTGCGCTCCCGATGGCGATGTACCTTTACCAGATTTTAACGTTTCCGCGAGCTCTAAACGATAAATCACTTGCGAGACAATCGTATTTCTCGGCGATTGGTCTAATCTCGATGTCAAGCGTAACAGTTTAATTCGAAGCTGTTGAAGCTCGTACGCTCTCGTGGCTTGTTCATCCTTCGGGTCTGGCTTTTCGTCTGGAACAATCGGTTCCTTTTGAGGCGCCACGCGCGCTACCGTGCGCGCTAACAAGCCACCGCCAAGGCCTTGCGCTTGTGGTGGCGTGATTGGTTCCCCCTCACCAGCCGCACCCGCTGTGGGCGCAGCGGAGGTGGTAGTATTCCGCTGCGGCAAACCGCTCGTATTTCCAAAGCCCTGTTGTTGTTGTTGTTGCGAGGGAGGTTGTTGCCCTCCCCCTTGGCCTGGAAATTGCGGCGGTGGTCTCGGCGGCGGCGGTGCAGCAGCTGCACCAGCACCACCACCGGGGACAAATGCCGCGGCGGCTGAATTCAAAGACGCCGCTTTCGTGGCTGCCGCTTGCGTCGCCGCCTCTTCTGCGGCGGCGTCGAAATCGCCGTCCAACTCCTCGCCGTCGTCTTCAAAATCGTCGTCCTCGTCCTCATCTTCGGAGAGCAAGTCGTCTCCTAAGATATCTTCTTGATCATCGATGCTGGTATCTTCTTCCCCGTACATTTCGTAATCGTCGGAAGTGTCGACGGCGTCCGCGTCGTACTCGTACTCTTCTTCGTCCGTTGATGCGTCCATTATTATATCGTTCGTATTTAGATAATTTTCTTTCTTATCGCGGCGAAGAAAAAAGCAGATCCGTTACTTTACTCTATAATTTGTGCAGTGTTGTGATTCGTTCGGGTTTTATAAAATTGATGATGGAATTTTGCGATTTTTGCTTCTTCTTTCATATTTTTCATTCTCTCTCTACTTTCTCGCTATTCTTCTTTACTTCTTCTTTACTTCTTCTTTACTTCTTCTTTACTTCTTCAATCGATCGATCCTTGGTTAAGATATGACACACCCGCACCCTGCGTTATTCTTCTTATTATCGGCTTCCTCTCTCAACTTCTCGACGATCGGGTCGAGGTAAGAGATGACGTTGAAAAACGTCGGCCTTTTCTTATCGATCGGGTTCCACATGTTTCTCACCAACGTCATAAATTCTTTCGGCATTAACCCGTTATGCAACGGTGGACGAGTGTCTTGGGTAGCGACTGCTCGCGCCGCGTGGATGGGATTGACGTTCGAGAACGGTTGTTGACCGGAGAAGAGTTGGTAGAAAATCATGGAGGCGGCGTAGACATCCACGGCGGTGCCGTAGAATTCGTGTCGGAAAACCTCCGGCGCCATGTATCGATAACTGCCCGTTTCGCCGGTCAAAACGAACGGTTCTTGAGAAACCGTCGAGTTTGGAATCTTGTTTCGCACGGATAAAGTTTTCGACAAACCGAAATCGCCTATTTTCAAACGTCCGGTTCTCGTCAACATCAAATTTCCCGGTTTCAAGTCTCGATGAATCACCGGTAACGGCACGCGACCGTGTAAGTACGCCATCCCTCTCGCACAATCTAACGCCATGTTTGCCGCTTCGCACAAAGAAAGTAACTTCCCGGAACGAAATAAGTGGTCTAAACTCCCTCCTTGCATGAACTCGGAAACGATGGACACTTGACTCGTTTCGCTCGAAATCATGACGCCTAAAAATTGGACGATGTTTGGATGGTGCAACTGACGCATGACCTTCAACTCCAACGAGAACTCAACTCTCGCGATCTCGTCCTCTGCCATATGCTTGTGAATTTGTTTAATCGCAACCGGCGTTCCTCTCCATTTACACTTCATGACGATCCCAAACGCCCCGGACCCGATATTTTCCTTATCCACGATTTCCTCCTCCGGTATCTCCCACGCCATGGCGTCTTGCGGCAAGAAAATGTTCGACGAATTCGCCAACTGTGGCGCAGCGACCGAAGACAAGTGACTGTCCGATAGCTTCACTAAAGTACCCGTCAATCTATCTTTAATCTTCCCCCCGTTTTGTTCTATGTACTTTACAATTTCTCCGTGGTTCCCAAACACCGCGCACTCCAACGGCGTCGCTCCCCATCGATCGACGGCGTTAATCGCCACCCCATTCTTTACTAAATAATCCACGATCGCGAACGATCCGTCCGCGCACGCGATGTGTAAAGGTGCTCTCAAATCATAATCTTGGTACGGTTCCGACGTGATGCTTTTCCCCACTTTTTCTAAGCACCGTTTAATTCTTTTCAAATTCCCAATCGACGCCGAGAATAAAAGTTCCGAAGTCAAATGTCTCCCGACGTATTCTTTGTAGTTTTTCGACCCTGGATTGGATTGGCCTTGGGAGGAATCCGCGCCTTGAGAAGAATCGCGGTCGGAATCCCCGCCTTTGTTGGTGAATTCGAAAGACCCAGAAGAGTCTGGAGACCCTCCTCTCGGGCGGTCGGCGGAATTCTCTCGGCTGCCGGAATGCCTCGGCGAAGAGGGGTAGGATTCGTTCACGCTGTTGTTTACGATTTCCATGTTTGGCTCCGCGAGCGGGTCGACCGTGTTGCGATGCTCGAGAGGATCCAAACCCATCTTTTCTCTGCTTTATTTTGCGTTTTGTTGGTGTTGATGATGTGTCGTGTGTACCTCTATTCTGTTAAAGCCGGAGAGGCGAGCTTTATTCCAATTTGGTTTTGCGGAATTTTT
>Ga0206123_10003887_pt1 | contig 12069 bp, 15 predicted proteins | sample Helgoland_Spring_2_FD_160086 | JGI IMG/M metagenome (GOLD analysis project Ga0206123, IMG submission 160086) | Pelagic subsurface seawater microbial communities from Kabeltonne, Helgoland, North Sea - Helgoland_Spring_Bloom_20160316_1 | ecosystem: Environmental > Aquatic > Marine > Epipelagic ... | reverse complement strand
CTTCCGATCTTAAGGGGTACAGCATGACCCAGATGAGGTCTACCATGTGCCAGAATGCAGTGACCGTTTCTACATTTTCACGTGAGGTATGCCAGCAAGCCAGGGCTAACAAGCCGAGACCAAAGATAACGTGGGCAAAGTGAAATGCAGTTAGCAGGTAATAAAAGCTGAAAAAGGTATTTGTTTCCGGCGTCAACCCGGCCCCAATCTTGTCAGCATACTCCAGCACTTTAATGCTGCAGAAAACGACGCCGAGACCCATGGTCAACCCTAGTAGTTGGCGGCAGCGCCGTACCTTTCCATCGGCTATCGCCTGAATCGACATCGCCGCAAACAAACCACTGGTCAGCAGCACCATGGTGTTGAGCCCACCGATGACCGGATCAAGCAATTGTTGCGAACTGTCGAACATTGCCCGTTCAGCAACTCGTTGCCAGGCAAATACCGCAAAAAATGCGGCAAAAACCAGCATTTCGCTGAGAATAAGCACCCACATTAGCGGGTTACCCGGCAGCCCTGAAAGCGGACCCCAGTCGTCTGGCCTGGCAGCGTTCAGGAGCGTTTTCCCAGACCAAATAACCAGCTTTTGGGGGCGTCAATGGGTCTGTTGGCCATCAAACGGTGAATCCCAACACCGCAGCGCCCCATCAACCAGCCGATGGCAATTGTGAAGAATAAATAGCCGAAGGCCCAGGCATAGATGGGTGCAAGGTTGAGCGCACCTGATATTCTCCACAGCACAAGCCCTGCAGCTATCGCCAGCACCCCAATCCAAAATGTCAGTAGCTGGAACAACAAATGCGTATCCAGCCATGCGGCGCTGCGCCCTAATCGCCAGTAGGCAATCACTGCTCCGATGGGTGCTGTGACAACAGCCATGATACTGCCGATATAAAGACCGTAGATTACCACCACGTAACCACGTCCCGGTGTACTCTTGCCGAGTGCTTCAGGGTTAGGAGAAGTTGATGATACAGAATCTGCTTGCATGATTGTTTCCGCGGAGAAATCTAAATTTGATACATATCGTTTCTTGCTGCCAATTCCACATTTTGGAGCCAGAGAATGCGGTTAAGTGGTTCAGGCAATCCTTACAGTAACAATTTTCTCAACCCAACCAGGGTTTCACCTTCGATGAGGTCCTGCAATGTGTACTTTTCGAGCGTCCGGTAAAAACTCTGCTGTGCCTCGGCAAAAATATGCTGCAGCTGACAACACTCGGTAATGACACATTGGTTGTCAGAACCAAAACACTCCACCAGATTTGTCTCACCTTCAATTTTCCGTATCAGCTTTCCCAGATTGATGTCGGCGGGGGCACCCAACAACCGTAGACCGCCGTTCTTTCCACGAATAGCCGTCAGATAACCTTTTGTATTGAGTTCCTGGACTATTTTCATTAGATGATTTTTGGAAATGTTATAGCTTTTGGCGATATCACTGATCGTACAAAGTTCACCGCCGTGAACAGCGAGGTAGATCAAGATTCGAACAGAATAATCGGTATATTTGGTGATATGCATGACACTGACCTCAATTGCAGACCTGGCGAATAGGTGTACTCTACTGATTCACCAAAGAGGTATTTACGATATATCTTTCACTTGAGCGAGTCAACTTTCCAATGCAGAATCAAGGGCTAGCTGGCGGCGTCAAACACCAGCGTCATACGTGTGTCATTAAATTCTATGGTGTCGCCGGAAACGACTTGCTTGCGTTTGCGGGTTTCAACCTGGCCATTTAATTGTACCAGGCCATTCCCGATCACCAGCTTGGCTTCACCTCCGCTACCAACCAGACCTTCAAACTTCAGTATTTTGTAGAGCTCGACCGGTTCCCGGTTAATTCGCACTTCTATCATTTCCAGACCGATCCTTTTTCATCCAAAGGCTTGCTGGATGTCGATGGCGTAACTTCCTCGTCAGCCGTGCCAACATCAGGCCGATGCTCCATCTGAAGCCCATGGATAAAGTTGCGCAATATCTGGTCTTTACAAACTCTGTAGTGTTTGTGTTTGGGTTTGCGAAAAAAGGCACTCAACTCGGATTTGCCGATTCGCAGGTTCGCCCGTTCAAGAGTCCAAAGCACGTCTTCGGCTTTCATATCCAGGGCAATTTTCAATTTTTTGAGAATGATATTGTTGGTGAGTCGCTTTTCGATTTCGGGTTCTGCGCCTTCCCGTTTACCTCTTTTTTCAGTAATCAAACCATTGAGAAAGCAGGCGAATGCGGGATCTTCAAGTTCCTGGAAATCAGCGTGGTCTTCTTTTTTGAGCCAGGCACTGACCTGCTCTTTTGATGTTTCCAGTCCACCCTGGGTGAACAGCTTCGCCATCACAGGGTCTTTGTAATCAAATACGAAGCGTAATTGGCGCAAAATATCATTGTTAGTCATAGAGTCTCTGACATAGTGTCCCGGCAATTCCGGGTTAGGTGATTGTTAAAACCAGTTTTAACTGACTGCCTGGTCAATTTCATCAATTGTTGCTTGATCCAGCGGTTCCGAAGCCTCAGCTTCAAGGCACTCCGCAAGTTCGACTCTGTCCTTAACACCGAGCACAACAACATCGACCCCGGGCATTGAAAGCGCATACCTGTGCGCAAGGAATGCGGAGGATACGCCTGATGTTGCGCTGAGTCTTCGAAAATTCGCGGCTTTTACAAAGTCATTTGCTTCATTTGACGCTGCCTTGATCTCGCGATCAATACTATCGGTGAGCGACCCCGCAGCAACTGCACGAATACCCATCACTCCGACGCCCTGTTGCTGGGCCATTTGGATGACGGACCTGGGGTCTGGTACTTCATCACAAATTGCCATACTGCCAGGGGAATCAAGCAGATTAGCAATACACTGGACTACATCAGGCTTGTGCGATGCTTCAAGCGCCATCAGGTTCGCCGACTGGACACTGGCAGCAGTGATTCCCCAGGCACCAATTCTACCCTCCGCTTTTAATGCCTCGAAAGTAGCGATCACGTAATCCTGGTAATTCGACCACTCCACAGCGATATGGGGCAGCGCTTTGGGCCTTAAACTTTCACGCCAGCCATCGGGTATAACGTAACCATGCAAAATGAAAACGTCCACATAATCCTTTTTCATTCGATGACAACTTTCATCAAGGGACTGACGCAATTTCTGATCTATTGTTTGCCCATCAACACCGCCGACCAAACACTTTGTTGTGACCTTCAGGTCATCGGGATAAGCCCCGGCAAAGGCAAGCCCCATGACTGTCTCAGCTTCTCCGTCCCCGTACATGGGGGCCATATCAAACAGATTAATACCCTTTTCATAGGCCTCGGTAACTGTTGCTATCGCCTCATCCCTGGAGGTGCTGCCCCAGACCTGGCCAATTCCCCCGCCGCCGAGGGACAACCGACTGACATTCTTTATCTGACCCAGTGGTCCAGTTTGCATGATGATTTTTCCTCTACTGCGTGTGTAAGCAATTGACTACTTTACCCGATTAGCCATGGCTCTTTTGATTATTGCTTTTGAATGATCAAAACCTAACAAAGACCGCAACTCAGGAGTTGCCCGCGCCTTAAACGCTTCAGTAAAGGGACCGGCATCCCGCATCGGTCTGATGGCAATTTGAGTGTAATTAATCAGAATGGCCACCCGCGGTTCCGTCGAATGATTTTCAGCGGTTTGATGCCACAACATCCCGTGACTAACCACTGCATCCCCAGCCTTCCCCATCGCCTGGCTGGCATGTTTTCTGAATCGATCCCTATCAAGCGGTTCAGTCCAACGCTGACTGCCTGGCGCTATCCAGGTGCCACCGTTTTCTGCGGTGAAGGGTTCCATCATCCAGATCACCTGCATCATTAACGCTGGCTCAACCGGCAATCCCGGGTCCATTGCCCAGTAAGGGTAATCGACATGCAAACCACCGGGTTCACAACCAGGCATCAGCACCTTGGCCGCCATATCTCCCAGCGCAACGTCGTCGCCGAGCAACTTCCGGGCAATGGATAACAATCCGGGGTTAGTCACCAGCGCCTCGAAGTCCGGCCCCCACTGCACCGCCTGGCCAAGACCGATAACACCACTATCCACCTGCTGCGCCGAAGTCCGGGATTGCTGCTGTTGAACCTCTTCAAGTACCCTGGCACGTACTCTGGCTGCTGTCTCACTGTCTATAAGCGATTCAACCAGCGCATATCCATCTCCGTGAATCAGCTTTTCCACTACCCTTGACGCTTCAGACTCTGTCACGGACGATTCCTTATTGATAAATAGCGAAAATAGCAGAATCGAGCAAGGGGAGTCACGATTATTTCAACCGGGCGCCTTCCGCGACCAGTGTGTACCTGCAATATTTTTTCAATTCACCAGATTGACCTGCTAGCATGATTGCCACAAATGTATTGCATGCTCAACCACGGGCAGAACTGATGACAAGTAAAATTTTGGTAACCGGTGCCTCCGGTTTTATCGGCGCGCATACCATTATCGAACTATTAAACGCCGGCTATGAAGTTAGAGGGACAATCCGCAATTTGGACAAGTCTGCCAGCCTTCGCACAATCATCGAAAAACACACCAATCATAGCGGACGATTGGAGCTGGTGGCCGCCACCCTCACGGATTCATCCTGTTGGCAAGGTGCGGTTTCCGATTGTGACGGCATTATGCACATTGCGTCGCCCGTACCCATCCAGCAACCCAAAGACCCCGAGGACCTGATCGTACCCGCCAGAAACGGTGTATTGAATGTCCTGGCAGCAGCAAAATCGGCGGGGATCAAACGGATTGTGCTGACCAGTTCTGTTGCCGCTGTCTCTGCTAACCCTGAAGCCGGCACAATCATACAGACCGCCGAACATTGGTCCGACCCAGACCACCCAACCATCAATGCGTACGGTCTAAGCAAGACCCTCGCAGAAAAGGCCGCATGGGAATTTGTCGCCAATACCGACATAGAACTCATCACCGTCAATCCGGCAATGGTATTGGGCCCGACACTGGAACCGGACTATGGGTCATCGCTGGAAGCGCTGGTTTTGTTAATGCGCGGGCGCTATCCGTTTCTACCTAAAATTTCCATGGGTATTGTGGACGTACGTGATGTCGCCGGTTTACACCGCCTGGCATTTGAAAAGGCCCAACCGGGAACCAGACTGCTCTGCAGCAATGGTCATCGGACCCTTCTGGCGATATCCAGACTGTTGGCCGAGCGCTACCCCGCGTTCAAACAAAAATTACCGAAACGCGAGCTACCCTCGTTTATCTTTAGATTGCTCGCTGGCATTAACCCTGTCATTGCGACCATTGTACCGGACCTCGATAAAGTCATAGAGTATGATTGTGGGCCTGCGCGCGCGCTTGGATGGCAGCCAAGATCCGCTGACGAGGCGATATTTGCAGGCGCGGAAAGCTTGATCCAACATCATATCGTCGAATGAAGAACCTGCGGGAAAGCCTGGATGCCTGAAAAGCCGGATAACGCCTTTATTTCCTATGTACCCGGTCCCCTTGCGCTCAGAATGATCTCAAAGGTACATACCGCCCTGTATAGAATGACCGGGGGAAGCCTGGGCCATCAACTCGACGGACTCGATATCCTGTTACTCACGACGATCGGCTTCAGAACAGGCAAGCATTACCAGACCCCAATGCCCTACTTCCAACACCCAGGAGGCTTCCTGCTGATTGCCTCCAATGCAGGACAAAAAACCAATCCCGGCTGGTACTACAATCTAATCCATCAACCCGGGGTAGAAATTCAAATCCGCAGGAATCAAATTCAGGCGTTTGCCAGTATCCTGGAGGGTGATGAACGTGAGGCCTGGTGGTCCAGACTGATTGACCTGCAACCCAGATATATCCAGTATCAGCAAACCACCACTCGCCTCATACCACTTGTACTGCTGGAACCAAAGGATTCAGAATGACCTGGTTTGATAAATCAAAATATCTCGAACGACTTGGGATGGCGCCACTAGTTGATGCTGACTTCAAGTCCCTGGCTCAACTCCAGCGACATCATGTGTTTGCCATTCCCTTTGAAAACCTGGACATTATCCTCGGTCGCGGTATCCCGGTTGACTTGCCCACCATCTATAACAAAGTGGTCAATAATCAGAGGGGCGGTTACTGCTTTGAATTGAATGGACTCTTCTGCAATGCTTTACAAAACTTTGGCTTCGATGCCCGCCCTCTACTCGCTCGCGTCCACCTTGGAATGGAACCCGGCGGTCGAACCCATCAAATTACACTGGTGAACGTTGATCACCAGGAATACATTACCGACGTCGGATTTGGTTCCCTCAGCCTCAGATCTCCCGTGCCCTTCGTGACCGACCAGGTTAGTCAGCAGGACCATCTTCAATACCGGATTGTTAATGACCCCAAATGGCGCTTTCTCATGCAGGTAAAAAATTCTGAATTAGGAGGCGCACAATGGCTAACCATGTATAGCTTTGATCTCGAACACGTATGCCAGGGGGACATTGTGACCGGCAATCATTACACCTCTACCAGCCCCGATGTCCACTTTACCAGGGGTCGGATCGCGAGTTTGCTAACACCTGAAGGAAGATATGCACTGAGCGGAGATCAACTGACATCTGTGACAAGGGGCGACATGTTCAAGACAGAGCAGACAACCATAAAGCCATCAGACTATATCAATCTGCTGAGGCAAAAATTCAACCTGGTACTTGATGCACGTTATGAAGATTTCACAATCTAGCGTTACAATAACCCGATAAACAACCAATGGAAAATGACGATGCTGCAACAAGCAAAAGACTTAATGGAGGAAGGCGCGGAACTCAAGGCTTTGCTCGACACACTAACGGAGCAGGACTGGCAAGCAGCGACCCCGTTCAAAAACTGGACCATTAATCAGGTCATCCAGCACCTGCACGGGTCGGACAAAATGGCGGTGCTTTCCCTCAAAAGCAGGGAAGAATTTGAAGCGACCATCAAAGACAGAAAGACCCTCGGGGAAAAAATGAACCCAACCCAAACAGGCACAAAATTATTGGGCGAATGGTGGGCCTACTTTCAGGAAATGTGTGAACTGCTAGGGGCCAGCGACCCAAAACGGCGCCTGGCCTGGTTCGGACCCGATATGGGTGTCATGATGTTTACAACGGCACGGCAGATGGAAACCTGGGCTCATGGCCAGGATATTTATGATCTGAAAAAGCAGCAGCGTAAAAACACCGACCGCTTGAAAAACATTGCTGTTATTGGCGCCAGAACCTACGGCTGGACATTTGCAAACAGGAAAATGGCAGTACCGGGTCCTGATCCTTACGTTAAGTTAACCTCTCCTTCCGGAGAAATCTGGGAGTTTAACGAACCCTCTGCTGACAATTATGTTGAGGGAGACGCAGCAGAATTTTGCCATGTGGTGACCCAGGGCAGGAACATTGCCGATGTTAATTTGACCGTCGTCGGTGAAGCTGCCACACAATGGATGGCAATCGCCCAGTGTTTCGCGGGCCCGCCCGAGACCCCACCCGCCCCTGGTGCCCGCTCTGCTATTTAGGTTGCACAGGTGACACAACCGGCGCAGGCTCTCTTCCCAACAACTCCGGCAAGCGGTTGGGAGCCGGCGTATTGTCCCTGCGCAGCAGTTCCCAGTGGCCAAACGAAAACGGTGTAATATAAAACAGGTCACAAATATGTGCGCCGAGTCTCGCCAAAAATCCGGGTATTTTGATACAGAGCGCCTCGCTGGTTTTATATCGGCGTCTTAAACCCCGGATATAGGCTTCGAAGTTAACGGGCGAGTTGCCACCCAGTTCAAATACCCTTGACGTCTCCAGCCGCAACTTGTTATCGGACTCAAGACAAAGCCGCGCCAGTGCCTCACCCAGGTCCTCGACCATAAATGCGGCTATTTTGCCGAGTGCATCTGCCGGCGCGACAAACAGTGGCAGTTTTGAGACCCCACGTAACCAGGCAGCACCATATCCCCCTTCACCATCAAGCAGTGACGGTCGCACAATAATCCAGTTTGCATGAAGCTTTTTTATCGCTGCTTCACCTGCCTGCTTTGAAGTCAAAAAGCCGCTCGATGCCGGTACTTTTAACCCCAGGGCCGACACATGAACCACGCGTTTATGTTGTACTTCGCAGGCCTGAACCAGCGAAAGTGGCGCCAGATGATGTACAACATCATAAGTGGCCGCACCTACCGGCCTAAGAATTCCGACACAGTTCAGCACAACATCAACCTCCGAAAGCAATGCAGACCAGGATTCCGGTTGCTGCATATCCTCAAGACATACTTTTCGAAATTTGTAGTTTTGTGGCGAGGCTTTCCCAGACTCCTCTGGCACAGGCAAGTTTTCCACAAGCGGTTTGCCGGGCTGAGTTGATGCCTGGAACAAAAATTTATGATCGGGATCATCGGGGTTTCTGGTGCCGACGGTGACCTCAGCATTCAGCTGAAGTAGTGCTTTTACCGCATGCCTACCAATAAAGCCGCAACCGCCCAGCACCAACACCCGCGTTGGAGTATGCTCTGCAATGGTCATTTCATTTCAGGAATTTGATAACTTGACCTAACAACAGGACCGCAGCAGTGCCCGGGTTGCCGTTGCCTCATCGGCGTTTGTGACAAATTCCGATGCTGCAAAATCGGTCACACCCGCTTCTCTCAAACCCTCAATCATGTCCCGCACCTGCGATTCGCTCCCCACCAGGGCAAGATCTCCAGGCTCATCAACACCTTCTCGCTCAAACATCGCTTTATAGGAAGGCAATTGACCATACATCTTAAGATTGTGGGATATTTTGGATCGAATACCCGCTTCATTGTCGGTGACACAAACCGGTAGCGTGGCAATGATCCTGGGGGATGGTTTGCCGGCCTTGGCCGCCGCCTCCGATATTCTGGGCTTGATATGTTCTGCGATCGTTTTTGGACCTACCCAGGCGAGGGTAGTCCCGTCGGCAAGCCTGCCGGTGACGGCCAGTGCCTGCGGCCCCAGTGCGGCTACCACAATTGGGCAATGTTCCGTGGGTCGAAAAAACGTGGTGGCTTCACAGGAAATCATTTCACCCTTGAATGACACTTTACCCTCATTAATCAAGGGCCCCAGCACCGAAAGATACTCTTTTAAATGCCGGATCGGCCGATCGAAGGGAATACCCAGGTCAGCCATCATCACCTCGTGTGACAGGCCGATGCCAAGGGTGAATCTGGACCCAATCGCTGCCTGCAACGTATGAACCTGACCGGCTAAGACCATCGGATGGCGCGGAAAAGTTGGAATGATTGCAGTACCCAACTCTATATTCTGAACCCGTGTACCTACCACTGTCAGCACCGTCATGGCATCCAGGCCCCCGGTTGGATGTTCTGCCAGCCAATAGCTGGAAAAACCATGGTCAGCCGCTTCCTGCGCATGTTGCTCGATTGCCTCAATCGACGCTTTCTGAACCAGACCTGTGCCATTAATACCTATCTTCATTTCTATTTCTCCAGGTTAATTTTGATCACGGTTACCTGCTTGTGCAGCCGCGCTATTGAGCTAACTTGTATTAGGCTAACTTGTATTGGGCTAAGGTGTGCTCAGCCAACTACTATTTACCAAACTTACCAAACGTCTTTTAGGATGTTTCAGGCAGTAAAACATGGCTTGAGCTCTATAGTTGCCAACCAATCATTCACCTGCCGAATTTCACTCTCATTATTCAAAGCAGTAATCCCGGCGACAAGCATTTGTCTCGATGTTTCGGGATAGGGCCGGGACAGGTAGCTCACTTCTTCACCATAAATCCCGGCATGAAATGCCTTGGCCTGGTGCGCTTGTGCTTGCTTGTTTGCCAACACATAAGGCTGATAAGTGGTCGGCATCTCCGCAAGAATAAAACGGGCAAATTCGGTCGATTCCGGGAAGGGAGCCAGTGACCCGCCACCCTGCCATTGCCTGGCTTCAACTTCACACCATTTCAGGACCCGCGGAAATTTAGCCAGCATTTTCTTTGGATCAGGATCCATATTGATATGTGCCCAAAGGCTACCAAGGACAACGCAATCAACCGCTGTAGGTCGATCACCCAGCAGGTAAGCCGTTTGTGACAGTTGCGCCTCCATCGCGGTCAGAATCCTTTTGAACTCATCTTCAGCCGCTGTGCGTTGAATATCTGAATCAGTACCAGTTGCACGACAGGCCTTCGGGCCCCATTTCCGCACTCGCTCGGCAATTTCCTGATTCCCGTTTGCCATTTTAAGCGAGGCAAACGCGGCGCTTTCCGGGTAGTGCCATCGGTAATGGACCATTGTCCTGGCGATCCATTCGTCAAAATACTCTTCGATAACCTGCACCAGAATTCCGAGAGGACCGGCAGGAAACATCGCGCGCTCGGGGAACCGTGCATCCAGCATGTGCATAAGCGGTGTCGTATCAGCAATCATCCAGTTTTCAGGCGTCTGCAGCACCGGCACCTGATGCGTCCCTGACCTCAGCTCAATATTGGCCGCATCCGACTCATTTTTATTTTTCATCTCAAAATTGGCGCCATAGAAAATCATGGCTGCCTCAAGCTTACGGGTAAAGTAGCTCAACTCTCCCCCAAAAATTGTGTAAGTTGCCGTCATCAGAATCTCCACACCGTCGATTTTCGACCGGATAATTAGTTTATTTGGTCGCTTGGCTGGCACACAGGGCTATGCCATCGTTCCTATTTACCGGATAATGAACGGCCTTAATGTCAAAGGTAAAGACCAAGGTAATATTATGTCCAAGGAATATAACCCACTATCAGCGGAAGAGTCCCACATCATTATTAACAAGGGTACAGAAGCACCCTTCAGCGGCAAATACGATGACTTTTTTGAGGGAGGCCGCTATGTTTGCAAACAATGCGAAGCACCCCTGTACCGTTCAGAGGATAAATTTCAGTCCCATTGTGGCTGGCCGAGCTTCGATGATGAAATAGCCGGTGCAGTGAAACGAGTTGTTGATGCCGACGGCCAGCGTGTTGAGATACTTTGTGCAAATTGTGATGGCCATCTCGGCCATGTTTTTGAAGGCGAACGCCTCACCACTAAAAATACCCGGCATTGTGTCAATTCAGTTTCAATGAACTTTATCAGCAGTGATGCGTCTTAAACACAGTCCGCTGGCGCGGTCATGAGCCGTTAACCTGTTTGCGACACCACCATTGACGCTAATAATCGCACTGAGCGCTATAACACTCACTACACCAATCACTACTTCACCAATCATTACGACGCTGCACAAGCACTGTTACCAAGCACTCTGGAGTAAAATATGTACCACATTCAACGCCTTCTGCTGGTCTCGCTGACCGTTCTTCTCACTCAATGTACAGCGGTGGGTGGAAAAAACCTCAGCAGCGATGTCGTTGAACGGCGTGAAGCCATTCAAGCCATGCGCCAGGATGTATTAACCCAGCTTTACGGTGTGAAACCCGATGTGAAGTCACAGATTGAAAATTCGACTGGCTATGCTGTTTTCTCTAACGCCAATCTGAACCTGATATTTGCCAGTTTTGGTGGTGGCATCGGCGTTGTCCACGAAAATAAGTCAGGCACGGACACCTATATGAATATGGGAGAAATTGGTTTTGGGCTCGGCGCCGGGATCAAAGACTTTCGTGCTGTGTTTGTTTTCCACAATAAAAGCGCACTAAGACGTTTTGTCGACAAAGGCTGGACCTTCGGTGGCCAGGCTGACGCTGCCGCCATTGCCGGTGATATGGGCGCTGCTGTAAGCGGCGAGGCGGTTATCGACAACGTAACCGTCTACCAGATCACCAAAAGTGGCCTGGTTTTGCAGGCAATGGTCAAGGGTACCCGGTATTGGAAAAACGCAGATCTTAACTAGTGTCTATCCACAAACTATCTTCGGCGGTATTACTTCCCGACAACCTATTGATTTCTAAACCAACAGATCTGAAAAGTCTCCGAAATTCACCCAGGAACGGGTATTTATGGACGGGAACTAACTAGTGTCTATCCACAAACTATCTTCGGCGGTATTACTTCCCTCGTAAGTGCCTGTAATATATACCTAACTTATTTTTAGTTTTGCAGTTTCGGCTGAATTTCGTCTATTTATGGACGGG
>Ga0206123_10003886_pt1 | contig 12075 bp, 9 predicted proteins | sample Helgoland_Spring_2_FD_160086 | JGI IMG/M metagenome (GOLD analysis project Ga0206123, IMG submission 160086) | Pelagic subsurface seawater microbial communities from Kabeltonne, Helgoland, North Sea - Helgoland_Spring_Bloom_20160316_1 | ecosystem: Environmental > Aquatic > Marine > Epipelagic ... | reverse complement strand
TAGTATTAACAACCCCATCAATCGCAAAATTATACTGCAATACATTAATGTAATCATCAACGCCAATACTAATAACCCCATCTGTATCATCCCAACAATTTACATCCAAACTACTTATATTAAAACGCATAGGTGATATCGTGTCTGAATTAACAGCGTCAAAACATTCGGAAGCAGTAGTTACAAAATAATGATTTGTACCAAAAGGTATAGTATTCTCATTCAGTATATATGAGTCAGTAGGATAATAAACATCAGCTACATTGTAATAAGGACCACCAACATTAAGCGCTCCAAAAATATAATAGTGAGTAGAAGTAGTAGCACCTAAAGGGTGAAGCCAATCCACATTAACAAGAGTATCACTTACAGAGGCACAATTAAAAACAGGTGGCGGAATTGAATCTGGAGCTAAAGAAATAACCTCTAACGTATCAGAAAAAAACGTGCAACCATTAATAGTTGCAGCAACAACATAACTTCCTGTACCAACTGAAACTGAAGAATCAGTACTAAAAACTACTGAAGTAGAGTCAAACCATTCAAATGTTGCAGTACTATCAGCAACATTAGCAGTAAGAATAATATCTGCACCACAAGCAATATCCATAACAGTAGAGTCAATACCTAAATTATCATAAACTTGTAACTCAGGAGAAGCAAAACTACCAGCTTCCAGCCAAACATATGAACTTAATGCTCCATCAGAACCATCAGCTATTGCTAATTTAATATGATAAGTAGAGCCACATTGCACTAAAGCTTGAGCTGTAAAAACGGTAGTATAACCATCAGCATCAGCAATAGTATCTAACCCATTTTGATTATCAACAAAATACTGCTGATTAATAGGGGTAACACTATTTACTGATGAAATTGTAATAGGCATTTGAGGGGTTGTATTTGGAATATACGCTAGGTTAACAGCACCATTCGACCAAGGGCCAGCAATACCAGGACCTGATAAAAAGAAACCAAAAACATCATTGTATGCTGTATTCTCAAAAGCAAAATACTCTTGAGAACCAAAAGCGTATCTGAAACTTAAAGTATCAGATGTTGGAATAAAATCAAACTCCAAAATGGCAATATCATTTACTGAACTTACAGAAAAAGACTGTCCAATCATACCAGGAACTGAATTAGCAACTGCCAATAAATCAGGATCTATAACAGTATTTGCAATAAATGGAAAAGTAGGTGCAGATGCAGGATCTAAATCATTTACATCACCAGTAGAAAGTACAATTCCACTATCAATTCCTAATGAAGTATTGATAGCATTAAAAAAACCTATCTGGCAAGAATCACCTTGATAATTAATATTTGAAGCCGACACACCACCTCCAATTAAAATATTGTTAGTCATCCAAACAGGGTCATCATAAGGAGGGGTATTGTCTACAACAATTTGAGAATGTGCATTAAAAGCACTTAGAGCCAAGAGTAAAAATAGTATTTTTTTCATATCCTACAAAAATACGAAAAAATAATAAAAACTACTATATATAATAAAGGCAGTCTTATGCGTTCAAATTTGCATCAGATTGTTTGCTAAACATCTCGGAATAAGCATCCTTAATTTTTAGCAACTCCTGATGCGTACCTTCCTCTAGTACATTTCCGTTTTTAAGATGTAAAATTTTATCAGCATTTACAATAGTAGAAAGCCTATGTGCAATAACAATAGTGGTACGATTAGTAGACAGTTTCTCCAAAGCTGATTGCAACAACTCCTCAGTAGCAGTATCAATAGAAGCAGTAGCTTCATCTAAAATTAAGATTTTAGGATCACAAATATAAACCCTTAAAAATGCAATCAACTGCCTTTGCCCTACCGACAAAGTAACTCCCCTTTCCCCAACCACATAATCGTAATTACCAGGAAGAGAATTGATAAATTCATCAACACCAATTTCCTTTGCAGCAGCAACAACAGTTTCTCTAGAAACAGTAGCATCAAAAAGAGTAATATTATTCAAAATACTATCAGAAAATAAGAAAACTTCCTGCTGAACTAATGCAATATTTTTTCTTAAATTAGCCAAAGCAATATCCTTTACATTAACTCCATCAATAGTAATAGCGCCTGAATTGATTTCATAAAAACGATTCAACACACTAACAATAGAAGTTTTACCAGCACCAGTCCTACCCACCAAAGCTAACATTTTACCAGCATCAATATTAAAGCTTAAATCCTTAAGCACCCACTCCCCTTTTTTATAAGCAAAATCAACATCAGAAAAAGCAATAGAGCCCTTTAAATCAGTAATTGTTTTTATACCATTATCAATGATTTTTTCCTCAGTATCTAACACTTTAAAAACACGCTCAGAACCCACAATACCCATTTGTAAAATATTGAACCTATCCGCTAGTTGCCTGATAGGACGAAACATCATGTGAACAAATAAAATAAAAGCTATAAGCTCACCAACCGTAATAGACTTACCCTCCAAAATACCATGACCTCCATACCACACAATTAAACCAATGGACATAGCCGAAAGCACCTCAACAACAGGAAAGAAAACTGCATAATAAAAGATAGAGCGTAAATGAGCATCTCTATGCTCTTTATTTATCTTAAAAAATTTATCATATTCCGATTTTTCACGATTAAAAATTTGAACGACATTCATACCTACAATATGCTCCTGAACAAAAGTATTGAGCTGAGAAACCTGCTCACGAACATCCTGAAAAGAGGCTTTAATATTTCGTTTAAACCAAGAAGTAGCCACCAACAAAACAGGAATAGTTAGCATGGCAATTAATGCCAAACGCCAATCAACATAAAACATCATAGAAACAACAACAATAAGCTTTAAAAGCTCAGCAATAATAACCAATAATCCTTGAGAGAAAATATCAGCAATAGTTTCAATATCAGAAATTGAACGCGTAACTAAAGTGCCAATGGGAGTGTTATCAAAATACTTCATTCTAAGTGATAAAATATGCTTAAAAACTTTAGTTCTTAAATCCTGAATAACATGCTGCCCCAACCAAGTAGACAGATAAATATAAAAGAATTGCAACACCCCTTCAATTACCAAGATAGCCATTAAAATCATGGTAATATTAATTAATCCCTGCTTATCAGGAATTACAATATAATTATCAATAGCATGATTGATAAGCAAAGGACGAGTTGGACCTAGAACCGATAGTAAAATTGCCGATAAAGCAGCAATAAAAAAGGTAACTTTATAAGGTTTAGCAAACTCCAAAACTCTTTTGAGTAAATCAAAATCAAGCACTTTACCAGTTTTAGTTTTTTGTTTTTTATTATTCGTTTCTTGCATTTAGGATACTATATTTTTAGGATACTCAACTTTAGCAAGAAAAAGCCCTTTGGCAGGAACAGAAGTACCAGCTTCACATCTATCCTTAGCAGCAATAACATCTAGCACCTGATCAGCAGAGATTTTAGCAACACCCACTTCTAACAAAGTTCCCACTATTGCCCTTACCATATTACGCAAAAAACGATCCGCCTTAATAGTAAAAACCAATACATTATTATCCCACTCCCAATGTGCTAGAACTACTTCACAATTATTAGTAAAAGTATCCGTATTAACTTTGGAGAAAGAAGTAAAATCTTGCTTACCCAAAATATAATCAGCCCCCCTATTCATTGCATCAACATCTAGTTTTTTATGCAAATAATAAGCATCAGGAGCAAAAGGGCTTTTATACTGAACAATATGATACTCATAAGTACGGCTTATAGCATCAAAACGACTACTCACCTCAGCACCAACCTCAAAAATAGCTTGAACAGCTATATCAGATGGTAAAAAAGAATTTAGTTTTTGAATAAGAATTTTAACTTCAAACTTTTTATTACAATCAAAGTGAGCAAACATTTGTTTAGCATGCACACCAGTATCCGTACGCCCTGCTCCCATCACCTCAATTTTGACATTGAGTATAGTACTTAAAGCCTTATTAATTTCTTCCTGAATAGTATTAGCATTAGGCTGAACTTGCCAACCATGGTAAGCAGTGCCTTTATATGAAAGTTGAATAAAAAATCGCATTGTTTAATTTGATGCAAAAATAGAAAACAGATTTAATTACATACTAACTAAAAAAAATATTCGTTACCTTTTGCAATTAAATTTACAACACTTAAATTTGCCATCCTAAATAAATAATGATGACTGAGACAATACAAACTGAAATTAAAGAATTAAACGAAAAGATAAACAAGGAAAGTGCTATCATTGATATGCTGATGCTTGAACTCAACAAAGTAATTGTTGGACAAAAACACATGAGTGAACGCCTATTAGTTGCCCTACTATCAAACGGACATATATTACTGGAAGGAGTGCCTGGGCTTGCAAAGACACTAGCAATATCAACCCTTGCAAAAACGATAGATGCAAAATTCAGTCGTTTACAATTCACACCTGACTTATTGCCTGCCGATATTATTGGAACACAAATATACAGCCCTAAAAACGAAACTTTCTCAGTAAAAAAAGGACCTATATTTGCTAACTTTATCCTTGCTGATGAAATAAACAGAGCTCCAGCAAAAGTACAATCAGCTTTACTTGAGGCCATGCAAGAGCGCCAAGCAACTATTGGAGGGGAATCATTTCCACTAGATAAACCATTTTTAGTAATGGCTACACAAAATCCAGTAGAACAAGAAGGAACGTACCCACTACCTGAAGCACAAGTAGATAGGTTCATGCTAAAAGTAGTGATTGATTATCCAAAGAAAGAAGAAGAAAAGTTAATTGTAAGAAACAACCTTGCAAAAGCATTCCCAACTGCTAATACCGTGCTAAAGCCAAAAGCAATTATCCGTGCTCGTGATTTAGTAAAGGAAGTGTATATGGATGAAAAAATTGAGCAATACATCATTGATATTGTATTTGCGACAAGATATCCTGAACAATATGGTTTAGAAAAATTCAAGGATATGATTTCCTTTGGAGGATCACCAAGAGCAAGTATCAACCTTGCAGCTGCAAGTAAGGCATACGCATTTATTAAAAGGAGAGGATATGTAATTCCTGAAGATGTGCGCGCCCTTTGCCATGATGTTTTGCGACATAGAATAGGGCTTACCTATGAGGCAGAAGCAGAAAATATTACTTCAGAAGACATTATTACCGAAATACTAAATGCGGTAGAGATTCCTTAAAATGAGTACCTCAGCCCTCTTAAAAAAAGTAAGAAAGATTGAGATAAAAACCAAAGGACTCTCCAACCATATTTTTGCAGGAGAATACCATACGGCTTTTAAAGGAAAAGGTATGGCCTTTTCAGAAGTGCGAGAATATCAACCAGGAGATGATGTCCGTTCCATTGACTGGAATGTAACTGCTCGATACAATGCACCATTTGTAAAAGTTTTTGAGGAGGAAAGAGAAATGACTGTAATGCTTTTAATAGATGTGTCAGCATCAGGAAATTTTGGAACACAGGAGCAATTTAAAAGAGAATTAGCTACTGAACTATCAGCAATTTTAGCATTTTCGGCCATTAAAAATAACGACAAAGTAGGGGTTATTTTCTTTACAGATAAAGTAGAACAATTCATTCCTCCTAAAAAAGGAAAAAGTCATATTTTGAGGATAATTCGTGAAGTATTGGCCTTTCAACCAACAGGAAAAGGAACCGATATTGCAGGGGCTTTGGAATATTTTAATTCCGTAATTAAAAAAAGAAGTATTTGTTTTATTCTCTCAGATTTTATGAGCAAGGAATTCGACAGACCTTTGAAAATTGCAAGTAAAAAGCATGATTTAGTTGCACTTAGAATTCACGATACAAGAGAAGATACCTTGCCTAATGTTGGACTTGTACCTATGCAAGATGCAGAAACAGAGAAAATGATTTTTGTTGACACTTCTAGCAAAAAAGTACGAGATAATTTTGCAAAAAACAGACTGAAAGCTACAGAAAAATTACGCAAACTATTCCCAGCCAGTGGTGTGGATTTAATTGACATCACTACAGGAACAGATTATGTAAAATCCCTGATTAACTTTTTTAAAACAAGAGGAAGTAGAAGATGAAAAAAATAATTGCACTTTTATTAGTCAGCAATATCGCTTTGGGGCAAACAGCTGTAATGGACACTAATTCCATACTTATAGGGGAGCAAATCAATTTTAGCATTAGTAATACCATAAGCGAGACTGAAGTTTGGCCAACTTATGAGGAGTTTTTAGTAGAAGGAATTGAAATTATTAAACAAGGAAAACTTGACACGAACGAAAATATAATTTCACAAAACTTCATCATTACATCTTGGGATAGCGGAAGTTATTACATCCCTCCTATTTCATTTTCAGAAAACAGTAAAACTGAGGGACTATTGCTAAATGTACAGACTATAACTTTAAAAGAAGGAGCTGAACTAAAAGACATAAAACAACCAATGGAAGCACCTATTGGCTGGAGCGATATTTGGCCTTGGCTTGTTGGCGTTCTATTAATCGCTTTGATTATTTTCTTGCTTAAAAAATATGTTTTCAATAAAAAAGAGGAAATCAAAAATGAAAAACCAAAAGTGATTATTCCTGCTGATGTTATTGCACTAAAAGAACTAATTAATCTGGAGGAAGCCAAAATATGGCAAGAAGGAAAAATTAAGGAATATCATTCAAGCTTATCAGAAATTGTGAGAAGATACACTGAGGAACGATTCCAATTTATTGCCTTAGAACTTACAACTGAAGAGATAATTAGTGAGCTAAAAAGCAAAGTAAATAATGAGCAATTAGCAAGCATTACTATCCTATTAAAAAGAGCTGATTTAGCCAAGTTTGCTAAAAGCAAACCTGAAGAAACTGAGAATAAAGAAAGTATGCAACTAGCCAAACATTTTGTTGCACAAACAAAACAAAAGCAAATAAATAATGGCTAATTACACCTTTGTAAATAGTGAGTTTTTCTATCTATTAGTTTTGCCATTAGCATTACTAATATGGCACGGCCTAAAACACAAAAGCAAAAGCAGTGCTATTTTATTTTCTGGAACTGAGGCGATAGATACCAAGCCAACTATAAAACAACAATTACGCCACTTACCTTTTGTATTAAAAATTGCAGCAGTAACCTTAATGATTATTGCTTTGGCTCGCCCGCAATCTTCCACTAATTGGGAAGAAAGTACAACAGAAGGTATTGATATTGTTTTGGCAATGGATATTTCAGGAAGTATGCTGGCACAAGACTTAAAGCCTGACCGTTTAGAAGCCTCCAAAAATGTAGCAATGGACTTCATCAGCAAGCGAATAAATGACAGAGTGGGTTTGGTTATTTTTGCAGGAGAAAGTTTTACCCAATGCCCACTTACTACTGACCATAATGTGCTTATTAATTTATTCCAAGATGTTAAAAGTGGTATGGTAGATGATGGAACAGCTATAGGAATGGGATTAGCCACAGCAGTGAACCGATTAAAAGATTCTGAAGCAATATCTAAGGTAATAATTTTACTTACGGATGGAGTAAATAATAGCGGAATGGTACCACCACTTACAGCAGCTGAAATTGCTGAGAAATTTGGCATTAGAGTATATACCGTTGGTGTAGGAACTGAAGGATTTGCTCCCTACCCTTTTCAAAGTCCATTCGGAATACAATACCAAGAAGTAGAAGTAAAAATTGATGAAAAAACTTTACAAGATATTGCAACACTAACAGATGGAAAATACTTTCGAGCGACCAATAATAATTCCTTAAAAGAGATTTACAAAGACATTGATGCTTTAGAGAAATCAAAGATAGAAGTTACAGAATTTCACAAGCGTTCGGAGGAATTTTTACCCTTTGCACTTTGGGCTTTAGGGTTATTATTTTTAGGTTTCATTTTACAAATTACTTATTTAAAGCAGATTCCTTAAATGTTAAGATACGAACATATTGAATATTTGAATTTCCTATTTGGAATTCCTGTTTTAATAATAGCAATGCTATTATATAGTAAATGGAAGGCAACTGCCTTAGCTCTTTTTGGAGATAGCCGTTTAATAAGAGAATTGATGCACTCTTTTTCAAAAAGGAGAACTCAAATAAAAAACATACTTCCTATTCTTATTTTCATTTTATTAATCATTGGTATTGCTAACCCACAAGTAGGTACAAAAATGGAGGAAGTAAAAAGAGAAGGAGTGGACTTAATGATAGCCATTGATCTTTCCAACTCCATGATGGCTGAGGACATAAAACCTAACCGATTGGAAAGAGCTAAACTTGCCATTTCCCGCCTGATTGACAAACTAGAAGGCGATAGAATTGGGCTTATCGTTTTTGCAGGAGAGGCTTATGTTCAACTTCCAATCACTACAGATTATTCAGCAGCAAAACTTTTCCTGTCAACAGTAAGCACAAACATTGTACCCACACAAGGAACTGAAATTGCAAAGGCAATCGATTTAAGCATTCAGTCCTTTGACATGGAAAATGCACAAAATAAAGCTATAATTATTATTACTGATGGAGAAAGCCATGATGAAAAAGCAATTGAAAGCTCCGAGCAAGCCAGTGAACTTGGAATATTCGTTCATACTTTAGGTATGGGGCTCAGCAAAGGAGGGCCTATTCCTATCTACAACAAATACGGCAACCGAACGGATTACCGAAAAGATAGAGATGGAAATATTATTATAAGTAAATTAAATGAGCAGCTTTTACAACAAATTGCTAGTGCAGGAAAAGGAACTTATGTGCGTGCAAATAATTCCAAAGCAGGGCTATCCACCCTATTTGCTGAAATTAATAAAATGGAAAAAAAAGAAATTGGGACTATGGTTTTCACTGAATACAAGGACAGGTTTCAATTATTTATTGGATTGGCCTTACTTTTATTGTTAACGGACTTAATCCTATTAGCAAGAAAAAATAAATGGAGTAACCGTATTAATTTTTATAAGGACTAATGAAAAATACACTCTTCATATTATCATTACTAATGTGCATAACCTCTTTTGCTCAGAACAAAAAATCATTCTTAAGAGATGGAAATGAGCTATATACTGATAGTAGTTACAATGATGCTGAAATGCAGTACCGAAAATCATTAGAAAAAGATCAGGATTATTTTAATGCATCTTTTAATTTAGCAGATGCTGTTTACAAGCAAGAACGCTATAAAGAATCATCAGCACTTTTTGATGCTTTAATTGACAATGCTCCTACTGAAAATGATTTAGCAAAAGTTTATCATAATTTAGGAAACTCTTTAACTCAAGAACAAAAATTAGAAGAAGCAATTGAAGCTTATAAGAATGCATTAAGGATAAATCCGAATGATACAGAGACAAGGCACAATTTAGCGCTCTCCAAAAAACAAAAGCAAGAACAAGAACAGCAAGAGGAGAAAAAAGAAGAGAACAAAGAGGAAAAGAAAGATCAAGAAAAAGACAAAGAAGGGGAAGATAAACAGGAGCAAAATAAGGAGCAGGAAAAGGAAGATGAAAAAAAGGAGAATCAACCAGAGGATAAAAAAGAAGAAATGAGCAAGGAGGATGCTGAGAAAATGCTAGAAGCAATTCAACAAGAAGAAAAAGAATTGCAAGAAGAACTACAAAAAAAGAAAGTGAAAGGTAAAAGAGTTAAAGTATTAAAAGACTGGTAAGTTGAAAAAAATTATTCTCATATTATTTGTATTTATCAGTACACTTAGCTTTGCACAAAAGCTAAGTGTGACTGCTGATAAAAACCCTGCAATAGTTGGTGAACAAATTTTGATACAATATAGCATAGATACAGAAGGAAGCAATTTTAAATCTCCTAACTTTAACGGACTAAGAGTTTTAAGCGGACCAAATCCGTCAACACAAAGCAGTTATAGTTTTGTAAACGGAAAAAGTCAGAGTAGTACCAAAACAACTTATTCCTATTATTTAAAAGCTACGAAGGAAGGAACTTTTAATATTACCCCTGCAACTATAAAAGTAGATGGAAAAACTATAAAAAGTAAGTCCTACCAACTAAAGATTGTAAAAGGTAGTGAGAAAAATAAAGCCCAACAAAAAGCACTTTCAGAAAACCTATTCATAAAGGTTGATGTAAGTAAAAGAAACATAGTTGTTGGCGAACAAATAATTGTTACTTACAAACTATTTACTAGATTAGAACTAAACAATACTGAGCTTAGCGAACTTCCTGATTTAAATGGATTTTGGACAAAAGATTTAGAAACCTCAAGCAGCTTTAAAAGAGATGTAATTGATGGGGTTCCGTACAATGTAGCTACTATAAAAAAATCAGTTTTAACTGCGCAAAAATCAGGTAAGTTGATAATTGATCCTATGGAACTAAAATGCAGTATAAGGGTTAAGAATAACAAGAGAAATAGAGGTTTCTTTAGCAACAATTATCAGATTCAAGAAGAATATATCTCATCAAAATCAATTACCATAACTGTTACTGAGTTACCCACCCCACCTCCTAATTTTCATGGTGCTGTTGGGAAATTTACAATTAAATCAGAAGTGGATAATACTACAACAAATGCTAATGAGGCAATATCCTATAAACTAACAATAACTGGTACTGGAAACATTGAGTTTATTGAACCCTTAGCAATTCAGTTTCCTGAAGATTTTGAAGTTTATGACCCTAAAATTTCCGATAGGATATTTGAAGGAGGAAGAAAAAGAAGTATTAAAACTTTTGAGTATTTATTAATTCCAAGATATGAAGGAGAGTACACTATTACTAGTTCAAGCTTAGTCTATTACAATAATAAAACTAAGAAATACGAGACTAAAAAAACACCTCAGCATAATTTAATAATAAATGCTAACAACAATACTGAGGATGAAAACTCAACAATAAATCAGCAAATAATAAAAACTGAGAAAAAAGATATTCATTATATTTTCACAACAACTAAGCTGAAAGAAATTCGTGATAATATCTTAAATAAAAATCTCTTTATTCTAATCCTCTTTTTACCAATATTTTTAATTATTCTCCTTTGGATTTACAATACAATAGTTGGTAAAAGAGACACAAATAGTAGTGACTGGAAAAACAAGAAAGCAAACAAAATTGCACTAAAAAGACTAAAATATGCACAAAATTGCATAAATAATAACGATTTTGACTCATTTTTTGAAGAAATTGAAAAATCACTTTGGGTTTATTTTGCTGATAAATTTAAAGTAAGTATAGCAGATTTATCAAAAGAAACTGTAAGCACACACTTTTACTCTAATACTATTGATATCAATACAGAAAAGGAATTTATCGCTCTTTTAGATGAATGTGAATTTGCGCGCTATGCACCTGCTAGTAATAAAAACTCACAAATGGGAGATATTTTAAATAAAGCCAAACACATAATTATTGAAGTTGAAAATGCCTTAAGATGAAATTAAAAACTCTCATTATCACCCTGCTAGTAAGCATTAGTTCTTTTGCTTCTGATCAACTTTTTGAAAAGGCAAATAAAGCTTACAATAAATCAGATTACACTTCTGCCATTACTCTTTATGATAGTATTTTAACTATAGGATTGGAAAGTAGTGAACTATACTACAACTTAGGAAATTGTCATTATAAAGAACAAGATTGGGCAAATGCAATATGGCATTATGAAAAAAGCTTAAAACTAAAGAAAAATGACAAAACCATACAAAACCTTGAGCTAGCAAACCTCAAAATTATTGACGGAATAGAAGATATTCCTCAGCTATTTTATAAAAAATGGTGGAGTAGTTTTATCTCAATATTTAATACCTTTTCTTGGCAACTAATTAGCATTTTAATCATTTGGCTTGCAATTACAATAAAGACACTTAGTCAATTTACTAATTACAAAAAAAAGCACTTTTTAAGTATTTTGTATTCTCTTTTTCTTATCAGTATTTTTGCAACTTACAGCTCTTATCAAGAAAAAATAACTAAAAAAGAGGCTATTATCTTCACCTTATCAATAGATGTAAATAGTGCTCCAACAACAAATAGCACTAACTTATTCACTTTACATTCAGGAAGTAAAGTTGAGATTTTAGACACTATTGGAGAATGGATAAACATTAAAATTGCAAATGGAAGCAGTGGTTGGATAAAAGAATCAGGTTG
>Ga0206123_10003884_pt1 | contig 12084 bp, 19 predicted proteins | sample Helgoland_Spring_2_FD_160086 | JGI IMG/M metagenome (GOLD analysis project Ga0206123, IMG submission 160086) | Pelagic subsurface seawater microbial communities from Kabeltonne, Helgoland, North Sea - Helgoland_Spring_Bloom_20160316_1 | ecosystem: Environmental > Aquatic > Marine > Epipelagic ... | reverse complement strand
TATCCCAAATCAAAAAGCCCTTGTCGTTTGTCTCGCCGTGGTTTTGCTGGATAGTGGAACCACAATAGCGGATAGTCCCGCTCTCGTTGAGCACTTGATTGGTCTTGTGGATATCGCCCAACATAGCGTAGTCAAATTTGTCAAACACTTTGATGTCGTGGTCGCCATGATCCATGATCCAACCCATGTCTGTTTTACTATTATTAATTGCTCCGTGATAAAGAGCGATGTTAATAGCAGTTGGGTCTGTTGGGTCTTGCCAGTTGGTCTCGTCAAAGATTGACAAAACGTTAATAGTCAGGTCGTCCTCTAGTTGGACCTCGCCTGAATACTTGTGAAGCAGGAGACTGGAATGGTCAAGGGCATCAACAATTGGAGTGATGGCATCTTGGCGGCTGCTGTTACGCAGGTTGCCGTCATGGTTCCCAAGGATGATGTGAGTCTCGGCGATGTCAGCCAAATTCTTCAGGAAGTCTGTGGCCAGTTCAAAATACTCTGGTGAGAGTTGTGTTTTTGTATGAGCCAAGTCGCCAGTATGGACGATGTAGTCTACATCCTGCTCTCGCAGGGTCTGGTAAATTTCCTCAAATGCCTGACGATACTCGTAATGGTATTTCAGATTTTTGATGTGGGTATCCCCGAAATGTGCTATCCGCACCATAGGCGCACTCCTTCTGTAAGCGTGTCTTATTGTACCAGATGTTGTTTGGGGTGTTTAGGGTTTTACGGATCTACGGAGCATACGTCCCGTAAGTTTATCAAAACGTGGCTTTAAGTTAGCACGTCGGCTGTTGACATACTTTTGTATAATTGGCTCCACAAGTATCTCTGTTGAGAAGTTTTTTGTCAGGTCATCTCTGCCTATCTCGTCAAACATTTCTTCAAGATGTTTTCTTATAATATCTTCTGCCCGCAAAATCTCATCCATGGGAATAGCGGCACGTTCTTTGATTACGGACTCTGCTTTGACGCAATTTCTATACGTCTTGCCGTACATCTTTTTAGTCTTACGCTTTTCGTCGGTCTTATAGCCTTTTTGGCAACGCTCATCAAGTTGCCTCTTCACTATCTCACGGATTTCTTCTATGGTAATTTTCATTTTATTTCATCATTTTGAATGCGATGTCGGCCATTCGGTCAACAGGCAACGCCAAGAGTTTATCCTTGTTAGCATCGTTAATAGCATCCAAGACAGACACAATAGCGGAAGCAGTAAACAAATCAACCATTACGCCTTCTACCTTGCCTCTTTGTTTGTCTGAAACAATTTGACGAAGCATCGCTTCTTTAGGATCTTCTGGTCCATAGCCAGCAGGGGTGACATCTTTGATTTCGGGTCCATGAACCGAAGAGCCATCCTTACGAAAATGCTTCTGTAGGTGAGGAGGCAACGCTTCTTCGATCCCGCCCATTTTATTCATAAGCTCAGCGAAACGTTTTGCCAAAAAGTTAAGAGGATAATCTTCCTCACCTCGTCGAGCAGCTTCTTTAAACATCCCTAGAGCCTTTTCAAATGCGGCTTCATTTTTGTCAAGGGCTGGAAACTCGCTAGCCATTATGCCAATAACATAATCTGGACCAAACTCTTCGTCATAAACTAAAGCAAGATCTTCCATGTCAATATCCATATCGGAAACCTGACCAATTTCATTCATCACTTCTTCTTTAATAAGTTGTCTTAGTTGGGATTTTGTGATTTTCATTTTATTTGCCTTCTAAGCGGTTGGCGACAAATCGTAAAAAGTCTGGTGCTGCTTCTTCTCTCACCCCAAACTGGTTGAATAAAAATTCTAAAACTCGTTCGCCGGTCGCAAAGCCGAGTTCGTCATCCATCTCTTCTTTGATGATTTCTCGTAGTTGTGATTTTGTGATTTTCATTTTACTATCCTTCTACTCTGGCTTTGAGGAGTTTGTAAAGTTGATTAGCAGCCTCGCCGATTTCTACCTCTTCCGTATTCATAAGGAAAGGCAAAAAATCATCTTCAAGTTTGTAAAGCATAGTTTGGAGTTTTTCCGTATTGGCTCTGTCAAGGTACTCGGCTGACCGTCCCATTCTATCTAGATAGAATTCTCTGTCTGCCCTTGCAGCGCCAGACTCGTACTCTTCTTGTACGGCTTCTCTGATAACTTGCTGTAGTTGAGACTTGGTGATTTTCATTTTAGATGTCGTAGTCCTTCATCCTATCAAGTTCTGCCTTGCTTGGGGCTCGGCGTCCTTTGTCCATTTTGAGTGGCTTTCGGGGCGGGTCACGGTAATCACTTTCGTAATCTTCCATATCGGCTGATGGTCCGCTTCCTTCTGGTCCGTCGGAAATGCCACCAGTCACACCCTTTTCCAGAATACCATAGATGTCCGAAGCCAAAGCTCTGGCTTCTGCGGGCATGGACTGGTCTGGTGTAATCATGTCGGACAGCATTTTTGCCATCTTCAACACTCTTCTTGCGTCTTTATCGCTCATCAAAGAGCGGCTTGTTCCCAAAGGGCGGTCATCTTCGGTGGCATACTTATCTTCGCTAAGTTCTGCTTTCATCTCTTCTTTGATGATTTGTTGTAGTTGTGATTTTGTAATTTTCATTTTTTTAGCCCCTCGTTATAACTCTGAGCATATCTTCGGCTCGGTATGCTTGTTTGGCTGAACGGGCGTCCGTGGATGTTTGTCGGATATCTGTCAAGATGTTATCAAGTTCTTCCATGGCTTCCTCGGCGGACATTACGTCCAGTCCTTCCTCTGCGTCATACTTAGCCAGCATATCTTTGCCGGAGATGCGGTCTTCCATCTCTTCGTCAAGTGCCTCTCTAATAACTTGTTGTAGTTGTGATTTAGTGATTTTCATTTTATTTTCCAAAGGTAATTCTGTTTGTGCTTCGGGTTCGCCGACCATGCCGGCAGGCTCTGGTCCAAGGTCCATAAAGTCTGCCACAAATTGTGCTGCACCCTTCATGCTTTTAACTGTTGTTTCAGTTGGCGAAACATCGTCCTCCGCTCCATACAATGGATTAATGTATACATCGTAACCCCCTTGCATACCTTCAGGATCAATGGTCACCTCTATATTTCTATTATTAGTAAAGACAACCTCGCCTCGATTATAAAAGGCTTCAGCCTCAAAGAAAAGTCCCATCTCAGCCATAAGAGGTTCTACAAGTTTTTCCACCATTCTTCCGAACTGGTAGCGAGTTTCGTCGTTTTTGTCTTGCAAATAGTCTTCACGGGCAGCTTCCAGTTCAGAAAACTCCATCTCACCTTGGGTGACTTCCTGTATTATTTGTCGTAAATCAGATGCTGTCAATTTCATTTTGTCTTAATCTCCATTAACTTAAGAATCGTCTTTGATGAATATCACTTCAAAAACCATAGGACTAGCTTTGTAGCGTCTTCCTTGTTTATCCTTAAGTATAGCACCAGAACCAGTTCGATCGTAAGTGATTTTACCAACGTCGTTGTTCTCGGTGCTAAAGATAGCTTCATCTACAGTGAATTTAATAGGCTTAGATAACTTGGTGGGCTTCGGTATAGGCCCGAAAAACAGGTACCTCAAGTCCTTACGTCCCTTAGCTACCGTTTTTATAGTGTCCTTACCTTCTACTAATTTAAGCGCAACCCTAATACCTTTATAAGTTCCCTCGCTCGGAGCAGGAAAAACCAAATGCCTTGTGGTCATAAGGGTAGGCAAATCTGTTTTGTGAATCAGGATGGATCTATTATCACCGTGCGCACTTCGCCTATTCGTATTCGGCTCGGAACTACGAAGATCCGACTCAAGAACAATACCCTGTTCAAATTCTTTATCTACTTCTTCTTTGATTAGTTGAATAAGTTGGGACTTGGTAATTCTCACTTACACTCTCCCTTACAGCAAGAACAAGAGCATGTGCCACAGCAGCAACAGTGTTTATCATTAAAAAGATTAACCAATTTATGAAGTATTTTTTTCATCTTTTGTCCCCTTGGGTTGATATAAATAGTTCCTAGATGCCGGTAAGGCGTAGCACATCAGAAGTTATCGCTAAAACAAAGATACCGAGCACTAGAACCGCACCAATAATATTTAGTACGTTCCTTGTCTTTACGGCTAGTTTTTTGCGTCTTATGCCTTCTACCACAGAAATACTAATATGTCCACCATCTAACACTGGAATTGGCAATAAGTTAATAACGCCGAGATTGATAGAGAAGAAAGCTATCCAGTCTATCAAAAATCCCCAGTCTCCTGTTTCAACACTACGTTTTCTTGCTGACTCAGTAAACTCGTAAACAGCTACAGGTCCACCCACCTCCTTGATGGATAAAGGTTCTTTTCTGGGCTGGACCACCTGATCCCAGATACTGCTATACATTTTGCGGGCAATCCTGTCAGAATATACAGCCGCCTCGACTACTCCAATTCGTCCTGCCTGTGCTCCGTCAGGAACAACAATATCAGGATAAGGCTGTCCTACCAGGAGCATAAAATATAATGGCCAGGGCAACAATAAATTAAAGACTGGACCCATTACAGCGATGAAGGCTCGTTTCAAGGGGGATGTTGCCCAGAATGATTGAGGGTCGTTCTTTACATTATTATAATCATTCTCTCCCCGAGGCTTGATGTAGCCACCGAAAGGTATTAGCGACAAACGCCACTCAGTTCCCCACAGTTGCTTCTTAAGGAGGACTTTGCCGAAGCCTATTGAGAAACTATCAACCGCTACACCACAAGCACGGGCAGCAGCATAATGTCCCAATTCGTGGACAAAGATTACTAAAACAATTATTCCAAGAAAGGTAAGCATAGTTTTTCCCCATGGCTAAGTTTTCTAAGGGGAGGTAAAGCACGTCCCCTGATAATAATGTCTGGACCTGTATTAAATAAGTCATCGGCTGTTGGTGGCTTGTGCCTGTCTTCATATTGCTGTCGTAAGCGTTGAGTGTCAAGCGGGGTCCAAAGTTGTAGGTAATTGTGTATCTTTTTATTTTCTTCCTTCAAAGCAGATATCTCTTTACTCTGGAGTTCTATAGTCTGCTCAAGGCTCATTACGGCTTGACTAACAGCACGAGACAAAGTTTCTTCTACATTACTCTCGTTGTAAAGGTAGAGGAGAAAGCCTGAAAATACACCGCACACTAGTACGGCCACAATTGTAGTCCATATGGTTGCTGTAATATAGTTGGGTTTTGTTGTTTCGGCGGAAGGGGAGACATCAATAATCTCAGGCTCGTACATAGAATTACGAGCGTCTTCTTGCATTTTTCTGTAAAAGTCCCTTTCCCTATTCATAAAGTAAATAGTTTGCGAAAGGTGTTTTAGTCTTCCCAATACTCAGTGTAATCTTCTGCTGGTTCTGCAAAATCACTAATTTCATTTTCCCAATCAGGATTTCGAAAGCGACTGGTTTCTGGGCTTAGTTCCTCTTTAGGTGGTAATGAGTCATCCCCGTGTAGCTTAACAGCACGCTCATAAAGTGTTTCCTCAGACTCACGAAGAAGCTGATTAGGTATACAACACACGACAGGACAAACGTCTTGGCACATCTCATAACCATAAAAACCAACACACTCTGTGCAAAGATTAGGATTAATCACATACTTTTCATTGCCTTCCATAATTGCCTGATTAGGGCACTCGGGCTCACAAGCACCGCAATTAATACAATCTTCTGTAATCATAGTAGCCATAAATATATCTCTCTTATCTTGTTTGTACTGTGTAAGTTTTTTGTTGTCCGTCGGCAAAATCATCAGTTTGGAAATCGTCTTTTCTCATGACTGTGATCACCTTTATTGTATCAGGACCTCTCTGCATGTTTAATACCGCTATGACATTAAGTGCTGGGACTTTTCCTTTACCTACCATGCGAATATGAAAGGGTTCGTCATTACCTAGTTCGCCGTTCGCATAGTCCTGAATAATCTTGCCGATGGCCATTTCAACTGCCTGGATGATTGCTTTGTTGGAAATCTTTTCGTCGTGGCGGAACTGACGCTCCTTGCTGTGTTTGGTTGCTTCAAGATCAGTATCTTTTAAATTAATAATAACATTGACACCACGAACTTTTGTGCTATATGCTTGTTCGGCGTCAAGGTCTGCCATCTTTTCTTCAGTTAAATGTTGGGCTGGGCGTCCTTGGCTTATCCAGTCTTCAACCACAAATACTTTTTGGTCTTCCGATAAGTTCCAGAAAGCCTCTTGAAATTCTTCGCTCAAACGAGAGGCGTACTGCTTGTAAACCTTTTCGTTTACTTTTTCAATGTGTCTAAATTTTCGCCACTCTGTCATTAATTTTTTCACGGCGAGCGATCCCCTAATTCCAAAAATTGTCCTGATGCTCTTAACGCATCCGTCGTCGGAGTTCCGCTTACTCTATACAGGTAGGCTGTGGGTTCGGCTGACCATCCAAATTCGTTACTAGTTCTATAATATCTAGACCACTGTATAGAGATGGCTTGCTCGCAGTCATCGCTTTCATCGTCAGGAGTAACTTTCTCATAACCTTTGTTTCTAATGTCTAGTTGTGCTGACTCAACATCTGGTCGGCTGTTTAAGTAATGCTTCCATACCCTATAGGCTTTCTGGGATACACTGCCTCTATCAGAAGTAAGACCGCCGCCGTTCTGACTTGCCCACTCCATCGCTACATCGTAAAGTAACGGACCCCAGCCACGCTTGGCTTCAGAATGGTCAACGCCGTAAGCATCAGAACAATCACCCTGACTATTTGGTTTTAGTTTCCCTATCAGGACCTCTCCCCAAGGTGCTCCTTCTGGAACGCCCGGATTGAAGCGAGGGTTGGGCTCGTCATACAGGGGCTTGCCGCCATAAGTATATACAAACATAGGGTTTGAACCCCTCGACATGATAGCAATTGCCGAGCCTTGAGGTAGTTTGGCTGCTGTCTTCATTCCTTCGGTCAGAACATACTTCCGCCACTCAGTTAGGAGTTTTTTCACGAGAAGTTTTTCGCTCCCATAATCTGGTGCTCTGGGTATTTCTCTTTAATTTTCTCGTAGAGGCTCCACATATCTGGGTTTTGTACTTTGCCGAAGTGAATAACCGAACCAGGCTCGGGTGCGAAGCGGCTGATAAACTCTTCTAGCAATTTCGTAGCAACACCTTGTCCCTTGTGTTCCCGGCGGGTTTTCATATAATCAATATAAAGATAGGGCTTGCCGTCGGAGGTTTCGCCTTGGCTGTGATAATCCAAGAAACCAATAATATCATCGCCTGCCCCTGGGGCTTCCAAGTGTCTCTTCTTGCCCATCCGTCCTGTGCGGGGGTTGCGATAAGTATATTGGTCAGCAAAACCAAAATCACCTCGGTAAGGTGGCTCTATGCTGGGGTCTCGTAATGCTAGTCGTTGAATATTGCTGGCACGGTCATAGCGTAAGGGCGACCTCTCTTCCACAAACTCTTGTGATTCTTTTAGAAATTGTCGCCACTCTGTTAGGAGTTTTTTCATATTCCCACAGCCTCTGGGTATTTTGTTTTAGCGAACGCAATATATTTATCACGCAATTCTTTGTAAAAGAAGTCGTTAAGTTCTTCTTCTGTATATTTTACTCTGTATTCGCCGGGAGTTTCTCTCTCGTCTTCGGCGTTCATTTTGTCTCGGCGGCGTTTGCACTGGTCAAAGAAACTTTTGATACGCATATCTAGTGCTTCTGTGTAAGGTACCTTATGATACTTTGCTCTTTTGTAGACCTCTTTGGTATAAGTATCTGTTTCCGAGTCCGAAGCATAATATCCACGGAGTCCGTCTATTTGATTATAGTTCCACCAGCCCGGTGGTTGTAGTGGTTCTTTAGGTGGGTGAGCGGTACCCAACACATCATCAGTTTGTCCGCCGTGTTGAATTTCGTGGATGGTAACTGCTTTGAGTTCGCCAAGATAAGCGTTGAGGTCTTGCTCGTTGAATCCAATATCTAAATAACTATTGATTTTTATGTAGTCGTCTTCCTTGCCTTCGCCGGGAATGCTCATATGCATTCCGCCTATCATAAACTTATCGCCTGTTTCTTCCGCTAGTTTTTTATCAATATGGAAAGTAAACTCAGCCATATACATCATATCTTCAAGTTCTTTTGGGAGGGTTTTACCTGCTTGATATTTTTTGCCGATTACGAGAATCAAATCCTTGCGTGAGTTTTGAACACCCTCACTAGGAATAACCTCGTCAATAATATATTTGACGTGAGGTATTACCTTGCGGGTCAGTTCTGTTGTGGCTGCTTCGTACCTTCCCTCTTGGAGAAATCCTCGCCACTGTTCCATAATCAATTTCATTAACTGCCCCCGTGCTTAACGACTGTATTATCATAATCTTTTGCGATATACTTTGCTAGCAGACCTGTCATGTCATAGTTTTCTAGTCTATCTTCAGGGTCTTTACCTTCAAACTCTTTCGCCAATTCGTCTAGAAATGCCTCTTCTATTTCGTCATCTACTACCCTAGAAACAAAAGGATCTATCATTAATCTCTGGAATGTTGGGTTTTGACTTGCTATGGCATTTGGGTTTTGTTGGGTTTTTTTCCACAAGGTAGCAAGAACCCTGCCAACACCAAATGTTGCTATGTTAGCAGCATCAACTGCAATATCTACTCCTAGTTCTTTTGCAAACCCTAACTTTTTATCCCTGCTTATATTTGCTAAAATATTCATGAGGTCGCCAACCGTTTCTAGTTGATCTTGTTCTTCTGATAGTATTTGCCTTTCCCTGAAAGTTCGCCATTCATTCATTATCTTTTTCATCGGGTTTGTACGGTGTAGGTTTTTTGCTCACCGCCTCCAAACGTGTCTGTCTTGAAATCGTCTTTACGCATTACTGTGACTACTTTGATCGTGTCCGGACCTTTTCGCATATCTAAAACGGCTATGACATTGAGGGCTGGAACCTTGCCTTTACCAACCATACGAATATGAAATGGTTCGTCGTTGCCGAGTTCGCCGTTGGCATAGTCTTGAATAATTTTGCCGATGGCTAGTTCAACCGCTTGGATGATTGCTCGGTTGGAAATCTTTTCATCGTGACGGTACTGGCGCTCTTTGCTGTGTTTGGTTGCCTGAACATCCGTATCTTTTAAATTGATAATAACATTGACACCACGAACTTTTGTGCTATATGCTTGTTCGGCGTCGAGGTCAGCCATCTTCTCTTCCATGAGGTGGTCGGCTGGGCGTCCTTGGCTTATCCAGTCCTCAACTACAAATACTTTTTGGTCTTCCGATAAATTCCAGAAAACCTCCTGCGACTCTTCACTGAGACGGGAGGCGTACTGCTTATAAATCTTCTCGTTTACTTTGTGGACTTTTCTAAAGTTCCGCCACTCGGTCATTAACTTTTTCATTACTTGTCTCCGAAGTCGTTTCTTTCCTGCCATTCGTAGGATACACTGTCTTCTTTGATTGGTCCGCCTTTTGCCCAAGTATAACACGAGCGGGCTGAATGACATTTGAAATGATGCATCCAGCAATAACCAAGTCTTCCATCATCGTCAGATGTTACACCTGGCATACACTCATCCATTCGTGGGGAAATATCAAAAGCAGTGCAATTCCCGCAGTTGGACTTTTTGGCTGCCTCTTCAGTCGTGTTCCAATACTTGGCTATGTCTTTCCAGTAGTCACCAGGCTCACCAACGTTGAGAGGACCATACTTGATATGGTCTGCGTGGATGGCGGCATCACGATTCTTAGTGTTGAGTTTTAAGTCTTGAGTTGCTGGTGGACAAACAAAATCCTTTGCCGCACCAATAACAACTTTCATCTCTTCTTGGAGAAAATTTCTCCACTCTGTCATTAATTTCTTCATTACCATGCTTTACATGACCAATAGCCTGCCTTAGTCTTATCGCCCTTTTTCATTTTATCTGCGCAGTTATGACGAGCACGGAAGTTTTTCCGGGCTTCTGGGTTGGACTTTCTAATCTTCATGTTGGGATCGCCAAAGTTTACCTTGACTACATTTCCCTTTTTGTTCTTAACATATACTTTAGACTTCTTTACGTCGCCTTGCATGGGCTTATTAAGAGTGACCTTACGTCCTTGATACTCTGCTTCTTCAAGAACATCATCCCAAAACTCTACGTCTTCGGCAAGCGTGCCGTCATCATAAGTTGCATCTGAAATGTGGTAGTACTTTTCATTAATTGTACTTGTCACTTTCTCTAAAGACTCTCTAACCATCCTTGTTAGATTCTCTTTGTTAATCTTTATTTTTTTCGCTTCTCCCCTGTTACCAGGTGCTTGTTCTTTTTCCCCAGGAGCATCGGCATAGGGTTTGTAAATATCGACCTGTCCTGCCGCCATTGCTTTCGCAACTTTTTCGGGTTCTTGCTGATCCGGCTCCAATACTGGCATCTTGTCTCTAGACTCAGCCCATTCAGGTGGTGCTATTTGGATATGTTTTAACTGTGAAACAAAGTGAGCCTTTGCCTTTTCTACGCTTCCGTATTTTTCTTCTAAAACTCTTTTTGCTGTCTCTGCGTCAACAAATTCACCAATCCCATCTGTAACAAACTTGTTAATAAAATTGTTTACATCATCAGTCGTAGCATTCATGATATTATGTGGTGATGGCTTCTTTCTTTCACCGGGATGAAACGCATCTCCCATAAGGGCCAAAACCTTCACTAACTCTTCACCGGGCATATCAATAACATGACCACCTAGTTTTATCTGGGGACCAGCAGTAAATATAGAGGCAGCCCAACGATGATGTCCGTCCATAATATACCCATCCTTAGAAATAACTGCACCAAGATCTCCGCCAGGTCCGTCCTTAAAAGGTCCAGGCAACTTGCCAGCCATAGAAACGGCCATACCAAGTGCTTGACCTAATTTGATTTCTTGCTGTGAAGGCTTAAGTTTGTCGGCTGAAAGATCACCTTTCTTAGTAGAGGCTACCTTATCATCGGAGTCTTCTGTGTCAAATTCTGGCTTTCCTGCCTGGGCTACATACTTAGCATATTTCCCATCGGTGTCTGCCTTGGGGAAGGGAAACTTTGATGCGTCAAAATCAGCCTCCTTTAATACTTTTTTAATTGTCTCTACCAATATGGATTTTTTGATTTTCATCCTTTTTTCCCTGCCTTAGATTTTTTGCCGTAGTTGCCTCGTTTGCTACACGCTGATGGTGTAGGTCGGCACTTCGGATATTTTGAACGTGATTCGCCGCTTTCACGACCGCAGGCACTGCATTTCTTTCTGCCTGTCTTTTTGTCTTTACGGCAGGTATTACAATCTACCCAGCCACTCTTACTTCCTTTTTCGCCTTTGCGACCGAACCATTTGCGTAGTCCTTCGCTGTCGGCTTCTTTAAGTTTTGAGATTTCTTCTTCCACAAGTTGGCGGAGGTAATCATCCTCGACGCCTTCTTTCTTGCTGTTGCCCCAATTTTTAGCACCGACTTTGCGGCACTTAACAAGAGCACCGGAAGCGTAAGCAGAAGGCCATACGTCATAACGTGATTTCACTTTATGATAGCAGGCGTCTTTTTTGCCGCCCTTCTTCTTTTTTTTCTTTTTCTTCTTCTCGTCAAGTAAGGTTTCTTCCACCATACCCCGAAGTTGAGAAATTGTTACTTTCATTTTGTGCCCTCATGCCATCAAAGCAATCTTGAATAAATAGGCATCAGAATCAATAAAAGGCGCATCTTCTTTGCGTTGTTCAAACACGTCAGGCGGCATCACCCCAATATCTTTATAACCAGATGTATCCATGAGTCGGACTTCTACATCATAAGCCAGCAAGGCTTTCACAAGTTTCATGGCTTTTTTGTGGGCGTCAGCATCCAGTCCCAACAGGACAGGTGTGTCGTTTTTTACAATCTTCCTGAAAAGTCGGCTGTCTTCTCTGAGGGTTGAGCCGAGCAGTGGAATGCTGTTCTCGCCAGCCACGATAGCATCAAAGACACCCTCAACCAGAGTGACCTCTCGCTCCCAGTCAATCAACAGTTCGTTGAAGATGATGTCTTTGTTGCCGGGTCCGTTCATATATGGAGGCCAAACGTTGGGGTCATATGTGCGGGACGTAAAAAAGTTACAATAACCTTCTTCGTCAAATGATGGGAGAATAATTCTATTTTTGTATTCCCCAGAAGCGCAGT
>Ga0206123_10003883_pt1 | contig 12085 bp, 8 predicted proteins | sample Helgoland_Spring_2_FD_160086 | JGI IMG/M metagenome (GOLD analysis project Ga0206123, IMG submission 160086) | Pelagic subsurface seawater microbial communities from Kabeltonne, Helgoland, North Sea - Helgoland_Spring_Bloom_20160316_1 | ecosystem: Environmental > Aquatic > Marine > Epipelagic ... | reverse complement strand
CGTTGCTGGCCCGCAACGACCCGATTCCGTTTCTTGTGAGCCTCGTGCGTGGCTTCAATCCGCGGCTATGGGCGTTGCTGGAGGATTGGGGTATCGGCCATTTGCCCACGATGGTCGAGCGCGACCGTCAGTGGATGAATATCTACCGTGGCAATCATGCAGCCCGTCAGCTCCCGGAAGAAGAGTTCGATCGCGTGCTCGCGTTCTGCCGCAGCGCGCTGGAGATGGCGATGCAGTTCAAGGCCACGGAAAAAGCCGCGAGCGCGTCACGCGAGCGCGAAGACGAGCCATAGCTCGCGCATCCTGCGCTTGTCACGAGACCAGTTGCAGCCCGAAGTAGCAGCCGGCCAGAGCGATCAGCGCGTCGCCGGCCCCCAGAACTGAGATACGGTGGGCGTACGCACCAGGAGTCCGATTACGATGCCGGCGATGCCCGGCACTGCACCGACGGCCATCATTGGTGAAAAAAACGACCGGTAATGCCCACCAGCGTTTGTAGCTCTCGCACCTGCTTCTCAAGCCCCGCGAACTGGCTGGCCGGCACCACGGCATCGCCGGTGTTCACTAACGTCAAGGCAACTTGACGATACAGCTTACGTCAGCGAAATAACCGATTGTCGGCCCACACTATTCCGGCGGGCAACCAGCGGCACCTTCGTGCCCGACCCTCTGAGGTTTGGTCGACCATCGATACTTGCTCGGCCACGGGCCGGCGGCGCTGGCGCTCTAACCCCAACAGCTGGCTCCCGCGACGCACAGCACTAACCCTATCTACCGTTATACGCCTACCCGGTATTTACGCACTGAGCCGTGTCAGTGTTGAGCTATGCTCAATCGTGGTGTATAGGCAAGATTGAAACAGGCGGCGTATCCGGCTGGAATGGAAGTACCACCACCCATCCAGCCATGAGGGATACGCCATGGATCACGATACGCATGAGCCCGAGACAAGACCAGCAACCGCTGTCGACGACCCGCTCACCGAGCTGCTGCGCCGCGGCGCACGCGACTTGCTGAAACAGGCCGTGGAAGCCGAGCTGCAGACCTTTCTCGACGACCACGCCGACCATCGGCTGCCCGACGGCCGCCGCGCCGTGGTGCGCAATGGTCATCAGCCCGAACGCCCGGTTCAGACCGGTATTGGCGATGTGCCGGTGCGGCTGCCCAAGACCCGGGATCGCTCGGGCGCTGGCCTGCGCTTTCATTCCGGCCTGTTACCGCCTTACCTGCGCCGCACGCGTTCGATCGAAGAGCTGTTGCCCTGGCTCTATCTCAAGGGGATCTCGGCCGGGGATTTCCAGGAGGCGCTGACGGCGCTGCTCGGTGACGACGCGGCCGGCTTGTCGGCGGGCACGCTGTCGCGGCTCAAGCAAAAGTGGCGCGTCGAGTACGACGCCTGGCACCAGCGCGATCTGTCCGCTCATCGCTATCTTTATTGGTGGGCGGACGGCGTGCACTTCAACCTCCGAGGCGACGACACACGCGCCTGTCTGTTGGTGATCATCGGTGTGCTACCCGACGGCACCAAGGAGTTCGTGGCTATCGACGATGGCGTGCGCGAGTCCACGCAGAGCTGGTATGAACTGCTGGTTCATCTGCGCGATCGCCAGGGGCTGGCCACTGCCCCGCAGTTGGTGATCGGCGACGGCGCGCTGGGCTTCTGGAATGCGGTGTCCCAAGTGTATCCGCCCACGCGCCACCAGCGCTGCTGGGTGCACAAGACGAAAAACGTCCTGAACAAACTGCCCAAGAAGGCGCAACCCAAGGCCAAATCAGCGCTACAGGCCGTCTGGATGGCCGAGACTCGGACCGACGCGGAATGCGCCTTTGACGCCTTTATCACGGCCTACGAAGACAAATATCCGAAGGCGACCGAATGCCTGACCAAGGATCGCGCCGAGCTGCTGACGTTCTACGACTTCCCCGGCGCGCACTGGCAATCGATCCGCACCACCAACCCGATCGAGTCAACGTTTGCCACGGTGCGACTGCGAACCGCCAAAACGCGAGGCTGCGTGAGCCGCGACACGATACTCGGACTGACGTTCAAGCTCGGACGAAGCGCCGCGAAGCGCTGGCGCCGGCTACGCGGCTATCAATGGCTCGAGAAACTCGAGCAAGGCGTGACATTTATCGACGGCATCGAGCAAAACCCGCAGACCAACGACCACCGGAACGCCGCTTGATCACAGTCCCATACACCACTCTTGACTATATCTCGTCAGTGTTCGAGGGGCTACTCCAGACTACGCCAAGCGTCGCCTTGCCGACTTAATCGAGATGCCTCTTATGATGGATGCGAGCACTACGACTTACGTTCGTCTTCATGGCCTACCTTGATGCCGTCAGCGTGCATCAGGTACCACTCGGCGCCGTCATCTTTGATGTCCTGACCTTTGGTTTGCCCGGGATGCTTGTCCTTTGCATACTGATATAACGGATGCCCGTCATAGGTAACCTGGGATGTGCCATCCTTGCGGTCGGTGGTTGCGAGCTTGTAAGCGACCACGCCGTCGCCGGCTTTGACCACGTCGGTCGCGATTATTGGCGGCCATTCTTGGGCGCATTCGTCGTAGCAGGTGCTCTGACCGAGCGGGTCGGCCTCGAACAGATACAAGCTGTTACCCGCGCCGTCGACCAAATAGGCACCATATTCCGGGTTCTCCCCCAGCTTGATGGTCGTCGTATTTCCGGCCCATGCATTACTCGTCACCGTGCTGAGCGCGATCACTACGGTTATAGCCGATACGGTCTTTGTGCTGCGATTCATGGAATACCTCTTTGCCGCGTACATGCTGTTGATTATTACTGACTTTATCCATCGTCGATCGAGCATACGGGAGCGATTGCGAACGACACAAGCGCGAAGCATTAGGGATAACACGTAGCATGCGCAGGAACTGCTGCGGTCGTTGATGGACGGTTCAGCTCAGGATCGTGTGTTGCAATAGCGTTTGCGTACCGATGGACATCAACAAAAACCCGCCCAGAGCTTCCGCATAACGGGGCATGTGGTTGCCGGCGACGCCGCCGAGCATGAACCCTGCGCAGGTCATGACAAACGTGGTTCCGCCAATTACCACCGCGGCGATGACGATCGGGATTTGCAGTACGACCAACGTCACGCCGACGGCGGCTGCATCAATACTGGTACTGAGCGCCAACAGCGCCATTCGGGCAGGGCCGGGCCCGCGATGCCGTCGTGGCTGCCTGGGCGTGTGCCATGCATCGCGCAGCATCTTGAGACCGATTGCCATCAACAGGCCAAACGCTACCCAATGATCGACCTGGGCCATCGCGGAACCCAGCACGGTACCCAGGGTCCAGCCGATCACGGGTGTCACTGCCTCAAAGCCTCCGAAATAGCAGGCTGTACGCATGGCCTCGCGTGCCCGTGTGCCTCGAGTCTTGGCGCCCTGCGCCACGGAGGCCGCGAACGCATCCATGGACAAGCTCAGCCCCAGCGAGAAAGAAGTGACAAGTGACATGTGTATATCGGTGGTAGTAGCAGCGAGCAGCTGAGCGTGAGCAAGCAAAGTATATACGAAAACTCATATAAATCAATTTATTATAGGGGTTAAATAATAAGTGCAAGCTGTATATCCCAGCTTGAGCAGGGTGTTGGCGAGGCGGTATCATGACGACGCCGATGGGCGCTCGAACGGGCGGTGACCGCCATCGTCATCGACATCCCATGGCCTCGCGGCGCGCGATCATATTAAAGTTGCGTCCGCTTCACTCTGTTGGGGGTTGGGATCTGGCTACGACCTCTCGTCCATGCGCCAGACGATACAAGGCCGGCAGGACCAACAATGTCAGTAGTGTCGACGACACAATTCCGCCAATGACCACGGTGGCCAATGGGCGTTGGACTTCGGCGCCTGTACCGACGTTCAGGGCCATAGGTACGAATCCTACGCTGGCTACCAATGCGGTCATGAGTACCGGTCGCAGACGGGTGAGCGCGCCCTCGATGATGGCGTTCTCCAGTGTATGTCCGTCGTGCCGCAGGCTGCGGATGAACGACAGCATCACCAGGCCGTTGAGCACCGCAATGCCGGACAACGCGATGAAGCCCACCCCGGCCGAGATCGACAACGGCATGCCGCGCAGCCATAAAAGCAATACGCCGCCGGTCAAGGCCAGAGGAACCCCGCTGAAGATGACCAGCGCGTCCTTGAGCGAGCCGAAAGCCATCAGCAGCAAGCCGAGGATCAATACGAGCGTGACCGGCACCACAATCGTCAGCCTTCGACTCGCCGATTCCAATTGTTCGAAGGTGCCGCCATAGTCCACCCAGTAGCCGGTCGGCAGGTCGACGACCTGCGCCACCTTCCGGCGAGCCTCGGCAACGAACGAACCCAGATCGCGGCCGCGCATGTTTGCGGTGACGACCACTCGTCGTTTACCGTTTTCGCGGCTGATCTGGTTGGGTTGCGGTGCTAGCTCGATATCGGCCACTTCCGATAACGGCACATAGCCACCGTCGGGTAGTGCCACCGGCAGCGATTGCCACGCGTCGGGGCGTTGCCGCATTGTCTCCGGCAAGCGGACCATGACCGAAAAGCGTCGGTCGCCATCGTAGATCAGGCCGGCTTGCTGCCCGCCGACCCCAGCGGCGACCAGATCCTGAATATCGGCCACGTTGAGTCCGTAACGGGCCAACGCGGTGCGATCCGGCTCGACCGACAATACCGGCAGGCCGGTGATCTGCTCGACCGCCACGTCCTCGGCACCGCGAATGCCGGTCAATACGCCGCGAATTTCATTGGCGCTCGCGAGCAGGGCGTCGATATCGTCGCCGAAAACCTTGACCGCCAGATCGGCGCGTACGCCGGACAGGAGTTCGTTGAAGCGCATTTCGATCGGCTGTGTGAACTCGTATTTGTTGCCGGGCAATTCGGATACCGCGGCGACGATCTGGTCGACCAGTTCCGCTTTCGGTTTATCCGGATTCGGCCATTGGTCGCGGGGCTTCATGATCACGAAATTGTCCGCCACGGCAGGTGCGACCGCGTCTGTTGCGATCTCGGGGGTGCCGACCTTGGCGAAGACGAGCTTGACTTCCGGGAATTCGCGCAGACGATCTTCGAGTTCCTGTTGCATGGTCAGCGCCTGGTCGAGACCGGTACCCGGAATACGCAGCGCGTGCATGGCGATATCGCCCTCGTCGAGCTGGGGCACGAATTCACTGCCCATGGTGGTTGCGAGCCAACCCGCGCCCGTCACGAGCACGACTGCGACAGCCATCAACGGCCAGCGCAGCCGCATGGCACCGTGCAACAACGGTGCATAACCGGCCTTCGCGACTCGCACGAGCCAGTTTTCACGTTCGGCCACGCGACCGTTCATCGTCAGGGCGACCGCCGCGGGCACGAAGGTCAGCGATAGCACCATGGCCGCCATCAACGCCATGACCACGGTCGCTGCCATCGGGTGAAACATCTTGCCCTCGACGCCGGTCAAGGTGAAGATCGGGATATAGACGGCGGTAATGATTCCCACACCAAACAGGCTGGGCCGGATCACTTCCTTGGCAGCACTGTAGGTCACCGCCAGACGTTCGTCGCGGGGCAGGACACGGCCATGTATGCGTTGCGCCTCGGCCAGACGCCTCACCGCGTTCTCGACCACGATGACCGCGCCGTCCACGATCAGGCCGAAATCCAGCGCACCCAGGCTCATCAAATTGGCCGACACGCCGGTGCGGACCATGCCGGTGATCGTGGCCAGCATCGCCAGCGGAATGACCGCGGCCGTGATCAAGGCGGCGCGGACGTTGCCCAGCAGCAGGAACAGGATCGCGATCACCAGCAACGCGCCTTCGAGCAGGTTTTTGCGAACCGTAGCGACGGCTTTGTCGACCAGCGTGGTGCGGTTATAGACCGCTTCGGCCTTGACGCCCTCGGGCAGCGATGCCTGAATATCTTGCAGGCGCTCGGCCGTGGCCGCGGCGACCGCTCGCGAATTTTCGCCGACCAGCATGAACGCGGTACCGAGCACCGTTTCGCGTCCGTCACGCGTAGCCGCACCGGTGCGTAGCTGCTTTCCGATCGCGACTTCGGCTACATCGGCGATATGCACCGGCGCACCGTTATGTTGTGTCAGCACGATGCTTTCCAGGCCGCTGATCGCCTTGACCTGCCCGGGTGAGCGCACCAGCAGCCGACGACCGTTGTCTTCGATATAGCCCGCGCCGACGTTGCTGTTGTTGCGTTTCAGTGCTTTAGTGACGTCCTCGAATGTTAGGTCGTAAGCCAGCAGCTTCGCCGGATCCGGGGTGACGTGAAACTGTTTTTCATAGCCACCGATCGTATTGACTTCGGTAATACCCGGCACCTGCACAAGCTGCGGACGGATGATCCAGTCCTGCACCGTACGCAATGCCATCGCGTCGTAAGGGCTGCCGTCCGGCTGAGTCGCGCCGGGTTCGGCGGTCACGGTGTACATGAAGATTTCGCCCAGGCCGGTCGCGATCGGCCCCATCTCAGGCTCCAACTCTGGCGGTATTTGGCTTTTGATTTGCGCCAGCCGCTCGTTGATCCGGTTGCGCGCGGCGTACAGGTCCGCACCGTCTTCGAAAACCGCCGTGACCTGCGACAGGCCATAGCGGGAAATCGAACGCGTATAAGCCAGCTTGGGCAGCCCGGCCAGAGCGGTTTCCACCACAAACGTGATGCGCTGCTCGGCCTCGAGGGGTGAATAGCCCGGTGCTTCGGTATTGACCTGGACCTGCACGTTGGTGATGTCCGGCACGGCATCGATCGGCAGGCGCTGATAGTTCCATACGCCCAGCGCGGCAACCGCCAGCACCAGAAACAGCACGAGCCATCGCCGGTCGACAGCGAACTTGAGAATCGAATCAATCATTCGCTGCTCCTGTCAGTGACCGTGGACCGCACCGGACTTCTCGATGTCCGCCTTGATCAGATAACTGTTGTCCACCACGTAGCGTTCTCCCGGCTGCAACCCCGAGACGACCTCGACGTATTCGCCGTCGCCCGCGCCGAGTTCGAGCGGCCGGACCTGATAGGCCTCGCCAACCCGGATGAAAACTACGTCCCAATCGCGAAACGTTTGCAGGGCGCGACGTTCGACCACCATAGGCACCTCGCGCTCGGCCACTTCGACCGTGCCTCGGACAAAGTGTCCAGGCGTCCAGCGCCCGTCCGGATTGGCGATAACGGCGCGCGCGACCGTGCTTTGGCCATTGCCCGCCGCCCGTGGCGCGCGGTAGTCGATGGCGGCTTTCGTCTGTGGACCGTCGCTGCGCGCCACTGCAACCGGCTGACCGATCTTTACCCGTTGCGCGTGGCCCGGGAAGACCTGAAGTTCGGCCCACACCTCGTTATAGTCGGCGACCGTGAGCAACGACTCGTTGCCGGCCATCTCGCCCGGCTCGACCCTACGTTCGGTCACGACACCAGCAATCGGTGACGTCACGGCATAACGGCGCAAGCTGTCGTTGGCTTCGATGGACACCAGGCGTTCACCTTTGGCGACGGTATCGCCGATGGCCTTGTCGACGGCCACCACCATGCCCGGAAAACGCGCCGACACATGCCGCATCCGCGCGGGGTCGGGGACGATATTGCCGTAGAGTTGCACCGTCTCCCGTATGCGTCCCGGCCCGGCTTTTGTTGTTGTTATGCCCGTGCGTTCGGCGACTTCGGCGTCGATGCTCACGCGCCCCTCGTAAGAGCTGTATTCCCAGTGGTACGTCTTGTCGGCATAGTCCGCCGTCACCGCGACTTCAAATGAGTGCGGTTCGGTCACCACGCCATCGCCCAGCAGGTAGTCGTTTTTCGGTTTGAAATCGAAGTCATCCACGCGCCCGCCGAGCCGTTCCAACTGGATTGCGAGATCGATCTCGTTCAGATCGGCCGGTTCGCCATTGCGATAGGCGTATATTCGAAATTCGGGCGGCACACCGTCCTCGAATATCGTCACTTCCAGTGCCAAGTCGTCTTCTTCGAGCAGGCGCCCGCCGTGCGGACCTTCGCGCGGTTGTGTTTTAGCCGAAGCTGTATCGGCATCCATCCCGACTTCGGAGGTGCTCGACTGGGACGCGCCACACGCGCTCAACAACAGTGCGGTCAAAAGGACCGCGGCCAAACGGATATTCATGGCAGCTCCGGGTATTCGATATCGCTATTGAATTCGATCCGCCCGCCGCCGCCGGGCAGCGGCTCGGCGGTCAGGCTTTCGATGTCGGCGCGCAGGCTGTGCGCGCGTTCGGCGGCGTCGATCAACGCGCGCTTGGCGTTTATCAGCTCGCGCCGAGCGGTCACGCGTTCCAGATAGCTATAGCGCCCGCGACCGTAGCCCCGACGAATCTCGGTCAGCGCCTGCTCCTGCCGCGGGATAATCGTGTCTTGCAGGGCATTTACGTTCTCGATCGCTTGCGCACGGGCCTGATAGAGCGAGAAAAGACGCGCCCGCGTATCCAGCAGCATGGCGCGTCGTTCCGCGCCCACGGCCTCGGCACGGGCCTGGGCTTCGGTAATCCCGCCCTGGGCGCGGCTTTCCGAAAACAGGGGCACACTCGCGCCAAAGATCAGGGCCGTGTCGCCGGTATCTTCCAGGCGTCGCACGCCGGCCGTCAGACGCACATCGCTGTGGGCCTGCGACTGCGCGAGCCGCAATTCGGCCTGGCGTAGCCGGCTTTGGGCCGCGAACTGCAAAAAGTCGGGATTCGCTTCGATGCGTTCGGCCAGAATGCCGAAATCGCCGGCGTTGCCGACCGCATAGAAATCAGCGTTTACCTCGTCGAAGTCGGGCTCGGTCATGTTCCAGAGCGCGGCCAGCTGTAATCGAGCGACCTCGACATCACGCTTGGCATTGGAACGATGCAACCGCGCTCGGGTCAGCTCCGCCTGGGCGCGCGCGGCTTCTGCGCGTGGCGCGCGCGCCGCATCGACACGTCTATTGACCGATGCGAGCGCGCGGCGGGCGAGTTCAGCGGCGCGCTCGGCGATCGAAAAACGCTCATTGGCGGCCACGACCGTAAAGAAACGACGCGCGACCGCAGCCAGGACATCGAGCTCCTGTGCCTGTTTCCGGATCGCAACAGCCCGCTGCTGCGCGTCCACGACGCCGACGCGCGCATCGCGTTTACCGCCGAGCTCAACGACCTGCGACAGGGCAAGTGTGGCCTCGGCACGGTCGAAGCCACGCGCGCTGCCGGTGCCGCCGAGGTCTTGCAATTCGAGCTGCAACTCCGGGGCCGGTCGCAGTGCGGCGGTCTCTCGGCTGCCACCGAGTGCGCGCTGACGATACGCGAAAACACGCAGCTTGGGGTTGCGATCGAGCGCTCTGGCGATCGCGTCGGAAAAAGTCAGCGATTCCGCCGACGGATTGGCGGGCGCTGCCAAAGCCGAAACACACCAAAACACGAGGCCCATCACGCAAGTGACGCGCCGAATACAACGATTCATGTCAAAACTCCTGCCAACGGCGCACACGCGCCGACACGCCGCTCATCGAAAGCGGCGACGATTCGCTTTAATCAGGCGTTGGCAGGCGGACCGCGAGAGGGCGGTCGTTGGTAGAAGACGATGGAGCGCGGTCTGGCGTTCCTGTCTGGAAAATCCGGGGCGGCCGCAGGCGCCGACTGTCTGGTAATGATATAGGCCAGACAAACGGGCAGGACCCAAGCCAAGCTACTCTGGAACTGTGCGCGAGCGGAATTGTTCCAGTGTTTGGGCGCGTCGTCGGAAGGTTCGCTTTCCGACGCATGGCTGTCGGCATGCGACTCGGCCACCTGTACATGGCCTTGAACGGACAGGGCGCCGGCATCGGTGCTGATGTGCGCATGCAGACCCGCAGCCTGCATGAACAGCATCACCAGCGCGGCCAGTTGCGCCCAGGATGTCTTGTTGCGCCGCATATTGGTGTTTAAGGCAGGTGCTGGATCATGGAATATACATTTGCCGGAAGAGCCTGTTCGGGCTACACCGCGGTCCTTTGACATGTGAGCCGTGTGGCGAAGAGCCTATCAGGAACTTCGCACCCGTGCTTGACTATATCCTATCCCTCTGGATAGGATCAAGTATATGCAAGCACACGCCACCCACCCCGAGATCATCAGGCGGCTCAAGCGCGCCGACGGTCACCTGAAAAGCGTCATCAGGATGCTGGAAGAAGAACGCGGCTGTCTTGAATTAGCCCAGCAGCTGCATGCGGTCGAGAAAGCGATTACGAACGCTAAAAACACCCTGGTTCATGACCACATCGATCATTGCTTCGACGCGGATCTGTTACACAAGGACATGCAACAGACGCGGGCCTTGCTCGACGAATTCAAGGCGATTACCAAGTACCTATGAAAGCATCCGGATCAGTCGTGAAGGCGGCGCTGGACTGGCTGGGTTTCGGCGATGCCGACAGCCACGGTCACGCCCACGGCGCCCATCGCAATCACCACGATCACGGCCACGGGCACGGCCATACCCACGGCATGATCGATCCGAGCATCAGCGCCACCGAGCGCGGTGTCTGGGCGATCAAGTGGTCGTTCGTGATTCTCGCCATCACCGCGCTGCTCCAGTTACTGGTCGTGCTGATTTCCGGCAGCATCGCGCTGCTCGCCGATACTATTCACAACGTCGGCGACGCGGCGACGGCTATCCCGCTGTGGGTGGCGTTTCGCCTGGTCCAGCGCGGCACGAGCCGCCGCTTCACCTACGGCTATGGCCGCGTCGAGGATCTGGCCGGCGTGCTTATTGTGCTCATCATTCTGTTCAGCGCGCTCGTGGCCGGTTACCAAGCGATCGACCGCCTGCTCCATCCGCAGCCCATTCAACAACTGCTATGGGTGGCTGTTGCCGGCGTTGTCGGCTTCATCGGCAATGAGGTGGTGGCCGTCTTTCGGATCCGCGTCGGCCGGCAGATGAACAGCGCCGCGCTCGTCGCCGACGGCTACCACGCCCGCACCGACGGGCTGACGAGCCTGGCCGTTGTCATTGGCGCGGCCGGAGTATGGCTGGGGTTCCCGCTGGCCGATCCGATTATCGGCCTGCTGATCACTGCCGCCATATTTGCGATCGTATGGCAATCGGCCAAAGCCGTGTTCACGCGCCTGCTGGACGGTGTGGAGCCGCGGATTATCGATGAGATTCGCCACGCAACCGGTCACGTCGATGACGTGAAAGCGGTGGAGGCGGTGCGGGCGCGCTGGCTGGGCCACGAACTCGCGGTCGAACTGAAGATTCGGCTCGATCCCGGGCTAGGAGTCGCCCAGGCCGATCGTGTCACGCAAGCGGTTCGGCACGCGCTGGCCGATCGTATGCCCGCGCTACATTCGACGCATATCGAGATCGCCGTCTGAGCAAGCCGCCGGTAATGTACAAGCTGCCCGGCAGCGATGGGCCGCTCCGTTTCCTTGAACGGTCCGATATCACGAGCGTAGCAAGCGACCACCGTGCTGCGTCGGACGTCGCGGGATAAGCGGATGAAAGCGTCCGCGTGCTCGTGCCCGGACCCGGTAATAGCGCATCATGCCGTTGTCCTCGTGCTCCATGTTGTGGCAGTGATACAAATAGAACCCCTCGAAGTCGGTGAAGGTCAGCGCAATGCGTACGCGTTCGCCCGGCAGCACGAGCACCGTGTCGTGTAGCCCGGAATCGACCAGTCCGCCCGCCAGATCGCTTTAGACCCGGCGGTTGCCGACCTGGGTGCGGCCCATGATCGTGAATTGCAGGCCGTGCACATGCATGGGGTGGGGTATCTATCTGCCGGCCTGATATGCCACGTTCGGGCGTAAAAGGCGATTTACGCGGCGCGCTCGCGTAGAAACGCGGCAGTGATACGCGCCTCTTCTGCCATGTTCTCCTTGAGACGGCCGACCACGATACGTTCGGCCATGCGCGCGACCATGGGGATGTCGATGCGGACATGTCCGTCGATATGCCGTGCGACTTCCCCCGGGTGCGTTCCATTACGGAGCTGGTAACGGCCACCTGCGGTGATACGTGTATCCAGATGTGGCAGATGGATGTCGAAGTCGATGGTCAGTGCGTCGAAATCGCAGGTGGAGTGTTCTTCCCAGCCCAGATGATTGCCGATGGCATCGGCGTTATCCGCG
>Ga0206123_10003882_pt1 | contig 12088 bp, 8 predicted proteins | sample Helgoland_Spring_2_FD_160086 | JGI IMG/M metagenome (GOLD analysis project Ga0206123, IMG submission 160086) | Pelagic subsurface seawater microbial communities from Kabeltonne, Helgoland, North Sea - Helgoland_Spring_Bloom_20160316_1 | ecosystem: Environmental > Aquatic > Marine > Epipelagic ... | reverse complement strand
CAGCCATACATTCTAAAGGTCTAAACAGAACACTTGCCGTGGGTGATGCCGCAGCGATGTACGCCTCTCAGGTAAGCGGTTGTGCTATTGTTGGTAATGGCGCAATGTACGGAGCTTCTGGTGTAAATAACGTTGTCGCTCTAGGACAAAGAGCCGCTTCGGGATTGACTAGATCTTCTGAAAACATAGCTATTGGTACGGAATCAATGGCTGGGTTTAAAGGTGAATCTTCTGGTAACTTTACAGTAGAAAATAATTTAGCTCTAGGCTCTCAAGCACTTTCTAGCTCCAGCGGTCTACACAATGCTATTGCGATAGGAGAATCTGCCCTCTCCAACGCTAGTGGATATTACATCGATCACAGCAGAAAGTACAGCTCTTTTGAAATAGCTATCGGTAGAACTGCCGGTAAACAATCGTTTAACAAAGGCGAAAACACTCTAATAGGACAAGCCGCAGGCTTTAATTCTTCTGGACTATTTTCTAACATAGTAATAGGAAACAGCTCTGCTTATGGAGCCACTGTGTCTAGCGGCCAAAGTGCCAGCTCACACAATGTTATGATTGGAAGTCACGCAGGCCGTCTTTCAAGACCTTCCCAAAAGAATGTTTATATAGGATACTTTGCTGGTTTTAGTGCTGTAGAAGGCAATTCTTCTATCGCCAACAATATAGCTATAGGCACAGAGTCGATGTCGTCCGCTAGTGGAGATGTTAGGTCTTTAGCGATAGGTGTAGAGGCTGGAAATTATAGAAATGGAGCCGTTTCAAACAGAGGTATTCAAAACATTATGATTGGATACAGGTCTGGAAAAAACGGATCAGGCCCATACAACATATTGATTGGTGACGCTGCTGGCTCTGGTCAATACCTAGAGAGATCGATTGTCATTCAGCACAACAATTCACTAATACCTAACTCACTTTGGGTAGACGATTCTTCACCAGAAGATTATAGTTTATCTATTGGTCGAGGAATTTTTCAGGCTTACGACTTAGCTGTAAGTCAAATAGGAAAAGCCCCACAGAGTGTTAGCGATTTTAGTTCTAACATACTAAGAGTAGCCACGCATTCTGACTCTAAAGTAGTATTAAAGACAACTAGAAATAGTGTATCACACACTTCTGCTGATCAAATTCAATCTTCATTAGATCATAATGACAAGGCAAATACCATCGTCAACGCTTACGGTTTCTTGCAGCTACCAATAGCTACAAGTCAGAGTGGGGTTAGTGGAGTTACCCGAAAATTATTCAATGCGACGGGTGATGAAATATCAAGAGTAGAGGGTACATCGTGTATCCAGAAAGATCCAGTTACAAGCGGCGTGCATTTATGTGTATACATAGATGGTGTGTGGCAAAGAATTCAAGATACATTCCAATATTTTTAACAAATAAAGCAGTAACGATAGTATCAGCTTCAGTATTAACTTTTTAAATTAAATAACGGAGAGAAAAATGGCTGACGAGATAGTAAGAGCAGTTAACACTGGCAAACCCATATACAATGGAAGCATTGTTGTTTCTATTGGAGAAAGAGGGCGGCTAGACGAATTTGGTCTACCAGCCAGCGGTCATAAAGTTCATCCAGAGGTAAACTCGTTTGTTCCTTCTGGCACATTGTATACAAGGCTAACAAATAGGTTCGACGAGCACTACGGAGGTGGTGCGTCGTAATTATAACTTTTAGTAATAGGTGTAAAAATGCCAATTAGCATACCACAAAGCGTTTTCGATAAATATTTCGACGTGGTTGACTCCACTTTTAATATATTTGGAGTTACATGTCAATTAGTATACATAGAAAAAGTAGAAGAGATTTCTAACAATTACGACAATATACCTAGTAATCATTCTGTAAACGCTCATAGGCGACGGCAGGATAATTATAAAAGGCAAAATAAAGTATTTAAAGATGTCGAAAAAATAGAAGACATAAAAATTAAGGTTTATTGGGACAGCAAAAGCTGGATCAAAACAGCGGGGATGGTGCTGCCAGACAATGCTATACAAACTATATTTTTCGCTACGGACTTGCCTAAGATAGTGAGAGCTAAGGAGCTGATTGTTCACAAAGACATTAAAGATTACAAAGAGATGAGATTTAAGATGTCTGGAGAACCCTTTCCTATGGGGTTAAAACAAAATAGGTACTTTGGATGCTTTTGGGAGAGGACAGTATGACGCTATCAGTAAAACTGATTGATTCGAATGTTGACATCTCAAAGCAGATAAACAAGCATTTAGCTTTAGAAATAAACAAAAGAATAAAATCAAATGGGCTAAAAGTGCAAAAGCTTTTACAATCCACGGTAAAAAGCTGGGTTCTAAGTTCTCCTGAGATTCAAAGTTTAAAATCTCAAGGGGTTCAAGGAAGTCTAAACGCACTGTTTGGTCTTGACAAAGGCTCTGCCGATACAGCTATAGATGCGATTGCATCGTCAGTGGCTGGTGCGACACAAGTTAGTATTAATAAAGTTTCAAGGAATTTAAAAGGGCAGATAACATTTAACTTCCAACGGAAATCTATGGACAACCTATTATCTTTGCTACAAGGACATCAAATAAGTCAAGATGGCACAGATCTTCACTGGCTAGATTGGTTGCTAACAAAAGGCGATGCAATAATAATAAAAGGGTTTTCTTATGAGCCATCTAACGATGGTCGCTCCGGTGGAGGAACAATGAAGGTAGGAGGGACGTTTAGGGTTCCCCCTCAGTATTCAGGTGTTCAAGGAAACAACTTTATAACAAGACTTCTTTTTGGGAAAGAGAAGCAAATTTCAACAATATTAAATAAATTACTGGTATAATATGTCTCAGTTTTACACAGGTTTAAAAGGGTTCACGACTGTACATCAATCTACAGTTGGTAATGATATACAAGATAATCTTGTTGAATATTTTGACTGGGCTTTATTAGAAAAAAACAATTATTTTAACAGCGATCTTGGAGAAATGTCTCCAAACTCTGTTGATTACAGTAGACTGAGATTATCTAAAAACGATAATTTTACCACAGGACAGGCTTGGGAGGGGTTTAGGAAAAATTGGATTTGGCAAAGCGGTATTTCAGGTGTTGACGGGCATCACGACCCATTAGTTGGTGACAACAATGAGTTACCCGGATTATCGGGGGTTTGGGTAGATGACACCTTTTATCCTTCTGATACTACTGGGGAATTCTCACATTATATTGATTATTTTAATGGAAGGGTAGTTTTTGATAGCCCAATACCTACAGGGTCTAAAGTTCAAGCAGAGCATAGCTATAAGTACATAAACGTTATTTACGCAAATAATCTACCTTGGATACAGGAAATACAAGCTAAAAGTTTGGCAATAGCCGCTAACTTCTTGACAAACGAAAAAGGCGATGTAAATGTACCGCAAGAAGCTAAGGTTCAACTTCCGTTAATAGCAATAGAGGCGGTTCCATCTAGGACATTCCAAGGTTATCAGCTTGGTGGAGGCCAGTGGTTGCGGCAGGACGTTATTTTTCATTGTATCGCTGAGGACGAAGTAACAAGAAACACACTGTTAGATATAGTTTCATTACAAAATGATAAGACAATATCTCTATTTGACAGCAATAAAATTAATTCAAACGCCAAATTCCCTATAGACTACAAAGGATCGCCAGTTCCAAGTGCTTTGAGGTATCCCGACCTTGTAGAGTCGTACTATGGGGGTAAAATGAGGATAACAAAAGCTACGGTACAACAGATGCAAATGTTAGACTCCAACGTGTTTGGAGGTACGGTCAGAGTGACCACAGACTTAATTAAATCAAATATTTAAGTTTTTCGTGTATAAATTAGTAGAAAATCTTTTTTTCCATAAGAGGAGAGAACAATGTCATTAAACGATAGAATCTTTTACGCGACACAAGCTGTTGGTATTCAAGGTCATGGAGACGGCGGTAATGTCGTACCCGGAGACATGGTACATGGTTTGCAGAGCGTTGGTATGAATACATCATTCAATTTGGAGCAGGCTTTTGAGCTTGGACAGATTGAAATTTACGAAAACATCGAAGGTACTCCAGATGTAGAAGTAACCCTAGAAAAAGTCCTTGACGGATACCCATTGATTTACCACATGGCTACCAAAGACGGTTTGGTAGGTATGGGTTCTGGTATCGCTGGTCGCTCTAAGTCTAGATGCGATCTAAGGCTTGGTATCTTCCCCGATACCAACAACAATGTCGCTGGAGGTGGAGCATCAGCGGAAGCTGAAGTTTACTGTTCAGGCTTGTACGTTAGCTCCATTTCTTACACCATTCCAACGGATGGAAGTATGACAGAATCTGTCACTTTGGTTGGTAACAATAAGCAGTGGTTAACGTCCAATCAAAAGCTTGTTTCTACCGCTGTAGCAAACTTTGACGGATTTGACAGTCCAGCGGCACTTACCTCTGGTCACCCCGGTGGTTCTATTACTGCTTCTGGTGGTATTCAGCAACGCGAAGATGTTTTGCTTACAGCATGTATGCTTCCGGGAAGTATTCAAGGTGTGCTTGGGTCTGGCTACGGAAACGGTCTTAACTCATCAACGGGTGCTCCAAGAGTCCACCTCCAAAGCGTTAGTGTAAGCACTGACTTCTCTCGTGAAGATATTTTGGAGTTGGGTAGAAAAACCCCTTATGCTCGTCCTGCTACATTCCCGATTGAAGTTACTTGCGAAATTGAAGCTGTTACAACTTCCGGTGACTTTGTAAACGCTTACGAGTTTGGTGATTCTGCTCTTAACAACACTAAAGCATCTGGTAACAACACTTCAGAAGAGAACATCTTTATCGCTACCAGAGCTGGCTACGCTTGGGACTTAGGTAACGGTAACAGACTTTCTAGTGTTAGTTACGGTGGAGGAGATGCCACGGGTGGTAATGCTACTTGTACTTACAGCTACACCAACTTTAACGAGCTAGACGTTCAGGATTACGGCGCGAATGGCTTTATTGGGTTTGGAGTTCTTAACGAATTAAGCGCTGGTGCAGATCCGTTAGCTACATTCCCAACAGGCGATTTATACCAAACTTCCCCATAATTTGAATATGCAGTAGGCAATAACTACTGCGGATAAATTTACAATTTGCGATAGCTGAATTTCAGGAAAGGCGAGTGTATTGTAAAGCAGGAAGGAATTACAAATGAGATACATATACTCCCGTCGTGAGGTTTCGCCGTGAAGCAACATGAGCGGGAGTATTTTGTTTCTAGACTAAGATGTGGTATATACCTCGTAGAATACCAAAAGTTTACATTAAAAGTGGTCTCTCCGACTATCGAAGATGAGTTTTATATAAACAAAGCTTTTATGGATTCTTTTGCTTTTGCAAGAGACCAAGACATCATGACATCCGACGAAATAGAAGGTTGGATGTACGAGAAAGAGCTTTGGACGCAAGAAGACGACGAAAAACTTAAAAGCTTAAAAGAAAACGTAGAAAAACTAAAAATTCAAATATTTGAGAATAGATACAAAGAACAGGTCAGAGAATTAGCAAGGCAGTATTTAAGAGTTACAGAAAAGGCTATAGCAAAACAGCAGATGAAAAAGGATTCTCTATTTGAGAATACTTGTGAAGGCACAGCGTTTACGGCAAAATACATAGAACAAATTAAAAGATGTACATACTTAGGAAAAGACCTTTGTGATTTTTCTGTGTTTGACGCTAACAAGATCTTTTCCTCTTTAACAAAAAGTTATTTATCAGAAAGCGACGTAAGGGATTTAGCAAGAAGTGAGCCTTGGAGATCTCTTTGGCTAATGAGGGAGCAGACTGGTCAAACCCTGTTTGAAAATGTGCCAGAAAGAGAAATGACACATGATCAAAAGAATATTTCTGTTTGGTCTAGAATGTATGACAACGTTCAAGAGTCTACAGAGTGTCCGGATGAGGAAGTTATAAAAGATGATGATATGCTCGATGGCTGGTTTATCATTCAAAGGAAAAAACAAGAACAAGCCAAGCTGGAGTCAACAGTGGAAGGCATGACGCAAAACGAAAAGATTTCTAGCTCGCAAGAAGTCTATGTGTTTACTGACAATAAAAAAGAAGCTGAAGTAATTAACTCCGCTAATAATCATCATGCTCAGATGGTCAAAAAACAAAGATTGGCGCAAGTCCAAGCGGCAGGAGGTCACATGCAAGACCAACACTTGCAAGACAAGCAGTTAGAGCTAAGAACGATGTCAAATGAGCAATATAAACAGAAATTTAGGAGATAAAGATGGAAGAATTCAATAAATTAATCAGGGAGCAAAAAGAGTATAAAACTCAAAGAGAAGATAAATACAGACTAGATTCAAAAACGAGATTATCTAAAATTTTAAAAAAGAAAGTAGAAACTACTATGATTGGAGCACTAAGCTCCATAGAAGAACATTTCTCTTTCTTGTGGACTAATGAAAATAGCGCGGAGTTATCCACGGAACAAAAAATAATGTTCGATATTTTTCAAAAGGTTCGCTCTGAAATATTAGATAAGGGAAACTCTCAGTCTAGGAATGTAGACGCGGAACTAAGTCAATACGACATAAAGTGGTTAAGATATTCTGTAACTATACCAGTTAAACAAAAAGAGGATTAGGATTATGAAAAAAGAACAAGAAGTAATGGTTGATGGTAAGAAGGTGACTATTTATGTTACAAAGCCGTCGAACGAAGTCATGTCTAACGCAGATATACATAGAGCCAAAGTTTGGCATAAGTGTATCAGAAACGAAGTAATGACAAAAAAAGAACTTAAAGCATTTATGGAAAAAAACAATAAGTGGGACAAAGAGAAAAGCGACAAAGAAGAAGATATTGGTAAGAAAATTACTGATCTAGAAAAAACTCTTTATAGAGGTAAGGATGGTAAAAAGCCTAAAGTATCAGAAGGTAAAGAGCTTGCTTTAAAAATGCGTGATTTGCGGATTCAATTAAGAGAGCTGATTTCAGAAAGATTAGCTCTAGAAGAGAATACCGCTGAAGCTTTAGCGGACAATGCTAGATTTGATTATTTTGTTGCTTCATGTACGTTTTTTAAAGATTCTAACAAAAGAGTGTATAATAGTGTGGAAGATTACAGTGCTAAAAGCTCTGATGAGATTGCTTTTGCCGCTGCTTCTCTATTGGGAGGAATACTATATAACTTAGATTCTGATTTTGAAAAAAATCTACCCGAAAATAAGTGGTTACAGGCTTTCCGCTTAACTGATGATGAAGGAAATTTAGTCAACCAAGAAGGCCAAACGGTTGATCTTGCAGGAAAACCAATCAATGAGCTAGGGCATTATCTTGATAAGGGTGGCAATAGAGTAGATATTGACGGAAACCCATTGGACGAAAACGGCAACTATATTCTAGTGGATTACGAAAATGATCTTGAAAAACCAAAACCAAAAAGAAAACCTAGAGCAACAAAAAAGAAGCCTGAGAAAACTGAAGTCACGGAGAGTTAACGGAAAGTGTAGTCACAATTATTTTAGAGAGATAAGATGTCTAAATTCGTCCTGACTGCACAGCTACAGCTACAAGCACCCAGAAACACTAGACAAGTAATAAACCAGATGAGAGGTCAACTACAAGGGTTGACTGTTCCTGTCGATGTTAAAGGTGCTTCTAGAGCTACTAAGCAGATAAATGAAATTGCATCAGCCACTAAGCAAGCTGGGGGTGCAGCAGACGCTATGGGTAAATCGTTTGGTTTAGCCCTAAAGAGGTTTGCTGCATTTACCGTTGCTAGTAGGGCTGTTAGCTTATTTACTAACACTTTAGCCAACGCTGTAGATGAGTCTATAGATTTCCAAAGAGAACTTGTGAAAATTTCTCAAGTTACTGGGAAAAGTATGAAAAGCTTAAGAGGTCTCAATAATGAGATCACTAAGCTTGCTACGACTTTAGGTACATCATCTAAAGAGCTTCTTGGTGCTACAAGAATCTTAGCTCAGGCTGGTATCGAAGCAGGTGATTTAAAGGTAGCGTTAGATGCGTTAGCAAAAACTACTTTAGCTCCGACGTTTGAAGACATCAATAAAACGGCTGAGGGTGCTGTTGCTATTTTAGCTCAGTTTGGCAAAGGCGTTGGCGCACTCAAAGAACAGCTTGGTGCTATCAATGCTGTCGCTGGACAGTTTGCTGTTGAGTCTGGAGACCTTATTGGTGCTATTAGGCGTACTGGTGGTGTTTTCAAAGCCGCTGGTGGAGACCTTAATGAATTCTTAGGTCTATTCACATCTGTTCGTGCTACAACTCGTGAAAGCGCAGAATCCATTGCTACTGGTTTACGTACTATTCTTACACGTATCCAGAGACCAGCTACCATCCAATACCTAAAAGAATTAGGTGTTACTCTTACTGATGTTAATGGTAGATTTGTTGGCCCGTTTGAGGCTGTAAAAAGGCTTAGTAAAGCCCTTGGTGATGTTCCTGCTGGTGACCTTAAATTTGTTCAAATAGCAGAACAGCTTGGTGGTTTCCGTCAGATCGGTAAAGTTATCCCTCTTTTGCAAGAGTTTGAAACCGCTGAAAGAGCTAGACAAGCTGCGATAGCTGGAGCCTCCAGTTTGGATAAAGATGCAGCGAGTGCTCAACAAGCTTTAGCTGTTCAAATTTCTAAAACAAGGGAAGAGTTTTTAGCACTTGTTCGTGGGATTACAGAAACCTCGTCTTTTCAAGTAATGGTTAAGACCACGCTTAGTTTAGCCAGTGCTTTTATTAACGTGGCAGAGGCCCTAAAGCCTTTGATTCCTCTTATCGGAGCTTTTGCTGCGTTTAAATTTGCCCGAGGATTGTCTACATTCGGAAGGGGTGCGGCTGGGGCGATTAGAGGTGCTGTGCAAACCCGATCCGCTGGTGGGAAAATTTTAGGTCTCAATAGTGGCGGTATGGTTCCGGGGACTGGCAGTAGAGACACCGTTCCTGCTATGCTTACTCCGGGCGAGTTTGTGATTCGCAAAAGCAGTGTCAAACAAATTGGTGCTCAAAGACTTGCGGGCATGAATAAGTATGCCTCTGGAGGTCGTGTTGCCCAGTCAAACAAAAAAATAGGAATGGTTTACAAGAACACCGGAAGCGATAGTAACCCAGCAGATTTAAACAAGATTAAAGCGCCGATTAGTGTAATACCTAAATCAAAGCGATCTAGATTAACAGATGTTGGTATTGACTCGCTACAATTAAATAGCGTCGAATCATCTCAATTTAAAACAAATAAGACTGCCACAAAAGCTTTCGACGACATAAGAAAAACTATCAATAGCAAAGTAGCCACGCTAAATAAAAGTGCTAGTCAAATCAGAACGGGCAAAGGTACACCTTCAAAAATTAGCAGTAAAGCTATAAACAAAACTTTAGATCTTTCTTTAGGTAGACTATTTGAAGATTATATCGGTAATATATTAGGGATGGGAACTCCCGGCAATAGAAACTTTGACCTAGATCAAAAATCTGAAATTAAAGCTCTCAATCGTCGCAATCTAACATCTGGAAAAATTGGTGCAGATATTGCTGACATCAAATTAAATGACGGTCAAGCTGCCAGAAAGACATTGTTTAAAAAAGCTTTCAATGAAGGATTTTTTGACGCAAGTATCAACGCTCAGAAAAATAGTAAAAAGAAACCGAAAAATAAGTTTTTAGGTGGAATGATTCAAAAATTCGCTGCTGGTGGCATTGTTCAACAAGGGTCTGCCGGTGCAGCTATTCTTGATCCCCTTGAAGCAGCGTCCTCGACAATTCAAGTTTCCACCGAAGAAGTTAAAAAAGCTTTCAGTCAGTTTAAAGGTTTAAAACAAGGTGCTGACCCTGTATCTAAATTCTACAAGAAACGTTCTTTTACACTTAAGAAGTCTGGGCTAAACCAGAAAACTTCTGACAAATTCAAGAATATCTTAGAAGACGGGCTTGTGGCTGGTATCAACACTTCTGCTTCCGCACTTTCTCGCGACTTGGGAACACCATCTGCCGAAATCTCAGAAAGAGAAACCGCAGGCTTTGTTAAAGCTATTAACACTTCTATCTTTGGTAGACTGTATGAGACTGTTGTAGAAAGCATCAGCAATAAAGGTAAGTTTTCTGGGAGTGATCCTGACAGACCTTTTGACGCAGAAAATGGACTACCATCAGGATTAAAAGATAATTACTCAGGTCTTCCTGACAAATTTATTGATTTAAAATCTAGCGCGACTGAGGCTAGTGACGCAAACCTTAAGGGTAAGGTTGTTAAACAAATTAAGAGGGAGCTTATCCAAGATGGTATTTTAAGGGAAGATTATCCCCGTAAAAGCCTTGCTGAAAAGGCTAGCCAAAAGAACGAAGCTGGTGTGCGGGCAAAAGCGGCAAAAAGGGGAGGACTAAGTCAAGGATTTGTGTCAACCGTTGATAGAAGAAGAGGCTTTAATTCAGGCGGTGGTGTCTCTGGTCAAGATACTGTTCCTGCCATGCTTACTCCGGGCGAATTTGTAGTCAACAAGAAAACTGCCCAAAGTATCGGATATTCTAATCTTAGCAAGATGAATACACGGGGCATCAAAGGCTATAACAAGGGCGGCGTGGTTGGTTTCAACAGGGGTGGCGCAGTTGGGGGTGGTGGTGGTGGACTGGATCTCAGCAACGTCGCAAATCTATCAATTGTTGCTGGTACTGTGGCATCAATTCTTTCGCAGATGGGTGATAAATCTGAAGAAGCTACCGATTCAATGGCGTTAATGTCTATTGTCGGTGAAGAGGCTAGTCAACTGGCGATGAACTTTGGTATTATGTTCCCTGTTATTACGTCAATAATTGGGGGAATTACCAAATGGGAAAATAAATTAAAAAGTAGTGATCCTTCAAAAGCAAAGGGTGATGTAAAAACTGAAGCAAAAGCTGCATCCGGCGCTGCTGCTAAACAATCGGAAACCAAAAAGCAAGAAGTAAATAAAAAAATTCAATCAGCAGAAAAGATTCGTCAAAGAGAAGAGAAGAAAACCAAAAATGCTGCAAAGCAAGCCGCTGGTATAGCACAAGAAAAATCAACTAATGAATCAGCGCTCAAGAAAACAAAAGGCGAACAACAAAAACAGTTCAATAACAAAATCGCGGCAGAAAAACAACAATCAGAACAAGGCAATATTAAAAAGAAAGAAACAAATCGCAGTATTGAAGAAAATAAAAAGCGAATTCAAACCAAAGCCAAGCTCCAAAGCGAGCAGGGACAGTTAAACAAAGAGCAGAAAAAACTTGCTGGCACAAGAAAAGAGGTTGGCAAGCAATTTGTATCTGACAAAAAAAATAAGACTTTAGAAAAACAATCACAACAAAATTTTAAAGACGCTCAACGATCTGAAGTCAAAACTACAAACCAAGAAAAGAAAAGGATTTCTGCCAAACAAAGTCAGGTTAGCGGGGTTGACCAGAAGATACGCAAAAAAGAACAAGAAATTCAAAAACAGCAGCAAGTCCGAAAGAAAGACCCATCAGCTTCAGCTACCGGAATTGAAAAGAACCAGCAAGATATTAAAAAATTAAGAAAAGTTAGAGCTGGCCTTTCGAATGATATTGATAAGTCTAATAAGAAAATTAAAGAAGCTCAAAAAGTTACAAGTAAAACCGCTAAAGCTCACAACCGCCACGCTAAAGCTAGTGAAATATCGGGTCGAAAATTAGAGGGCGCTACAAGAGCTAATCTGAAACAGACAGGAGTTGTTGAACGAGCGAATCGGCTGGTAAATAAAAGAACATTAATTCTTGAAAAACGATCTAAAGCGACCACTAAAAGTGCTCAAGCCGCGAAAGCCGCTTCGAACTTAGAAAGAAAAGCTAAGTACGATGCTGAAGTGGCAACTAAAAAACTTGCAGGCGCTGTAAAAGCAAGACGAGCATCTCAACAAAAACAAGTTGAGATTACTAAGAGGCTTTCTACCGCAGAGCAAATCTTAGCAGGAAAAAGAGCAAATCAGAACGCTGCAACCAAAAAAGTTGTGGCAATGCAGAACTCTCAACTAGCATCGCGTCGACAAGCAGCAAAAGAATCTAAAGCTTCTTCAAATGTCTTCGTTCGTTCTCTTTCAAAGATGAACCTTCAACTAAGAGCTGCCGGTATTCAAACTGGTA
>Ga0206123_10003876_pt1 | contig 12098 bp, 10 predicted proteins | sample Helgoland_Spring_2_FD_160086 | JGI IMG/M metagenome (GOLD analysis project Ga0206123, IMG submission 160086) | Pelagic subsurface seawater microbial communities from Kabeltonne, Helgoland, North Sea - Helgoland_Spring_Bloom_20160316_1 | ecosystem: Environmental > Aquatic > Marine > Epipelagic ... | reverse complement strand
TTCTTTCCGCCCCTGGGGTTAACGTTGATCGGCTCGGAAAGAATGTTTTGGGCACCCTCCCATGCATTGCAAAAAAAGTCACCAAGGGGCGAAACTACCGAGGGCGAACTTTCCCCATCCCAATAAATTCTAACAACCAGATCCCGGTCGTAGTTGGGGTCATAGGTGAGCCAGATGTGGCGAATCACTCCTGGTCCCTCATGATCCATAATCGTTGCTGTCTCACCTGCCTCGATGTGGATGTACGGGCGTACTTTCCAGCCTTCACCCAATTCTCGCGCAGGCCAACCTGGACTGGATTTGTCATTAGCATCTGGAACCGACAGGGCTCCCTGTCCTCGTGCCCCTGTTGGGTTCTCGGCGCTTATCGATCGTGATTCCGCGTTCCGGTCCAAAAACAGATTACCCAGATTTATCGAAGTCATATTCCCTCCTGCTCGATCATTATTCAGCAGAGCCTCTCATAACTGACACCTTCACATCAATGCGGCCAAACTGATTTGATTTATTGTCGACAGGAAGTGCGGGATTGGGGAGCTGAGAAGCTTGGGAGTAAAACTTGTTATCTCAATATATAAGCCAGGTACTCAGGCCTGGGTCGAGGATGGCAGCTCTTGCAATAATGAGGTAGCTTTCTCTATTAAAGCAGCTGGCTGGTAAGGCTTTCGAATGTACTCGATTTTACCCAGGGTGATTGCCCGTCTCATGTGTGGATCGGGTAACTGTCCAGAAGTCAAAAGAATCCTGGCGTTGGGAGAATGTAATCGAAACTTGTCGATTAACTGATTCGTGTACTTGTTAGGTTCACTGGCGTCGAGATAGAGTAGATCAAAGGGCTCCTCTTCAATTTCCAGGCTGCGCAGTGCAGCATCAAAACTGGACACCAGGACAACGTCAACACCCGCTGCGCGAAATGCCGTTTCCATCACAGGACGGATCATTTCATCATCCTCTGCATAAAGGATCCTTCGACCCTGGATCGATCGATGATTTTGCAGAGGGTCGACTTGCAGGTCTTTTAAGTGAGTTATGGGTAAGTACAGATGAACGGTAGTACCAACCAAGGGCTCAGATTCCGCTTCCAGTAGGCCCCCTGAAGCTTCCGCAAACGCATAGGCTGAACTTAAACCTAAACCAGTACCAAGATCTCCTTTGGTTGTGAAAAATGGATCGAAGATTGACTCCAATGTAAACTGATCCATTCCCAGGCCCGTGTCAGTCACCCAGATATGTATCAACGATTTTTGAGAGCTAGTTGGTCTTAAGGCTTTTTTCTCCAGTCCCAGGCCAATTGTTAATCTGCCTCCATTTGGCATGGCGTCTCGAGCGTTGATGACAAGATTTAGCACGAGTTGTTCCAACTCCGCTGGATCGACAAATACCGGAGGCGTATCAACCAATTCGAATTGCAGAATAATATCCTTTGGCAGAATGTTTGAAGTGGAACGCCCTAGCTCTTCCAGGATGAATCGAGGATAAGTAGTCGTTGGCTTTTGAATTCTATTGCCGCCGAGTGCAAGTAATTTTGCTGTAAGACCACCCGCTTTTTCCGCGGCGCTTTGAATAGCTGCTATTCCGTCATGTCTGGCTTTTTGATCCTGACTTTCCTCGAGAATACTTGCCCAGGACATAACAACATGGAGCGTGTTGTTAAAGTCATGGGCAATACCCGCGGCTAGACGGCCCAGCCCTTCTATTCTTTTCGCTTCGGTGAGTGCCGTTTGGGTGTTTTCGAGTTGCTCAAGGGTTTGTGCAAGCTCGGCGGATTGTCGTTCAATCGTATTGACTACATGAGCAATTAATATGACAAGTACCGCGGTTAATGTGCTAAAAATTCCTGATTTGATCACCCATGCCTGAAGGCTGGTTGTGACAATAGCCCCGCTACCCGGCGAACCAGCGCCATTGGCGTAAAGCCAGCCGATACCCACGAGAGAAACGCTGGTTACCAGGAGTGTAACCAGGCCGAGCCCGCGCCAAGAAAAATCGCAGCCATGACTGAAGCTATCGCAAGCGCAATCGACGGACCGGGTTCCAGGCCGATCTTGTAAGCAACAAACAGACCGATTACCAGAAGTATGGCGACTTCAAGTGAAGCACGTATGCGAGTATTTGTTCTAAAAAAGGCAAGGGGCACAGTGAGCAACGATGCCGTAACGACAATAGTTGTGCCTGGAGTAAAGATATTTCGACCTTCAAGAACGGTATCGGTTAACACAAATACGGTCACAATAAATAACGCGACACTGGTCGTGAATGCAACGCGGTTGAATACAGCGGTTCTCCAATCGGAATGCACGTGTGATCCTGTTCTAGTTGGCTTTTTCGATCGTTAATTTAAGATCCATCGAGCCAGCATTATGCTAAATGAAGGCTAGTATCGTTTTCTAAAGGTTTTTAGTCAAACCAGAACCTGATAACAACGGGCTGATTAGATCAGCAACAACATAAATGGGGTCAGAGTAAAATTTACATTTGGATCAAGGGAAATTGGAAACTGGCACAGATTTGTTCGCTATATTTGCCCACACCCTTCAATTCTGTATCTGTTTTGTAAATTTTACCCTGACCCCAATTATTCGACCCCGATTATTTTGATATTTCCAAACAATACCAATTAGAATGCAGGCCTAATGAAGTAAGACCAGCTACCAAACTACATGTTCTTATGAAAACCGGTATTCACTTGACACTGTCATCAGTGCTGCTTGTCTCTGCCTGCGCACACAACTATCGTTGTGAGAGTGGTGAAACGATTGCGACAAGCTACACCTCTGCTGACTCAGCAGCGTTGCAATACAAAGGCAATCGTTATGATATGAAAATTGCAGTTTCTGGCAGCAGCGCACGTTATGTCGGTGGCGGACTGGAATGGTGGGTAAAGGGTTCCGGGTCAGATCGAAGCGACACTCCTCCTTATATTTAGTCAAACGGTTTCAATTTATGATTTCTATTTTTGATGCGCAGCAAGATATGCGTGAGGCTTATTACGGTGGCGCCCCGGGTGTCATCACTTCAGGGGCTGCGTGGTTTATCGCTGGCATCGTTTCATATGTTGTCGCCGGCAATGCCGGTATGGTCGCTCTCATATTTGGTGGAATGTTAATTTTCCCCGTCTCAATTGTTTTTTGTAAACTAATTGGGGTTTCCGGCAAGCACAATAAAGAAAACCCGCTAGCGCCCCTTGCGATGGAAGGTACATTTTGGATGTTACTCTCCATCCCAATTGCAGTTGGCGCTGCGCGCTATCAGCTTGAGTGGTTTTTCCCTGCCATGCTATTTGTAATCGGCGGCCGCTACTTGACATTCTCAACCCTGTATGGAAATCGCGTCTATTGGATGCTGGCTGGTGCTTTAGTAGCTTCTGGCTGGTGCTTGCTGGCCACAGAAGCGCCAGCGTTCTATGGTGCCTTTGCTGGCGCAGCGATAGAGTTTATTTTTGGCATTACATTATTTGTACAAGAAAAAAGAGGGCGATTGAATGTCCGAGTGGTTCGCTAGCCCAGCGGGTGTTGGAAAAGTATGATAATTGTTGATAAGCCGTTTGTTTCGGATTTCCTCAAAACAACAATTGAGGAAAATGGTTTTCCTGTTATCAGAACTGAAGTTGCAGGTGAACTTGGCTTTAGTCAGGGTCCGAACATACTCGAAGAGGCGCATGCGATTGAACAAGCACAGTCGGCAGGCGGTAGTTTAATTTACACTACCTCCGAAAATTCAATCGGATGGATAAGCGAACATTTAGCTACTACCGGGCTTCCACAAAAAATTGATCTCTTTAAAAACAAGATCAAGTTTAGAAGGCTGATAGCGACGATGTATCCCCAATTCTATTTCAAGGAAGTCCTGCTGGAGCAGTTGGATGAGTTGGATGTAGAAACTATTCCCATGCCGTTTATTATTAAGCCGGCAATCGGATTTTTTAGTATCGGCGTCTATAAGGTATCCACCCAAAAGGAGTGGCCAGAAATCAAAAAGTCTCTAGCGGATGAACTTCTAACCGCTCAAGGTCTATATCCATCGGAGGTGCTCAACACCACCGCATTTATTATTGAGCAATGTATCGAAGGTGAAGAATTTGCAGTTGATGCCTACTTCTCGGCATCGGGTGAGCCCGTTATTCTTAACATCTATCAGCACATCTTCTCTTCCAGTGAAGACGTAGGTGATCGAGTTTATATTACTTCGAAAAACATCATAGTGGATCACATCGATCAGTTTTCGGAATTTCTAGCGGCGATTGGAAAGTTGGCTGATGTGAAAAACTTCCCGGTTCACATTGAGATAAGACGTCAGCCGGATGGTACGATGTTACCGATTGAGATCAATCCAATGAGGTTTGGCGGCTGGTGCACCACAGCAGACATGACCTACTTCGCCTATGGTTTTAATCCTTATGTAACTTTTTTCTCCCAAACCAGACCAGACTGGTCCGAAATTCTCAAAGATAGAGAAGGAAAGCTTTTTGCCATCGTCGTTCTGGATAACTCTACCGGGATCGAAGGGAATCAGATCGCTTCGTTTGATTACGACGCGCTAGTCTCCAATTTTGAAAAGCCACTCGAATTACGAAAAATAGATTTCGAAGAGTATCCCGTTTTTGGCTTTCTGTTCACCGAAACCAAAGCAGACAATTTCTCCGAGCTCGAAAGAATTCTCAAGTCAGATCTGAACGAATTTATCACCTTGAAATAATTGGGGTCAGCAGGCGTAGCTGAAATACATGACTGACAAAACTGCATTAATACAGCTGATCATCGCTGACCTTCAATTCGCAATTCGAACAGCATTAGCCGCGGCTGACGAAGCGCGGGCAACTGCGACCAACAAAGAAAACAAAGCAGAGAATCGATACGACACTCTCGGACTGGAGGCTGCGTACCTTGCCCATGGCCAGTCAGACCGCGTGATACAACTCAACCTTGCGCTTGTTGCTTTTCAAAATTTGGACACAGGTCCTGATAACCATATTGAAGCGAAAACAGGCTCATTGGTGTCACTTAGAGACGAAGTGGGAACTCAACGAGCCGTTTTTATCGGCCCGGCAGCTGGTGGGCAGCTGGTGAATTTCGAAGGTACAAAGATCACGATAGTTACGCAGCAATCGCCACTGGGTCGAGCATTGTTAGGGGCAAGTTGCGGCGACGAAGTGGCCCCTGAAATTGCAGGTAAAGTGATTATCTACACTCTCATCTGGCTGTGTTGAAACAAAGCCAGGAATCTCGGGCTGGGAACAGATTCAACAAATGTAACTCTTTTGTAAATTTTACCCTGACCCGAATGGCACTTACTTAAGGATAAGTCTTTGATTAACAAGTAGAAAATGGTCGACCTGCCGGTTAAGCTTCAAGCTTCGAAACAATTCCACTCTCCCGGAGATCGACCATGCCCCATGTTAGTTGTCCGCGTCTGCAGGTTCAACAAAGTTCTTTTCGGAAGCTCGCTGCAAACCATGCTGATTGTCATAGCATTTTCAACATACTGACTTCAGATAAATTGCTCAATCAAGTTGAGTTCTTGCTACCTGACCATCGAGAGCGGAAGTTCCCGCCAACAGAAACGCTTTCGATGTTCGTGGCGCAAGTGCTCAGCCAGGATCGGTCTTGTCAAAACATTGCTAACCAGGCCATTGCTAAATCGTTAGTAAGTAGCCTGACACCTTGCAGTTCATCTACAGGCGGCTATTGCAAAGCAAGACAAAGACTACCTGTTGAAATGCCTCAAACGCTCGCAAGATTTATCGGCCAATCACTTGAGCAAGAAATCCCCTCATCCTGGCGTTGGTTTGGTCGCCGAGTACGTGTTGTTGATGGCACTTCAATTACGATGCCAGATACCGACGCAAATCAAAGCGTGTATCCTCAGCAAGGTGGTCAGAAACCTGGTCTGGGATTTCCCATTTCTCGTTTGGTTGCGGTCACTGACCTTTGTTCCGGGGCCATACTGGACGTGGCTTTCGGACGTTTTATGGGCAAAGGCAGTGATGAGCAGAGCTTGTTTCGTACACTCAACAGCTTGTTTGAAACAGGTGATATTATTTTGGGCGATGCGTTTTTTCCAAGCTATATTCTTATGGCTGAAATGCTTGAAAAAGGCGTAGATATTTTGATGGAACAGATGGGCGCGCGTCGCCGAACGGTTGATTTCGGATTAGGCACATCGCTTGGTGCTCGAGATCACCTCATCCAATACAGAAAACCCAGACAACCTGATTGGATTGACAAGAAGAGGTATGAAGCAATTCCAGATACAATTATTGTTCGTGAGTTCAAAGCAAAAGGCAAAATATTTGTAACGACATTGACTGACTCTAAACTTTATTCAAAACAATCTATGACTGCCCTCTACAAGCGTCGTTGGGAGATTGAAACAAATATCGGCCAGATCAAGACCATTCTTGGAATGAATATTTTAAGCTGCAAAACACCAGAGATGATCGTCAAAGAAATTTGGGTTTACATTCTTGGGTACAATTTGATCAGGCTGCTGATGGCACAGTCGGCTGCAATAACAGGTTTGCAACCGGCAGATCTGAGTTTTAAACATTGTCTACAATTATGGCTGAATTATCTCCAGCAAACAGCGACACTGGATGAAGCAAAGATCGTCTTACTACTGACGTTAATGGCACAGCAGAGAGTCGGCAACAGACCAGGCCGAATAGAGCCAAGGGCCCTAAAACGTAGGCCTAAAGCCTACCCGATGCTGATGATACCGAGAACTGACGCGAGGGAGATTGTTCGCAAAAATGGTCACCCCGTGAAGCTTAAGTAAGTGCCATTCGGGTCAGAGTAAAATTTACAAACGGCTCTCAAGGTATCCAGGCTAAGGGTCCACCACACCCAGGTCCCACCTTTTCAGTTAGCAAGAAAACACCCTGTATGACAAACCGGCCAAAAAAATCAACGCTTTCGAATTGTTGTTAAATTCGCTAATGTCGGTTTATGAGGCTCGCTAGACAAACACACCAGTCACCGCTGTGATGTAGCATCATCAGTCGGAACCCAGGTCTTATTGGGGAGGAATCCGGAATGCCAAAACCTCAAATAACACCGTTGCAGGGTCTCCGGGTTGTAGAATTTGCCAGCAGTGTGCCTGCTGCAGCTTGTGGCAGGCAATTCGCCCGTTGGGGTGCACATGTTGTTATCGCCTCATCGACCAATCTTTCTTCAACCGTCAGTGAATCTTCGTTGTTATGGCATAGCCTTAACAGCAACAAGCAAGACCACCGGGGTAATTTGCCCAGGGCAGTTATTGCGGATGCAGACGTCCTTATTACTGATCAACCAAAATCATCCTTGCCGACAGAGTTAGCTGAAGCTCCATGGCCGATTGTTATCGACATTTCACCCTTCGGTCGACAGGGTAAATATGCTGACTATGCGGGCAATACTTTTATTGCAGAGGCAATGAGCGGATTTATGTCTGTTCAAGGCGAGCGTGGTGAGGCGCCACTGCGGATGCCCGGCAACATACTCGCCAAAGCCTGCGGTATCAGCGCATTTAATGCAGCACTGGCTGCAATTCACAAATTTCGGCTCACCGGTATCACCGAGGAAATTGAAGTCAGTTGTATGCAATTGCTCGCGACGATTGTACCAACCTTGCGGACCCAGCTGGACAAACCTGAGGCAAGAGATGGCGGGCCCGGGATTAATCCATTGGGTGTTCGCCTGTACCAATTTGGCGACAGTTACCTTTCCTTTAACTTTGCGATGAAACCTGCGCTGACATCCTTGCTGGACATTATTGGACTTGATGATTCACACATACCCGAGTCGCTGGCAACCTTTGCTGACCGACAGGATTACCACCTGCTGAAAAATTTTGTCGAGGGACTACCCTCCCCCTTTGATGCACATGACCTGTTCACCATAATTTCTGAACCACCGCACAGCTCAGCGGTCGGGAAAGTGTTGTCTCCTGCACAAACCATCGAAGATAAGCAGTTAATATCCCTCAATTACTGGCAACAACAGATTCACCCTACCCACGGTAAATGGCTGCGGACTGGTCCCCCGGCCCGGTTGTCTCGAACGCCTGCTACTCGCTCCCAGGCACAGGAGAAGTTTTCGGGGTGGGCTGAGAGACAGCCCTTGTCGCTTAAGAGTACCGGGATTAAGGTGATGGACCAACCATTGGCTGGCATCAGGATCATTGATCTAACACAAGCGTGGATCGGTCCCTATGCCAGTCAAACACTCGGTGATCTTGGTGCTGATGTGATCAAGGTCGAATCCCTCGAAAAACCGGATGTGTGGCGCAAACTGCCACCAAAAAAACCACCGCAGATGAAAAATCCCGATGCGTTACTGGTGAACAGCAGCAGTAATTTCAACAGCGTCAACCGAGACAAGAAGAGCCTTGTGCTGGACCTGTCAACCGACACTGGCAAGTCGCTGTTTCTGGAGCTGGTAGAAAGTGCGGATATTGTTATGGAGAATTATCGGCCCAGCGTGATGCCGAAACTGGGACTCGATTACGATGTGCTGAAACGCATCAAACCTGATCTCATCATGACCTCGTTTTCTGCGTATGGGGAACTGGGACCCTATTCAGGCTATCGCGGCAACGGCACAACAATCGAAGCAATATCCGGTTGGGACAGTCTGTTTGGCTACCCCAATAAACAACCTTTGGTGATGGGTTTTTATCAGGCAGACGCGATCACGGGATTGCAAATGGCTGCCACCACACTAGTAGCGCTCAATCACCGCGACCAAACTGGCGAAGGTCAACATATACAGGGCTCGATGTTTGAAACCGCGGTGGACTACATAGAAGAATTTGTACTGCTGCAACAATTGGCAGAGGAAATGCCACGCCGTGGTAATAGCTCACCCGAATGTTCACCTCAGGGTGTTTATCGCTGTCTGGGTGAAGATAAGTGGGTTGCTGTTTCTGTTGAGTCTGACGAACAGTGGCAGCGCCTGTGTGAAGTTGTCGGAGGTCTGAACTCGAAGTTGGATCTTGCTGCGAGGATGACTGATGCCAGGGAGATTGATGAGCTAATTTCTGCCTGGACGATAACTCTATCCAGGACCGAGGTGACTCGCCGATTGCAGGCACGGGAAGTTCCAGCAGCACCTGTCCAGACGACCGATGAGTTGCTATGTGACCCTCATCTCAAATCAATTGATTGGTGGCATCACCTGGACCATCCAGACCTTGGCGTTCACCAATATGCTGGTTTTCCTTATACTTTTAGCCACTGCAAATTACAATCAGAGCAGGCCGCTGCCCAACTCGGACAACATTCCAGAATGTTGCTGCAGTCTGAATTGGGTCAAAGTGAAGCAAACATTAATGACTTGTTGCGTCAGGCATCTCTGGAGAAATGTGGTGATCAAACGAAGTCATCAACAAGCTTCCCAATTGTGTCCGAAATTAGCCTGGATCCGTATACTAAAACGGCGCTCATATCGACAATGCTATAAATACAAAACAGGTACTAAACATGGCCTTTAAACACATTGAAGTAGAACGAGAAAACCGTATTGCCACCATTTGGCTGAATCGGCCGCGATACAGAAATGCCCAATCGAGGTTGCTACTGGACGAAATGACAGAAGCATTTCGACAACTGGATTACGACAACGAAATTAAGGTAATTATACTCGCAGGTCGTGGCGAACATTTTTCAGCTGGTCATGATCTTGGCACGCCTGAGGAAAAAGCAGATGCGGCGACCCAACCATTTGGAGATGGAACTATGGGCAGGCTCAATCGTTCATGGCATCTCTATATTGAAAATTCGCTACGCTGGCGAGATGTGAAGAAGCCAACAATTGCAGCGGTTCAGGGCTACTGTATCTACGGGGGGTTTATGATTGCCTCCTGTATGGATCTGATTATTGCCTCTGAAGACGCGAAATTTTTACCCTCCCATCTGCAATTATTCAGTGCCCCCTGGGATCTGGGTATCCGCAAGTCAAAACAGATATTATTCGAGAACCGTTTCATACCTGCAAGTGAGGCGCTGGACCTCGGGCTTGTGACCGAAGTCACTGACAATGGTAAACACTATGAAGCGGCGTTAGCACAGGCTGAGAAATTTGCTAAAAATAGCCTAATGACACTGCGGATGCTCAAGCATTCAATTAATTCAGCTCAGGATGCCATGGGCTACCGGCAGGCAGTTGAGGCAACCCATTCCAATTATATGATGTTGGAAATGAGCGAATCAATTAAGCGTGACGGCGACGAACGATCTGAAAGACGCTTGGGCGGTGTTGCCGATGCGCTGGCGAAAGAAGGTAAGTGATAGTTTGGGTCCAATAATTGGGGTCAGAGTAAAATTTACATAACGCTTACATAAAATTGAGAGATTGCCCAGGCCTCTCCACGTTTTTCACCTACATCTTTCTGTGCTGGACACACGAATGATTCAACCTGAGTCAGTTACGAAAGGTTGTTTCCAACATGCCCAGAAAGCGTCGATGCCTGCCTGTCGGCATGCCAGCTCACATCATGCAGCAAGGAGTCGATAAACAGATTTGTTTTGCATCTGATGCGGATATGGCCGCCTATGCAAATTGGCTGCTAGAAGGCGCTTTAAAGTTTGGCGTGCTGATTCATGCCTGGGTGTTTATGACCAACCATGTTCATCTCCTCATGACGCCGACGCAAGACCAGTCGATCTCAGACTGCATGCAGTACCTCGGTCGACACTATGTCAGATACTTCAATTATCGCTATAGACGCACTGGGACCCTGTTTGGAGGTCGATTCAAATCCCACCCGGTTCAAACAACCCAATACTTTTTAGCGTGTTCGCGGTATATCGAGTTGAACCCGGTTCGAGCTGGCATGGTCGCGGACCCCGGTGAATACAGCTGGTCCAGTTATTCAGCTCAGGCATTGGGACGCCCGGTCAGAATGTGGACACCGCATGCTGAGTATGAGCACTTAGGTTCGACAAAAAGTGCCAGGCAAATTGCCTATCGCGGATTGTTCGGATCAGCGTTGAAAACGGAGCTGGTCACAGAAATTAAATATGCGCAAAAAACGGGCTTTGTCCTCGGGACCAAAAAATTCCGGCAGCAGTTCGAGGATTTGACGGGCGTTGCCCAATCTCACAAAAAAAGAGGCAGAAAGCGTCACCGGTAAGTGTAACTATTTTGTAAATTTTACTCTGACCCCAATTTTGTTAAACGACGATTAACAAATGAAGCCGGGGTTCCCCAACCCCTTTAGATTGACACTGAGGTGATCAAGTAGGCCTGATCACCGCGGCCAACAGGACTGGTATGAGCTCCTTCGGGACTGCGTAGATTAGTGAGCACGTCGCCACCCGCAGGTAGTTGGGTACTGATATCTATAAGAATTGCTTCGACGCTTTCGCGGGTCTCCAGACTGAGTCGGAGAGGAACACTACGCTGGTATACCCCGAACACAGCGATGACGGAATATCCTGCAAAGGCCCCACGTTCCGCTGGCGGGCCTGCTGGATATTTCATGCCATCGATTTCGAAGGAGTGCAAACCAGCCGAGGCCGGGATAAGCAAACGAACAGAGTCAGCACCTCGCTGGCTTTCTATTTGAAAACTGGTCTGCCTGCCACTCGACACCTTTTCTTCAGTTTGGGATACCAATTGCGGTAAAGGCCATCCTGATCCTGGCGCTGATACCCACAAATCAGAAGTTGCTGCTTCACTGAAACTAAGAAGTCTGCGTTCCTTTTCGGAAAAGTCCATTACCGTCCGCAAGTCTCCCTCGACCGGCTTGTTAGCAGCCAGGGTGTAATAACTTTCACCATTATCAGCATTGTCATAGTAATTTATATTGACCATCTGTGGCCTCAGCGCTGAATAGGGAGACGTATTGAGCACAAAAAGAATTGAAACAGCGAGTCCCAAGATACCAACTACAATAGAGGTGTACAGGCTTTGCCCCTTCAACAAGGGTGTCAGGGTCACAAAATACAACGCGATAAACGGAAATGTCGCGGCGATTAACCGATAACCCTGACTCTCTTCCAGGGGCAGTATATTGCCAAGAGTGGGAGGTATCACCGCGATTAACGTGAGTAAATAGAGGCCGGGGCGCCACTCGGGAGGTACACGGCTGGCAACCGCCAATACCAGACACCCACAAAA
>Ga0206123_10003871_pt1 | contig 12099 bp, 6 predicted proteins | sample Helgoland_Spring_2_FD_160086 | JGI IMG/M metagenome (GOLD analysis project Ga0206123, IMG submission 160086) | Pelagic subsurface seawater microbial communities from Kabeltonne, Helgoland, North Sea - Helgoland_Spring_Bloom_20160316_1 | ecosystem: Environmental > Aquatic > Marine > Epipelagic ... | reverse complement strand
ACGGGTTCAAGATACGCCGTCAATGCTTTGGGGAATTCTCTCTTTATGTCTCGCAGTCCACTTAAATTGACATCGACAATCACGTATCCGCTGTGATCGAAGTCGCTTCTGAGCCTTCCATAGTAATGGCCGTTCTTTTGGAGCCTTGCCGCGATCATGTCTCCGCTTTCCAGTTTCTTCACGAACTTTTCTTTGGATAAGAATACTTTTTCTCCTGGCTTGTCGGACTTTCTCGACTGCCTTGTAGTATATGATGGGGCTGTCTTTGCGTTGGGCAGTCTTCTCAGTAAGTTTCTAATTGTGGTGCTTTTACCTGCTCCACTGGGTCCGCTGATTATGATTACCTTTGGCTGAGGGTTCATTAGTGGAGTTACTGCGTTTACTGAAAACTCATTAGGGTCTATTCCTTGAGCACCGTTTCTATAGAGAGCCATGCCTACTTTGTTTACTGCCTCCATAGCGGCTTCCATAGGATCTTCCACTTTTGTGGCAAATATCTGTGCTTTGCCTGTACTGTAAGACAAGTTCATCGAGATATTGCCTTTGGAAGTTGGTACTGAAAGATACATCATTTTAGTGCTCTTGACGTAAAACGACCTAGTGGGATCAATTCTTGATTTACTGAACTGAGCGAGTGCTTCTTCTACGATGTCGAAGTAATCGAATGCTTCTCTTGGAAACTTTGTTACTAACTCTAGCTTTGCGATGGTTATTGCTGGATTTATCCTTATCCCGTCTTGTCTATTCTTTTGCACGAAAAAACTTGACAGAGCCTCCTGTGTTTTCATCTTGAGATTATGATACACATCTTGCTTCGCTATAGTCAAGTCTAACTTGCCATTGTGAACTTGATTCATTATGTTTACTGCATTAATTGAATAGTTTGCCAGTAGAACTATGCCATAGTAATCACCAGCTAGTGTTTTAGCTTCCTCACTAAATACATCCATTGTATAGATTATCTCCTCTATTAGTTTTAGATCGTCTATTACATTAGATGGTAGTTCTAGGTACGCAGCAACCTCAGTAATCCTGGAGTTTACTTTCCCTCCGTCAGTGACTTTGGAATCGCTGGCTGCGATGTCGTGTGAGATATTTAGAATGTTCAAAAGGTCTGTATAGCTCGCTGCAGACTCTGGTGCCTTAGACTGTAAGTAGTAGTTCATCCTTCTATCAGAGCCCGGTGGCATATTTACTCCCAGTGTCATAAATGAATCTCTAACATGATGGTCATAGTACATTTGGTGCCAATACGCATACTTTTCGTGAGGCATTGCACTTGAGTTGAATGTTGGCCAAGAATATTCTCCTGTTTTGATATCATTCAGTGCCTTTGCGATAAACTCATCACCTAAATGCAAGTCATCTGCTTCCAGTGTTTCAGGATTCTTTCTAACTCTATGATAGCAAGTATACTTAACTTTGAAGTAATTCTTGTACTTCTTATTGATCCACTTAACAAGATCTCTTGTGACATTTTCACAGAACTTCATGTCATTTGCATGCCCTGTATCTTTGGGGATCTTCTCAGCCCATCTCTCCTCAAGATCATCTAACTCTGCGTTTATCTCATCAATAATTTTATCTTCGCTGAGCTTAACATAGTCTGCTTTAGAGTCTTTCTTCGGCGTGATCTGGAAATAATCCATACGATCTTTCATCACAGTATAGAAGTGCCTAATGTTTCTTGGCTTGTGTGACAAGTCGAAGTAGAGTAAGTAATCGTCTGCAGAGCTTAGGCTCGGTTCGTCTTTGCTTGGATGAGTATGATACATCATCTTTGCTTGGGGTATGGCCTTGGTGATCTTGATTTTGGGCATTATCAAGCTAGCTCTTCTGTGATAGATGCAGCCATCTATTGAGTATCCGTAATTCTCTCCCATATATGAGACGTAAGAAAATAACTGTGCTCTAAACTGCGGCGAGTTAAACGAAGCACACTTAAACTTTCTAAAGAAGGTCTCTGGATTTGTCATCTCCATTTCTGAATAGTGCTTATCGAACTCTTGTAGTTTGACACTCGGATTTGTTCTAATCATTTCGATTAACTGCATACTACCCACTACGCACACATTTCCTTCAAATGGCTTTACGCGGTAATCGTGATGAGTTACCATGTAGTTTTTATCGGCGTTTACTATCTGTGTGTTAAAGAACTGCTTTAGCATAGCTGGTATGTCTTTTGACTTGGTTCCTTTAGGGAATGTTATTTGGTACTCAAATATGGGCGATCTGAACTTTGACTTGGCGTCGAGTACCTTTACTCCACGCAGCATTTCCCCCTTATTGGGAAAATTAAGTGCCTCTGATAGAGGTTCACTCTTCATAATTGTCATCTTCTGCCACCTCGTATAGATCTGAGAATATTGAGTCAAAGACCTTGTCATCTAGCGGCTCAGCGAACTGGCCGTCTATCTGCTCAACTTCTCCTTCCGTTAAGTCATACATTTCTTTTGCGCTTCTCATCATGCGCTCTTTTTCTAAGATCGGTACTTCCCAGTTGGGGCCGAGTGCAAGTGAATATCTCTCCCACATTTCTTTTGGTTGTGGTAGCTCCGCCCACTTATTGTATTCCAATATGTATTCATTGACTCTTCTTCCCCACGAATCTTCTTTTACTGGTCGAGGATTTTGCATTACACTTGTACTCAGATTTTCAAATCCTTTTGAGTCGAATGCTGTAGGACTTTGTGCCTTTCTCAGTGCGTCGTTGAGCTTCTTGTAGTCAGCGATGTACTGCTCATCTTCGTAGCGATAAGTTTCGATTTCTGAATTAGGATCGTGCCATGTACTTTGGTAGCTTACTGCAAGCATTGGTGCGACTATCTTCATATCTTCTTCTGCTTGTTGCTTATTTGCTAAGTGCTGCATATCTATTACGTCGATGTAGTTATTGACTGGTGAGATTTCTTTATTGACTGTGGTAACTGCGTTACCATCTGCTCCTTGTACTCGCTCGTCGTCTACTGCGATTTGGTATTCGTCGGCTAAATTGCTGATTCTAAAGTACTGAGGATCTCCAGACTTAACTAAACTTCTTGGTTCAACATATACTTTGTATCCCGGCTCTCCTTTGCGGAATCTATCGAATGCTTTCTCAAGCTCTCCAGGTAGGACTTCTCCTCCGACTCTTCCTGGTGAAGTAAACAAAGGTAACTTAATTTCTCTTCCTCCATCGACTCTCGGTACAATCATTGGCTTGCCGTCTTCATTAAGAATCGGATTACCATCACCATCTACTGCGAGAGTCGGCTTCCTGGGTACCCCTCCTACCGTTACTCTCAGTGACTGCGGCACTCCGAAGAAAGCTGGGTTTCTTCTTATGTGGTCTACAAGTCCTGGATTAGGTAGTGCACCAAGTAATGAGTCATCGCTTGTTGGCTTTTTGCGATACTCTACAAGTGGTTCTTGTAGGAATGATATGTCTGTTTGCCTGTTAATGTCAAGATCTTCTCTTACTGCGATGACCTTTGCGTTAACTAACGGTGTGACGAACTTCTGATCTTTTAGAGGTAGTCCTCTGTACTTGCCATCTGGCATAAATGCAAACCCGTGACCAGTTCTTACGGTAGGGGCTATATCATCATAAGCGACTTCGACGACTGTAGTAGGCTCAACGAATCTTTGGACCGTTTGAAACTGGGGTAATGGAGGCATCAGATTTCTATCGTTTTCTCCAAAGACTAGCTCTCTTAGCCTTATTCTTTCTTCTTTTGGTAAAGCTACCTGTGCTAGTCCGATGATGTGATAAGTCATTCCATACTTGCTGGATCTTCTTCCCACTCCTACATACACTGGAGGTATTTCTTTTGAGTCGAAGACTTTAGTGGATTCCTTTACTCCTAGCACCGCTAATCTCATAGTTCTTGTAGACTTAACGAGATACTTGTTATCTCCATAAATCGTCATTGAACCACTGTATCTTGCTTCAACGAAGTCAGTGAACATTCTCTTGACTTGAGCTCCGACGTCAATTCCTAATTTGGTGTAAGTAACAGGAAGAACTCTTTTAGTGGTAATTGCGCTCAATTGTTCACCCATTATTTCGACTGGAACCTGATCGCCAGAGAGATCTTCGATTCTGGTTGCAGCGAATCTTAACTTAGAACATTCTATCGGGTCAAGTCCATCTTTCCTAATCAAAGTAAATCTGGCGTCTTGCTCAGCGGTTTCATTTCCTAGCTCGTCAATCTTCGTGACAACTCCAGTTATGATAGCACTTCTGAGCCCTGTAGCGATGCAGTATCTCTCGAAGTCTCTACAGATATAATCGTCATAGATTACCTGTCCTCCTATAGTTATGTAATATACACTAGCAGGTTTAGTCTCTACTCTACCTCTAATTAGTCTCTTTGTACTCATTCCCGATGGTGCGTTAGTTCCTAGTGGATCATAGACTAGTACAGCGGGTACTCCTCTTGGATTAGGGTGAACGTGAATGCTTGATTCGTCTTCAAGTACCACTTCGACATTCTTTATCTCGACTTGAATAGGCTCATCGAATAGATACTTCAGCATCTTGCTTTTCTTGTATTCTTTCTCAAGTCTCGCACAAGTAGGTGGGGACTCGATTGATTCTTCTGACTCGTGGTCTTGGCCGATTCTAACTGCGTCGTAAAAGGTCGAAACATAACTGGAGTAAAACTGTAAGTTAGCAAGAACTTTCTCTGGGTGAGCATCCTTTACTGGTACGAACTTGTCTAAGTCGCCAGGAGCTACAGGGACTGCTGAAAGTCCACTGTAGATCTTTCCTTTCTTACCAGACGGATAGTGAAGTGAAAAGAATGATCTTAGTGAGCCTCCTGCTTTGTTGATTGATAAGTCGATGAATACTTCGCCTTCATCTATTGCTTCCTTTGATGTGAACTGTCCAATACCAACCAAAATTCCTTGCAGGTATTCGTTTACTTCGCGTACATCAAGAAGAAGCTGGTCGTTGTTTTGACCGAACCACACTTGATAGTTAGCGCCTGTGAACATGATGATGGTTGGGTGTCCTAGATTCTCAAGGATACGATTGATTCTCTTTGCTGTGTTACGAACCATCTTTTCTGGAAGCTCGGCAGGGTTATCTATGTTTACGACTCCCATCTTGATGTTCTTGCCCGATTCGGTAGGAACCCAGAAGATTGAACGAAGATTGTTTAGTTGATTTGAATTAACAAAGTTTTGAGCGTCTTCTTCACTAGAGATCTTTATCTTGTCTTTGATTAACTCCGATACGCCGGTTTCTACATTGTATGTTACCTTTGATAGCTCGTGGTACATCGTGTGGCGCAAGATGTAAGGAACTACAGATTGCATATACATCTTTATACGATATCTGATTCTTGCCGAGTGATTGATTGCCTTCTGATAAGCAGGATGAACTCTCTTTTGAGTGCCGATGGATAGTCTGTATTCTTCTAACTGATTCATTTCTCTAGCGAAGTGTTCAGCATAAGTGTCTATAGAGCGAGGCTTGGTGTCCCAATCGAATGCTTCGATACCTTGGCTGACTGAAGAATACGCTTCAGATACTTTCTGTTGAAGTAGTGGCTTTGTTTCATTAATTAGATCGTCGTACGACTTTCCTTGAACGTCGTAAAGCTTGTTTCCATCTTCTCCTACTCGGTTAGCTGCGTAGATGTAATAGCCTTTGTAGATGAAGGCGTTTCTTCCAGAATTGAAGAACTCACTAAGGAAGTAATCAATGTCTTCTTCTGATGGAGAACGGCCTTCTGTTTCTACTGCTAATAGAAACCTGGCAAACTGTTCAAGCATAGCTGAAGGGTCTGCCATAGTTATCGCACCGCGTTGGGGTTGAAGAAATAGTCGGTTACCAGAAAGCCTCTCCGCTTGGGTTTAGCTTGGGGAATAAGAAGTCCAGTGGGCCTTGTCCAAAGTACTTGTTCATCTCAACTCTTCTTTGTGCGTATAGCTCGGGGTCTCCGCCGAGATACTCCATTATAACGCCCGTTCCTTCAATCTCATCCCCGATGTTAGCAAGTGTGTAGTACAGCACATTGTTTGTCTCTGGTACAGGATATTCATACTGCATGTTCAAGTTGTGCTTTTCAAAGTACTCCTTCGGTATTCCTTTCAAGTTATACTTAGCAATCAGCTCTTTAATGCCTTTAGCCATGATATAGAAGTGTTCCAAAGTTGGGTAATAAATCGTGAAACACTTTCCAACTTGTTCTTGATAATTTCCCGATAGATCGTGTATATCCCAGTTATTTTTGACTTGAGACTTTGGTGCTGTTTTGAATGGAAAGTCGTTGTCGTGCAAAAATTGAGAGACTATCTCTCTGGTACTATCGTTAGGAAACTTTCCTGGGCCAGTATAGAAGTGCTCTTGCTCTAATACAATGTGACACTTGTAAACCAAAATCTTGCCGTCCTCTGCGTTGACCCTGTAGTCTTTGGTTGGAAACTTTGCTTCTATTGCATCAAAGTCGCCATCATACGACCAAATCTGGCGCCCTCTCTTTATGTGTTCTCTAGTACCCATCAATAATACCCCACTATTTCGTCTATCTCGTCTTCTTCTGGGATAATTGGATTCGCTTCATTCCACTCTTCTGGGGGAATTACTAGATCGTCCATCACGTCTCCAAGGTCTTCTGGATTTGTATCAAACAAAGGATCCAGCTCAGCTAATTCGCCTAATATCTCTTCGGAAGTCTCTTCATCTGGGGTCTCTTCATCTGGTTCTTCTGGTTCTTCTTCTAGAGCTTCTTCTTCTAACATGGGTCCGAATATCCTTTCAACGACATCCTTTGTCTTTTCTTCTCCGAATGCTTCACCAAAGGCATCTTTAATCTCAGTGGGCTCTTCGATCTTTTCGACTTCCTTTGATTCTTCCTCTTCCTTTGGTGGCTCGTAATTAGGATGTCCTTTACCAAACACAGGTCTCTTTTCGTCAAAGGTTCTATCTTTGATCACTAATCCTAGTGCTTTATCTATTTCTTTTGAAATAAAATCGTCGCGCATCTCAAGCGGAATACTTATCTGGGCACGTAAGATAGCAATTAGCTGACCGTATGCGTCAAACTGAATGTAGCGACCCTTCAATGTAGACTTCTTTGCGTCCCCTTGTATTCGCTTCAAGAATCCTTGGCGAAGCCCGTTAGCATCGGTTGCGATGCTCACCCTGTAGTTATCGACAACTGAGATGATTGCTGATGCAACTAGCCATCTGCTAGAATACTTTGACTGTAGATACTGAAGATATTCTTTGAGATACTTCTTGTAGTCATCAAGTGATGTCCTATCTCCTATTACATATCTTGGATCTCTAACGAGCCGTCCAAGTATTTGACTATCAGCCCAAGATGGCGGATACGGGTCTATACCAAACGATGACTTCTGTGACAAGGCATCTGAAACTTTCTTGAATAGTTTATCAAATAAGTCGTGAGGCTTTACTCCTGGGATATCGAATATACCTACTGTTCTATTAGTTATACCTCCCCATAGAGCTTTTGCTAATTGAGCTTCCTTTGGGTCGCCATCTGCCATGTAGAACACGTTAGAAATTGTGAATGCGTTATAGAGTTCATTGTACTCTTTGATAACTTGCTTTAGCATTGGAACTTCCAGTCTATAGATTGCTAGCTGTCTTGTTGCTTCTGCTACACTTTGCACTTTCGGCTTACCTTCTTTATCTAAGTTCGACCCAACTGGAACTCCCTTTACTACAGCTAGTGGGTTTCCTTCTCTTGGAGATTCGATGACTACTCTTCCCCAGTCTGTTAGCGCTGCTGTGAGCCAATTGATTTCTTTCAGAAGCATATCTCCGTTGTAGAAATCGTCGAACATCTGTTTGTCGAAAGCAAGAGTTCTTTGAGCAATCAAGGCGGTCAGGGTCAAGCGTAGTCTGTGCTCACATAGAACGTGAATTAGAGAATTCTCTTTCTTAATAGACTTCTTTCCACCTTGAGGCTCATCAAATCGCCTCGTTATTTCTGGAAAGTACTTTTCCATAATCTTGAGATTCTTAGAAGGAATCAGTCGATCAGAAACATACCAAGGAACCGTTTTATCTCCTCTTTCTCCAAAGTGTTCTACGAACAAAGTTGCCTGTATCTCGTACATCTTGTCTAAGAATATCCTGTATCGCTCTAGATCTTGTGCACCTGGTTCTCTGTAGTACTTCTTACCTTTCTTAGTAGTGACGCCTGTGTCTACTTTTTGGTTTTCTGTCTTTTTAAAGTCCTCATGATCGAATACATAGTCCACTTCTTTATCCATATATGATACTCGCATTTCTGCTCGTGTTTCTCCTTCTAGTGGTGGAGTTATGCTCGTTACTCTGAACTCTTCAAATTCTAGGTCTACTTCATCATCTGGGGCGTAGCCTAGTCCTTCTTTTACTGCATTAACTAACTTGTCTTCTTTATCGCCTGATAGCTTGGCTACGCTCTTAACGTAAACCAAATTCTCCACTTCAAACTTCGCCACGTTAGTTTTTATGAATTGTTCCAAAAAGCCATCTAGTAAGTCATCAAAATTTTGTGTTTCTGGTAATAGCGGATCTAGTGTTGTCTCAACAAATCCGAGTGCTGGGTCGTTTGCTAATCGCTGAAGAATGTAGTCTTTCTCGTCTAACTTTGAATTCATTTCTGTTCCATTGTAATTGAACCCAGTTACTGGGGCACTGCTATTTTCTCTGCTAGATATGAATGAGTTAAGTCTGTATAGTGACTTTTTGAGATACTTTCTAAGTTCATTTGCTATGTTCCCGAAGCCAAATGTCGAAATGACTTGTGTTCCTATACTTGGAAGCATTAGTCTAACTCCAGAAGATCCTCTTTGGATTTCTTCTTCGAGCCACTTGATTTTGTCATTTCTATATCGAATGTTGGTACGATCGGAATCACTTGGTGGCTCGTATATACCCGTTACCCCAGTTATCCCGTTTCCACTATTGTCATGATAAGTTAATTTAGTTTTATTACCATCAGCTACTAGTACATAGTCTCCATATACATGATAGGCTAATAGTTGTTCTAGGGTAAGACTGTAAGCTTCTTGACTGCTTCTTGTTGTTCTCACAAATAACTCGTAGTGAGATATCATGTGTGGTAAAATGAACTTTCCATACGAGCTGACGTTACCTTGTGGCTTGTCTACGAGCTTTAACTCATTGCCGATGATATCGGTCAGCTTAACCATTGAATCACTTCCTGTGATTCAACCTGTGACGCATTGCGGTCATTCCGTTAATTCCGTAGTTTCTATATCTTCTGAAGCCGAAGGTCTGATCATAAAGTCCTCTTTTTCTTCCAGTTTCGATTGCCAGGACTGCGAGCACTGCTAATGATGCAACCTGCATCTGCGCCATTCTTCTTGTTTGCCCTGTTTTCTTTGCCACTTTCACATAGACGGGATTGTCTTTGTCAAATGGATTCCATAAATCTCCCATAATTTCACCTCAAAAGTAATTCATTCTTCCGTAACCTTGTAGTCCCATAACTTGCGGTACTGGAGTCGCTCCTACACCGCTGATTACCCCATAGCTTTTAGCAGCATCGACTGCACCCTTGAGAAGTAAGAGTGAAATTAAGAAGCTAGAGTAAGTTGTAGCAGACTTCCAAGCGTCTCCTTTTGGAGACAAATAGTTTCCTAATCCGCCAGCTTTCTTTACTTCTCTGTAAGTGGTTCTTGCAGTGATAGTGGCTAGCAAGCCAGCAGATGCTAGCTCGATTGTAGCCCATGTTGTGTTCTTTATTCCTAGTGTCTTTTCGTTGTTCACTTAATCACCGCCTTTACTCCATTGTATACTAATACGTAAGTAACTCCTAGTAAGCCTATTGCTATGCCAAACTTGATGTCATCAGAAAAGCTATCACTTTGAGGTAGTCCTCTTGTTAGACTTGGAAACCTGGCAGAAAGATACCTGGCTGTAGTCATGCTCAAAGTGACAGTTGCTGATAGGGCCAACACTGCTGGTACGTTTACTTTCACTTAATCACCTCAGTCGTAAATCCAGGCCATGCCCTTGTCATCTGTCTTAATCTTCCACGTACCGCCCTTAATGATAAGCATTGGCTTGCCATTCTTCGGCATGGTTGCGTAGAGCTTTGGCATATTTCCGTCTTTTGTTTCCTCATTGAAGTTGTGAATATACTTCTGATCGGCGTTCTTGGTTTCTTTACCGGACATGTAACCGATAGACCAACAGCCACCTTCACCGACTTGATACCACACGTCGCCCATGTCGATCTTCTCGGTGCTAACCTTCTCTGGTTCTTTACCGTTCATGTGCTTGTAGAGCTTCTTACCTTTTTCGATCTTCTGAGGAGTTGCTGGATTAGGTCTTGCTTGAAGTTGAGTAAGCATGTACCTTGCGTGATGGCTGAGTTTATTGTCTGGCATCTTCATAATCTCACTCATAGTCGCCCACTTGTGATTATCGTGCTCTTCTGATAGCTTAACTCTCTGACCTTTCTTCATCTTCACAATGAATCCATGATAGATCTTCTTCATATTATGATCAACGTGCTGACCGACTTTGCCTACTACTTTGACATCGAGTCCCGCTTCTTCTTTGGTTTCGATGACTGCAGCTTGCTCTGCGGTCTCGCCGGCTTCTAGCTTGCCTCCAGGTAACTCAAACATACCATGGAAAGAAGTCTCTTGCGGGCTTCTGCGAAGTAGGAGGTACTTGTTTCCTTTCTTGACAATAGCACCAGCAGCTTCTCTATAGTTACCCATTCCAGAGTTCTTTTCCTTTAACATCTCCAAGCAAGTAATCTGATACTCGATGTACTTCTCTTGGTTTGGATGCTTTAGATTTGCTTTTGCTTTATTCAAGTAAGCGATTGCGTCACTGAAATCCATCAGCATCTCGCCTTCCCAAGCGTCGCCTTCGTCTGAAGTTGCGCCAACGAATCTATCGACTTCTCCTGTGAAGAAGTAAACGCGCTCACCTTGGAACTGCTCGTAGCGCTGCTTACGCTTCTCGTTATCTGCCCACTCTGGATTCCAGACCCATGTGATCTCTCCTAGTGAAGTCATTGGACCTTTCAAGATAGCTCCTGTTTCTTCCATTACTTCTCTTGTAGCAGCATCTAGTGGAGTCTCTCCAGGATCTACTCCTCCGCCAGGGAATGCTATGTAGTGTCCCATGTCTTTTGCTACAAGCTTTCCTTTGTAAGTAATGAAACAATCAGACGTTGGTCTGAACGGTAATGAGCTTCTATGTCCTGGATTATCGGCAACATAGCTCAGTGAGTCGGCTAATGTGTCTGCATCTTTGGCTGCTACACTTAGCTTACTCTTCCACCATTCTGGTACGTCCTGCTCGTCGTAGGTGGATTCCAACGAATCAGCCGCTTTTCCCAAGCGGTGTATGTCTCTGGGAACCATGTAGTCCTCAGAGTATTCTTCTGGGTTTTTGAAAGAAAGGGGTGCCATAGTGTATCCTTCGTCTTGCCAGTGGTGGCGTGGTACGTATGCATTTTGCTCTCCACAGAAAGGGCATGTAGGGCTGGTGCCAGTCGGGTCGATGTTCTCTTTTCTTATTTCTTGATACTTTACTGGGTCTGCCTTGTATCCACAGCCTCTACAAATATAGTAGTCTGGGTCTGGGTCATCTCTCGGAGTGACTGGATTTGAACGGGCTCCCACCGAATCAGATCTAGATATGTATTTATGATAATCTCCTATAGAGGAATATAATCCTGGAATACCTAGTTGAGCTGCTTCGTAAAGAACTTCTTCTTTATCATCGAATACTGCGTCAATGTCGTACTGAGCTAACAAAGAAGACATGACTTCTCTCTTGTAGCTAGCATGAGTAGTTCCTGCACTTGGTCTGAGATAGATTAGTTCGTTGCCGTTTCTTGCTCTAAAGATTGGGAAGTCTTTTTTTGTTAATTGCTCACGGGTTACTTCTCTGTGCTTAGAATGTCTTGCCGTGACGTAAACAATCTTGTAGCCTTTCGTAATGAAATGTTCTATAACGGCTCTGGCATTTCTAATTACGGAATCCTTTGTCAGATTGGATCTATCGTACAAAAAGTCCTCTAGCTTCTTCAAAGCTGCTCTTGGTGTTTGTAATCCAGATCGCTTTGGTTTCCCTTCTTTAGTCGCTAATCCTGCTCTCACTGC
>Ga0206123_10003870_pt1 | contig 12100 bp, 6 predicted proteins | sample Helgoland_Spring_2_FD_160086 | JGI IMG/M metagenome (GOLD analysis project Ga0206123, IMG submission 160086) | Pelagic subsurface seawater microbial communities from Kabeltonne, Helgoland, North Sea - Helgoland_Spring_Bloom_20160316_1 | ecosystem: Environmental > Aquatic > Marine > Epipelagic ... | reverse complement strand
CATTAATTTGTGGCGTGATAGAAAGTTTTATACCAACTTCTTGACGTGAAGTAGTTCTAAAAGGATTGGCATTATTTGAACCAAGACTCTCGCCAGTTGTAATTGGTATCTCTTGGCCTATCACTAAGTTTGCAGGTTCATTATCCATTGCAATAACTGTGTGCGTTGAAAGGATGTCTGAATTTTGGTCGTCAGCGACTGCATTGATGATGCCAGCAAAACTATCTCCACCGCTGAGATCTCCAAACCCTGAAACTAAACCAGAGGACTGCAGCAGTGAGGAGGATGCAACATTACTTAAAGTAGCATTTTCACCATCTTCGATCAATGATCCTGCCAAGGCAACTAAATCAGGATTCGATCCATTTTGGAATCTGGTAATACCAATGGGAACATTGCCATCTTGAGCGCCAGCAAAAATTGTCTCAACGCCCAAACTCTTTGCGGCTGTTTCAGACAGCTCAACAATGATTGCTTCTACAAGCACCTGTGCCCTCCTAATATCTAATTTAGATACCAAATTGCGAATGACCTCAAGATTTGTTTCCTCTGAAGAGACAATCAATGCATTAGTTTCACGATGATGGGTAACAATTGGTTTTTCATTATCATCGCCAGCAAATCTAGATGAGACAGTGTTTATAATAGTGGCAACTTCTTCTGCCTTCGCATATTTAAGATACAAAACAGCGATAGAACCACCAGTTAAGGCATCTTTATCCAACGCATTCAGAGTTTCAGTAATATTATTGGTAACTACCTGATCTGCTGAAAGAATTACTGAATTTGATGGGGTGAAAGGTACAGCTATAAAGTTGTTTATAGTTGGGTTATTTTGCGCTTTTAATCGATCAAGAATCCTTACCGCTTCAACTGACGAAAGATTATTTAACTTAATAATCTTAATCGCTGCACTATCATTCTGATCAATTTTCTCAAGCAGTTGAGCAATCCTTTCAATGTTTGATTTTTTATCAACCAACAGGATTGAGTTAATCGATGGAATGCTGGACAGATGAGATTGCCTTCCAGTGATAGGTTTGATTTGACTGAGGATTTCTCCTGCCGCTCTATTTTTTAGAGTAAATATTTTTGTTTCTATGGAAGACTGACTAAGAGACTTATTTGAATCTCTGGTTGCCTCATTTTCAGGAACAATTCTTACCACTCCACCATCTGAAAGAGCTGCAAAGCCATGCACCTGAATCGTTCTTAAATATACATCCCACACTTGCTCAGCCGAGAGGATTGAATCGGAAAAGATAGAAATCCTGCCTTTGACTCTTGGGTCAAGTATCAAAGTCTTTTTAGAAAATTTAGAAATATCTTGGGTGACTTTTGCTATATCTACATCTTGATAATTAAGCAAGAAGGTTTCTTGTGCGTAAGGTTGGATAGATAAAAGAATAAAAGGAATGAAAATTATGAATTTAATTTTTTTAATCACTTTAATTATCTACTGTTAAATTTGTACTTAGCTGGTAAATAGTTCCATTATATTCAAATGTAGCATATTCAATGTTCACACTGAGTAATTTATATTTATTTTCCAATAATGCACCTTGTTGGACAACAAAGGTTTGATTGTTTCTCTCAACAATTACTGAAGCCCTTGAAGAGCTGGCTCTGAATCCTACAACCTTGTAATCAAAATTTGACGATGGGCTGGATTCTAGTTGACTCACTTCAATGCTAGAACTCAATTGAACAGATCCTTCAATGGGACTAAAATCTATATTCATTTCATCAGGTCTAGATACAAAGGATAAAATTAATAAATATAGGACATATCCCGCTAATATGGAGACTAAACCAATTAAGGTTTTTTTAATAAAGAAATAATTTATATTCATAAAAGTAAAATGAGCTACATAGTGTAGCTCATTTATTTTTCTATTTTAAAATTCAAAAATTCAGTTTAAATCCAAGAGAGATTGAGGATCCCAATTCATATTGATCATAGAAAATATTCGAATTGGCCATTGTTGCCTCATACTCTTCATTTAATAGATTTCTTATCTCTAATGAAACCTTAAGCATTGATGTATCCAACTCAAATTCACGACTATAAACAAAATTAATGGTCATCGGAATTTGCTCTATAACATCAGGCAATACATCTAGACCCCTTGCTCTAACTCTGTCATCAACATAATTTAAGATGAATGTTGCCTGCGAATTTACAGAATAATCATCATACCCAAACTGAAGATTAAAGATATTTTCAGCCTGGCCTTGTAATCTTGGATCTCTTCCATTAGCTAATAACGAGGCTGCTGAAGTTATTACACCGCCAGAGTTAATGTAAGTATCGCCACTTCCAATAATAATTTCTGAATCTGTAAAAGTATAATTAACTTTCAACATGAATTCTTTTGAAGAAGCCCATGTTGATCTAAAACCATCAAATATTCTTTCATACTCAAATTCGAACCCAGAAAGCTCAGCCTTGGGAACGTTTTGATAGGTTGTAACAATTAAGTCTCCTATTTCATTAACAGTTTCTTCAATGGGTTTATTTATATCTTTAAAGAAAACACCAAAAGTCATAAATTGATTGAGGTCAAAATAATATTCAGCCCTTAAGTCAATATTATTTAGTTCTGTATTTTCTAAGAACAAGGAGCCAGCTACAACTCTATCAGTATCTGGATCAATAAATAATGTTGGCGATAGCTCTCTAAAAGTTGGTCTAGCTATCGTTTGTGATAAGCCAAGTCTAATTTGAAGATTCTCATATCTCTCTGGGAAATAAGTTAATGTAATTGCGGGCAAGGCATAATCTTCATCGATTGTTTTTTCAACTATATTATCTTTGCCTATAAAAAGATCGTAGGTGTTTATCTCTTGTTTACCATTTTCCTGTCTGATACCAGTGGATAATCGAAATTGATTAGAGATTAAAGCATCCATTGAAACGTATGCAGCTGAAGTCTCTAATACGCCCTCATAACCCGCAGGAGATGATGAGGCTGTATTCTCAATCACAAGCAATCTGTTTGGATCAAAGTTTTGATCTGCAAAGATGTAGTCAACTCTCTGGCTTAGAGCTTCTGCTGGAAGCGGACCACCGGCAGGACTAAATCTGAAACTTCTAACTTCAGCATCACGATTATTATCTCTATAATCAATACCAGCTTTAAGCTCAATATCCATCGTTTCTAATTCCAATGGGATAGAAACATCTAATCCGAAATTGAAATCATTATCATCGACGCTGCTAAACTGAGTTTGATTTTTACCAGTATTCACGTCGTACAACCAAGAATCAGGAGTTGAGGTGCCTACAATACCCGATGAATCTTGATAAAATATTTCCCTTTCATATGGGGCATCTCTTGTTGCTTTACCATTTGTGAGTCTTACATCAAGAGAAGAGCCGTTATTAAATAGTTGAGAATAATTTAATTGATGATTGAATAGTGATCTCTCAAAAAAAGCGAGGTAATCTTCTCTTATATCTTGAGCATCACTAGGATCAAATCCATAAATAATTCTAGCTTTTTTTGTTCCTTTATGGATGTATAAGCTAGTGTATTTGAGCTCAGTTAAATCCGTCTCTAGGCCAAATACGCCCATTGCATATGTGCTGACATCATTTGAAGTTGACTTAGTTTGCTTATTTTCAGCAAGAATAACTTCGGCCCCACCTCCAGCTTGAGCTTGCAAATCACCTGTTTGTCTTAAGCCTTCTTGTGTTTGCCAATCACTTTTCATGCCTAGAGTAAAAAAAACACCTGCTGAAGCTGAGTCAAGTCCTAACGCAGAATTTAGATCCCAGTCTAATTCACTACCATAGGTAAAGTTAAAGGAATTATTTACTGGCACATCTCCTTCTTGAATGACCCACAATTTTGAATTTTCAAATTGGCGACCAAAATTTGCAAGTTCATATGTAGCATAGTTAGATCTATCAACTTTAGTGCCTGAAGCAATGCTTTGACCTAAAAGAGCTGGGTAATTTCTAGTTCCATCATCATAACCAAAATCATCATCTCCTCCACCGTCGTATAATAGACCATCAGATAATGAAGTGGCATCGTTAAAACCTGAAGAGAATGATAATGATAAAACTCTTTCAAACGGGACTGCTTTAGTTTTAATAGCTATCATTCCTCCACCAAACTCACCTGCCATTTCAGCTGAATAAGTTTTCTGGACCAGAGCGGATTGAATTGCTGCGGTTGGAAAAATATCTAAAGGTACAACCCTTTTAAGAGGCTCTGGACTAGGAAGGGATGAGCCGTTAAGGGTTGCTGATGAATATCTTTCACCCAAACCTCTTACATAAACATATTTACCTCTAACCAAACTTAAACCTGTAAGCCTAGTTAATGCAACCGCAATATTATCATCTCCTGTTCTCTCAATATCTGAGCTATCAAGAACAACATTTATTTCTGCTGTGTCTCTCTTCTCATCAGGAATAAAGGATCCGCTGACTACCACTTCCTCTAACTCTTGAGCTTGTATGCTCAAGGACAAAACGACTACTGGTAACGCAAGAGCCCTAAAACCTTTGTTAAGTTTAGTTTTATTTTTCATTTGTAACTCCGATGATTACTAATAGTTATTAATCCAAGCTCCCAGGCACAGTCCAATCTTTATACCAAGTGTCTGTAGAATCCTTTACAGCTCCAATGTAAGTGGTGGTTGTAAAGAAGCTATCAGTTTCAACCGTTACAGTGGCAGCATTCTCAGCTGTACCATTAATGACACCGCTAACGGTAGGAACATAAGTTCCACCTCCTGAGTCTGCAGAATAAAGATTATTCGATCCTGCGGTAGCTAGAGCAGCAATTTGCGCATCAGTAGCCGAAGTATCGCCTGCTGCAGCTAGTGCCTTACAATCGAATGCAACGGAATTAAAAGTTACTTTAGGAGTTGAAGCGCCGTCTTGGATTGTCTCTACTTTTGTATGCTCCAGACAGGCCTTTTTGTTACCGGCCTCAAGAACTATTCCATTCTTGTAAATACCTGAAACACCTTCTTTTAATTTGATAACATCATCTAACCCACTTGAGATAAATGTAAAGTTAGAGACTGAAGGTTGGGTTCTTGGCTCTGTTAAATATCCAACAGCTGCATCACTATTGACACTATCAGATTCGACAATATGATCACCACGATCGCTAGATTGCTTAACAATTACAAATTGCATTTTGCCTCTGTAACCCCAATCTATATCAAGGTTGTCATCGCCAGCACCTGTACATATTAAATACTTAACATTTACAGTTCCGCCAAAGAATTCAACACAATCATCTTCATTGTTGTGAACTTGAATATATTCAACAGTGGTTCCAGTTCCAACACCTCCAAAAGTAATACCGTTTAACTCATTACCTTCAAAAATTTCATACCCAGCATATTGGACTCTCAGGTATTTTAATGTACCAGAGTTGTCATCATTAATTTCTCCGCCCATGTAATCTCCAGCAGAGCCTTCTACAACTCTCTCACATGGAAGGGTTCGAACACTATTCACATAAGAACATTTATTTAATTGGGCCTTACCAAGGATCACCAATCCGCCCCAAAGTCCTCTTGAGGAAGAAGTGACTTGACCCATAACATCAGCTCTTGCTGTCATAATGATTGGAGCAGATTTTGTTCCAATCGCATTAATTTTTGAGCCTCTCATAACAACCAAGTAATCCGAGCCCGAATCACCAAATATTGTTACACCAGCTTCGATGGTTAAGGTGACAGAAGCTCCATCAGCTTTAGTACCATCAGATCCCATGTCATTACCAATTTGAATTTTTCCATCTAAAGCATAGTAGTTACCCCTTGGAAGAGTCACATCGGTTGTATAGGTTCCATTTAATGTGCAAACTTTTTTACCCTCAATGCTTCCAGTTTCAACTGTCCCAGAAGGACACTCTGGCGGAGTGAATAGTCCAGTGGTCCATCCTGCAGCCCAATTATTATCTTCGTCTGATCCAGGGGCAAAAGCACCAACATAATTTGTTGCAGAAAAGAATGAATCTATTTGAGTGCCATTTGGACATAAAGGATTTGTCTGAGCAGATCCACTACCAGTTGCGCATACGGCGGCTTCATTATTATGGGCTGAAATCACCGCTGATTCGTTAGCACCAAGGAAGTAACTTCCCACCAATGTTTGATCGCCATAAGTAAGCTTTGTAGATCTTGCTTCAATTGAAGCTCCCAATTCAGCATCAGTTGCAGAATCATCTCCAGCATTATATTTATTTGGAGTTGAGACGAATAATGAATGTGTTGCAACTTTATCAAAACCAGGTGCATCTTGAGTGGTTTCTAAAAATGTATGCTCAAAAGCTGCTTTAGAAGACGAAGATGGAACAGACACTATGCCGTTCATATAGACTCCAGAAACTCCTTCTTTTAATTTAATCGCATCATCTTGCCCATTAGAAATAAAGGTAAAATTTGCAATTTTTGGAGAAGAGCGAGGAGTGGTTAAATATCCAACTGCAGCATCACTATTCACATTATCAGATTCAACAATATGATCACCTCTAGAATCTAGCGTAGATTGAGCCACCAACACATATTGCATTTTCCCTGTGTAACCCCAATCAATATCTAAATTGTCATCACCTGCATTGGTACAAACCAAATGTTTAATATTGACTGTACCGCCAAAAAACTCGACACAATCATCTTCATTGTTATGAACCTGAACATAATCAACTGTTGTGCCTGATCCAACAGCACCAAAAGTAATACCGTTTAATTCATTTCCTGGAAAAATTTCATAACCTGCGTGCTCAACTCTAACAAACCTAAGAGTTCCGGAATTATCTTCTGGTAAAGCCCCGCCCATTATTGCATCTGTGCTTCCTTCAACAGCTTTCTCGCATCCAGCCGTGCTGCGAAGTTCATTAGAACATTTATTTATTGGAGCCCTGCCAAGTATCACAACTCCACCCCATAAACCACGAGCTGTTGGTGCGTTTGTGATTGTTCCATCAAGAACAGTTGAATGAGTAAATACAATTGGTTTGGAAGCGGTTCCTTTGGCTTCTATTTTTGAACCCCTATGAACAACAATATAATCGTCAGTGGTTTTAGCTACAATGGTAACTCCTGCTGGAATATTTAGAACAGCTGCATCACCACCTGTTTTTGATCCATCGCCTCCGATGTCAGCCCCAACTTCAACCTTACCTAAAAGCCTCCAAATAACATTGTCCGTTAATGTAAGATCATCCTTGATCACTCCTGAGATTGCGCAAACTGTGTTTCCAGCTATGGCGGTATCTGTGGATACATTTGTTCCAGCAGGGCAAGTACCCGTAAGAACCGATCCACCTACTGCAACTGTTGCGGAAGTTGCTATGGGAGCTTCGACCTGAGATAGCTCACCAGGAGATGCAATGCTGGTATCAGAACCACCACCACATGAAGCTAAAAATATAAGTGAAAATGAAACTATGAAAAATTTTTTGTTTGTAAGCATGAACTTCTCCAATTAAGAATTCATCCATTAAACATATCTGAAGAAAACTTCCTATATATTTAAAGCAAACATTTTGAAAAAACTATAAAAACTCTAAGTAACAGATATGTAACAAGAGTTTTATTTCAACAATTAAGATGCAGGCAAGGTAAACCAAAATTCTGAACCATCTCCTTGTCTTGAATCAACACCTACCTCACCCTGTAAATTGTTTACAAGATTTCTTACAATCGCTAACCCCAGTCCACTGCCTTGCTGAGTGTGGGCGCGTGCTGAGGCAGTTCTATAGAATCTTTTGAAAACCAATCGCTGGTCCTCATCGGATACCCCCTCTCCAGAATCTAGAACAGAGATTTTTACAAATTCTCCTTGCTTTCTGATTCTTACCTCAACCTCAGAATCATCCGGAGAATATTTAAAGGCATTATCAAGCAAATTATTTAAAATTCTTTCAACTGCTTGAGTATCGGCTTTAACACTTATGTCAGAGGAACGATCAAATTTTAAATAAATGTTTTTTCGTTTAGCTTTATTTTTAAAAGCCAAAAGAACACTATCAACAATATCATTCAATACAATATCCTTAATAACTAATTTCAGTTCTCCGTATTCAATCCTAGATAGATCAATTAAAGAGGTAACCATTTCACTCAACCTATTTGCATTATGCAAAATTGCTTTTGAGAAAGTTTTTGCATCTTTTTTGTCTTCAAGTGCACCGTCTAAAAGAGTTTCTGAATTAGCTTTTATTACACTTACTGGAGTTCTAAGCTCATGCGATAAATTTGAAACAAAATCCCTTCGCATTGAATCCATCTGTCTCAATTGAGTGATATCGTGAACCACCAAAATCATCCCCTTGGTAGCCTTAGATTTATTCATGTGCGCAAGGATCCAACGCGTTTTATCATCCTCGTCTTCTATCTCAAATTCATCATCAAACATTCCTCTTTTTCGAGCTTTTTTAAACATATTTGAAATTGCAGGAATTTTGAGCTCATCTATAGATAGGCCGACGATTTCATTGAATCCAAAAATCTGAAGAATAAAATCATTTCTAAAGTTTATGATCCCGTCTTGATCACACATTAAAATCCCCTCACCCAGTCCATCAAGCACAGCACCAAATTGATTGCGCTGTTTTGTTATTAATGAAATCTGATTTTTAAGATCGCTAGAAATTGAAGAAATGTCTCTGGCTACAGAACCAATTTCATCAGACCTTCCCACCGGTAAAGATTTTAAATCTTTCTTTTTGAAGCTCCCTTCACCAATGGCGGATGCTACTTTTTCTAAATCGACTAAGCTGGCTCTCATATAATTACCAGCTAATAAGCTTGCTAATATGGATACAATAATACCGACAACAACAATTAAAGTAATTGAGTTCTCCAAAGATGCCAAAGTTTCATCTAAATATTCATAAGGCACTGAGATCCTTATTACCCTATCTTCACCACTTGAGGAATCAAGAATGGCAAAATAAAGCATTTCTTGATTGGTTGTGTCACTGAATCTTTTGCTTGCCCCTTGTCCGGTTTCAAATGCTTTTGCAACCTCCGGTCGATTCATATGATTTTCTAATACAAGAACTTCATTCATAGTCACATCGGAATCAACCAAAACAACTCCAGAATTATCAATAAGTGTGATTCTTGATTCAGAGGCTACAGAATAGTCATCAATTTGAGACTTGAGAAAAATCAAATTTCCGTTGCTTGATATTGAGCCAATAGCTTTTACAAGAATCTTTGCCTGATGAGATAGCTCGGTTTCTATTTGATTTTGAATGCCAAGAGATAGGTCTCTTTCTGCCACCACAAAAGCTAAAGAAATTCCCACTAGAAGGCAGGATAAAATAATTGTAAAGATTCGGGTTCGAATGCCCATCTTAAGAGTCAATCGGCGCTTCTTGCAAAACGATATCCAACACCTCGGATAGTTTGGATGCAATCCCCAGCTCCGAGAAGTTTTTCTCGCAAGCGTTTGATATGAGTATCAACGGTTCTAGTTGTAACATCTGAGCTGTAACCCCATACTTCTTCAAGCAATTGATCTCTTGTTTGAACCCTGCCTCTTCTATCAAGAAGGTGCTTTAGAAGTCTAAACTCCAGAGCTGTTAAAGCGATTTCCTCATCACGAACAAATGCTTGGTGGGCATCTAAATTCAACCTTAAATCACCTACTTCCATATCGGAGATATCATTTTCTTGCTGCGGACTATCAATACCTCTTTTTAAGATGGCTTTTACCCTTAAGATTAATTCTCTAACACTAAAGGGTTTTGTAACATAATCATCAGCGCCCAATTCAAAACCGACGATTCTATCCACTTCTTCTGTTTTAGCCGTTAGGATTATTACAGGAATATGTTTTGTTGTGGCATTAGATTTAATATCTCGACATAAAGTAAGGCCTGAACCATCTGGTAACATTAAATCTAAAATAATTACATCTATCTTATTTGCAGCCAAAGCTTTTTCACCTTCTGCTATTGATTCTGCCTGAACTACTTTAAAAGACTCTTTAGATAAATTGTAATCTATCGTTTTTCGAATATCGGGCTCGTCTTCAACAATTAAAACGCAATGTGCCATATTTACCTTCTTTATTAGAACCCCTTTATACAATAAATTTTAATAAGAGTTAATTGCATAAAGAATGATTTTTCTCATTGGACACAAAAATGTCGCTCAATTGTCTTTTGGGAAATTTTTTGAAAGTGGATCTTGAGACTTCTTCATGGGCAGTTTGCTTAATAAAAGTATTCTTGAATACGGCAAGTTTTTTTATAAAAAAAGGCGCATAGAGCGCCTTTTCATTAATTTAACTATCAATTACAAAGACACTAAAATTTGACCTTTGTATAAAGTATTGCATTGACCTTGATAAAGGTTTGCTAAATGGGTTTCGTTCTCACCTTGCAAAAATTGTACTTTTAAATCGCAAGTATAATTAGAATCAATTACACGATGATCCTCATATTGAATATAGTCAGCATAAAGTCCAAACAACACAACATCATGGTGATGTGATGGAATTTCTTCTGATAACAAGATACTTCCATCGTCAGCTGACGTGAAGCACCCAGCAGAACCTTTAGGGCAGATTTTTGCTACCAATGACGAATCATAAATAACAGCTATTTCAGGAGCATCACTATCTAGAATTGATTGCGCTTTGGAAAATACAGCATTATCAGCAAAAACAGTTACTGTTAGTCCAAGGATCGCTACAAGCATTAGTTTATTAAGGTTTTTCATATTTTTATCCTTGTTACAATTATTACATTTATGCAACATTAATGTGAACAATATGTGACAAATATGAAAAAGTCAAAGAATGTTACAAATTCATAAAAGATTCTTATACGTAAAATTTTATTTTTTGAACCATCTTAAAGAGAAGATTTCCTTGCGATTAATTTTCTTCAATAGAAACAAAAATGTCGCGCAATTGTGTTTTAGAGAATTTGCCTGAAGCAACTCTTGGTAGTTCTTCATGGCTTATTTGCATGAATGATGGAATTTTAAATGCAGCTAACTTATCTTGTAAAAAATCTCTTAACTCTTCTTCTGATAATTTCATTGAAGGTTTTAGGCATATTGCAACACACAATGTTTCACCGAGGCGCTCTTCTGGGATACCAAACACAGCTGCTTCTTGAACTGATGGATGCGCATATATTGCAGTCTCAACCTCAATGCAGGAAATATTCTCTCCGCCTCTGATGACCATATCTTTAACTCTGTCTACGATATACACAAAGCCATCATCTATATATCCTAGATCTCCAGATTTAAACCAGCCATCATCGTTAAAGACTTCATCGGTGGCCTCTTGATTCATCCAGTAACCCACCATGTTGGCTGGGCTTTTGATAACAATCTCTCCGACGGCTTTTGGCTCTTCGACAAAATTCCAATTCTCATCAATGATGGCTACATCGGTTACTGGAGGAATAGCTCTGCCGCAGCTACCTGGATGCGACAAATAATCTTTGCCCAAGTTTAGAGTCCCTGCCGCATTAGTTTCAGTCAGCCCATATCCTATTGAAGGCTCTGCATCATTAAACCCATCTTTTAATTTTTTGACATGCTCTGGAGGTCTTGGGGCACCGCCACCACTTAATTCCTTAAATGAGGATAAATCGTACTTATCTCTTTCAGGATGAGTTAAAAGATCCCAAGTTTGAGTTGGGACGCCTGTTATCGCCCCTATCTTTTCATCTTGAATTAATTGAAGTGCTGCACCTGGATCCCACTTAGACATCATGACCATCTTTCTGCCTGCAATGATGCTCATCAGAAAACCTGAGTGACTTCCGGTGACGTGGAATAATGGCACGCAATGTAAAATTGCTGCCTGTTGTTTAGGAGCCTCATCTGCAGACTGAGATTCTGAATTATTATCTGTATCTTCAACCTCTCTTTTTAGAGTTGTGACCAAAGCCCAGCTAAACAATGTTGAAAGTATGTTTCTGTGAGTTGATAGCACGCCTTTAGGAAAGCCGGTTGAACCAGATGTATAAAAGATGGTCGCATTGTCATGGGTATCTAAACTGGGCTCACTAAAGTTTTCTGATTGGCTGCCTATAAACTCATTAAAATCCTCATAGTCATTTGAATCATTGAGTGGCCTGACAACAAT
>Ga0206123_10003863_pt1 | contig 12120 bp, 9 predicted proteins | sample Helgoland_Spring_2_FD_160086 | JGI IMG/M metagenome (GOLD analysis project Ga0206123, IMG submission 160086) | Pelagic subsurface seawater microbial communities from Kabeltonne, Helgoland, North Sea - Helgoland_Spring_Bloom_20160316_1 | ecosystem: Environmental > Aquatic > Marine > Epipelagic ... | reverse complement strand
GTTTCCTAAGGCTCATTCCTCAGACCATTGAGCACCGGCCCAAGGGTCGTCGTTATCGCTTGATTCCCAGATGACCTCGTCGCTGGTATCGGTCGCATCTTCGATGTCAGGCGCTTCTGGATGGACTTCCAGTTCATCGGATTCTGTTGGAGCGTCAAGAGAGAGGGCGAGGAGTTCATCGGATTCTGCCGGAGCCTCAAGAGAGAGGGCGTGGGGTTCATCGGATTCTGCCGGAGCCTCAAGAGAGAGGGCGTGGGGTTCATCGGGTTCTGTCGGAGCGTCAAGAGAGAGGGCGAGGAGTTCATCAACCGAGGGTAAATCCGGGGCATCTGGTACTTCTGGAACCTCCAGGTCGTCTTTTTCTGCAATTTCAGTGATTTTATCGATCAGTTCCCAATCCGGTTCTTCGGTTCGTCCACCCACGCCTGGGTCTTGACGAACCTGAACCAATTCGTCAACGGAAAGAACATCATCGTCGTTGGCTTCCTCGACTTCAAGCCCACCTTGGACACTTGCACGCTGCAATGCATTAGCATCGATGCCGTCCGTTTTAAAATCGGACGTCGAAGCTGCCGGCGTTGGTGTCCCGACCCCTAGCGCACCCCAAGCATTGGCGACCTGTTCTTGTTTTGGAGGCTCGGCTCGAGCACGTTCCTGTGCTTTGCGTTGGTCGTATTGCGCCTTTGATTCGGCTTCAAGGCGTTCCGCTTCCATTTTGGCTTCGACCTGGCGCCATGTTTTGCGTTCTGCTTTCAGGCGCTGCTTTTCTTCCTCCCGTTCAACCATCAAAGGTGTAGGTCGGTCATAGCGCTGCCAGAAGAAGTAACTCACTCCGATGAAGAGAAGCGAAAGGATGAGACCGATGGTGAGGGTTTCCCACAACTCGGCCATAAGTCTCCCCCTCAACCGGTAATCTCTGCTTCCAGGATTGTCTCTTTTGCAGCGAGGTGTTCAAACCCTGGCACGACGTCTCCAAGGGCAACAACGAGTTCATCATCGCCACCAGGTAGAGATGAGATGTCAACATCAGCACCTTCGGGAATGTTACGGAACAAGGGGCGAGCAATGAGGAATTTGTTGAGGAACATAAAGGTCACAGCAACAACGCCCCAGAACAGAAGAATGATGCTGAGTCCCTTTGGATTTGATGGATCCCAAACGTTATCGGTATTGGCGATCATATCGGTGAAGTACGATCCCATGAGGACGACAAAGAGAATGGGGAACGCAAGGTAAATCGTGACGTCCCACCAACGGCCAACTTCCAAATCGTTGTCACCGGTGTTGATGAAATCGTCACGGAACGCTGAGACGCCAAATCCCATGTAGCCAGCAAGGCCGTCCGGTGCAGTTCCTTCGTCAACCTGCTTGCGCCACTTGATGTAACCGTACTTCCAGATGGAGAAAGCGATGAACAGTCCAGAGAACATCAGTCCGTATCCCCAAATGTGGTCTTGGACTTCCAAAAATTCGGGGAAAGCCACTCCTGCGCTGTCAAGTTTAATCCACATCACTGCGGAAGGTAGACCGAACAAAAAGATAGCAATCCCTGTGATGAGGACGGAGCGCTCTCGGTCGTAGCCGTGGTCAACGAAGTTTCGAACACACAATTCAACCGTGGAAATCATGGATGTAATCGCTGCAAACGAAAGGGCGAGGAAAAATCCTGCCATCATAAAGAGCGGGCCAATAGCGCCCCCTGGAGCCTGTGCAAAGACTTCGGGCAAGGCGAGGAAGGTAATGGCGGAAGAACCGCCGGTCACGGTAGCCAAGGGGTCAGGGTTCACGGCAAAGATGGCCGAAAGCACTGCGAGTCCAGCAATGATGGAAATGCTGTTGTTAGCAAGTCCCATGGTGAAGGCGTTGAGAACGGTATCCTCGTCCTTACGCATGTACACGGCGTAGGTGATGCACATGCCCATTCCCGCTGAACATGACCACGCCGATTGAGATAACCCGTTGATCCAAACCTCCGGCTCAAACAACATGTCAAAGTCAATTGTGAACATGAACATAGCTCCATCCAGTGAACCGTCAGAGGCGTCCATCCAAAGCGAAAGGAACAGGGTGAGGAACAGCAAAGCAAAGAGTGAAATCATCAGGTAAAAGTTGACTTTCTCAATGGCTTTTGCACCTTTCCAAATAGCACCGAGTACCAAAACAACGACGATGAATTGGAAGAAGATGACCTGGCCGGGTGATTGAAGGAAGGCATTCCATACTTCCGTTGTATCTACTTTTTCTCCAGTGAGTGCGCCGCTAATTCCCAGTTGGAAATACTTCAACGTCCATCCTGAAACAACAGCGTAATAGAAACCAATAGCGGTGGAAATCCAAGCGGTCCACAGGCCCATCCAAGCGAACCTACGTCCTGCGAAGATACGGAAGGTACCGATTGTTCCAGTTCGGCTTCGCTTACCCATAGCGTATTCTGCAATCACGAGTGGAATCGACCATACAAACAAGAAAATGAGCCAAGGAACGAGGAAGGTTCCTCCGCCGTTTGCTCCGACCATCCGGGGGAAACGCCAAATGTTTCCCGTTCCAATTGCTGCACCAATGGATGCAAAGATGAGGCCCATACGGCCGTTGAACTGGTCTGAATCTGACATGGTATCACCTCAAGCAAGTGTTCCTTCAACGGCAGAACGCAAGTCACCTTCGGACACGACGTCTTCTTTCTCTTCAGGGTTGAGCATGATGCGCAAAGCAACTGCCAAACCACCCCAAACGAAGGTTGCTACGACGGTAAACATGAACATGGCCCCAAAGAAATTGCCAAAGGCAGCGCGATAGGTGATTTGCATGGTGTAGTATTCACCGTTTGCAGGGTATTGATAGAAATCTGCACCGCTGAGCGTTGAAACCATGGCCTTGTAATGCAACTCCCCGGTTGTTGACTCAGAAACAGGAATCATGGCCCGCAGCACGGTTCCGTTACCGTTTCCTGTTGTGCATGCTTCATCCACGCGTTTGACCGAGGCAGTGGTCCATTCCGTGGTCGACCATTCACGAGGGCCGTAGTCGCTTTGCAGGCGACTTGGTTTGACCATACGCCACTTGACCTCGCTGTTCTCCTGGCTGTACGGGAAGAGGTTGTTGATGCAAATGTCAATCGGGACATTGCCTTCGTCTGGAATGGTGAGCATGGTCGGTTGCAACAAGTAATTCTGTTGTGAAATATTGGCGATGGCCAAATCTGCTCGTTCCTTCGGATTGTCTGCAATTTCAATCATGTACATGCCCATGCCGACGTTGCGCAGAAGAATGTCGTCGATGTTCTCTGGGCGTTCGTGGAAAGCATTTCCGATTTCCATGGTGTAGCAGTAGGAGTTGAACAAACCGTAATGCCAATCGCAGAAGTCTCCGCTGGTTGGGTAGAGGCCAGAGGATTGCATGTTTTCGTAATTTGACATGGTCGCCATGACATCTCCGTGGTACTTGAGTTGATCTTGGTCGGGGTTGTCGCAGTTTTGACAGTGGCCCCACGGGTAGAGGATCAATTCCGAGAATGAATGCCAGGTGAGCGTCACGGGGAAGTCGGACCCACCGTTGTCGTTGTCATCGTTCATTTCAGTCAAGTCTTGGATGAATTTGGTTTCTGGTTCGCTGTTACCGCCAAGCCAGTCTTCGTCAACCAGGCCGTCACCGTCGTCATCTTTTCCGTCAACGCCGTCCTCATTGAGGCGACCGTCGCCGTCTTGGTCAACCGTGTCAACGGGGCCGTTGTAGACGTCGTTGTTTTGACCGGCGTAGCAGGCTCCCGGAATCAGTGGTCCAGTAGCGCCCAATGGAGCACCCCATTCAAACTGATAATTTCGGTTAAGATCGACACCGTCACATCCCTCATCGACTTGTTCGTCCAAATCTGGCAAAGGAGTGATTCCGGTCACGGTGTTGTCCCTGAGGTTCTTTCTCCATCCACTGGTTGCGCAGTTCTCCCAAGCGGTTTCACCGCAGAAGACTTCACGGTCGTAGCGGTTACCGTCGACGTTGAGCATCGGTACGACGTAGATTTCACGGTTGTTGACCAGGTCATGAAGCGTCTGCTCGGAGAAATCTTCGTCAACACCCAGGTCTCCAGGTCCGCACTTGATTCCATCACCATCGCTGTCTTGAACGCCTTCGTCCAAAGCGAGACAGTCGCCATCATCGTCTAGAACTCCGTCGCCGTTGCTGTCGCCCCATGGATCTTCATCGACCAAGCCATCGCCGTCGTTATCGTAACCGATGTTGTCGTAGGACCAAATGAGCGTCTCGATCATGAACATTGGAACTTCGTACGACATCCACTCACGAGCGTGGTGGTTGCCCACAATGAGAACGTCTTCACGGTCTTCGTAATTGCCTGCATCTCCATTGAACTCGTTGTACTCGCCGTCTTGTACCCCAAGTGTGATTTTCATCCACGGTGAAGCATGGCCGTAATACCAGCCCTTGTAGGTGTCCTCGGTGGTATCTTGACCTCTTGCGTTCATTCCGCCGTTGAGCCCTTCATGGAACGAGGCGATGTCAGGGTTGTCTTCTGCGAGGCGAAGCATACGTGTTCGCATGGACTCATAGGTGTGATACTCTTTGAATTGGATGGCTTCATCGCCACCCCAAGGGAATTCATAAGCGACGTATTCGCTTGACCACGTGCTCTCAGGGGTTGATTCAATCCCTGTTTCAGCAACGGCAATACTCCCTGCAACAGGGCTCGCCAGTGAAAGAAGAAGAGGGAGACAAATCAAGAACCCCAGCGAAGGACGCGGTGCTGCGAGATGGGATGTTTGAGTCGTGGTCGGCATCATGCTATCAGTCCCTCCAAACCGCTTGACTTCTTGAAGGAATCGTGCCTCTGAAAGAGAGGTTTTTCCATGAAATTATAACGCGGGAGAGGAAAATCAAGAGAAAAGCACAACCCATAGAACCGTGTGGCCTCGTCATGGAAGACCTATGGACGCCCGCAGCCGACTCCACTCTTCGCGATGAATTTCTCGGATTTACCACGTATACTTTCGCCCTCATTTTCGGCATCTTGGTCGGCATTCTCATCATCAGGCAACTGACCATGATGTTCGCCCCAACCGTTCTTCGAACCATGATTCGTTCTGAGGCCATCAAAGGTAAAACAGTCCAAGATTCTGACAAGGCACTTGGAACTGCTGTTGGTGTTGGGATGGCCATGGTCGTCATCAACATCATGATCGAAGATATGGAACGAACGGGCTCGCCTATTCTCATGCCGTCAATAGCCGTAAGTTTCCTGCCGGGAGTTCTGCAATTTATCGTTGCCATTGCATTGGTTGTATGGGCCTTTAGATTGGTCAACATCGTTCAGGATGTCGTTGCGCTGTTCGATAACGACGAGGTTCTTGACGGCACGGAAAAAACACTCATCTCGGCCGTGCAAAGCACACTGCGATTCGTCATCATCTTCGTTGGGGCGGTCTTCGTAGCAGATTCCATGGGCTTTGACCTCACCTCCCTCATCGCAGGGCTGGGAATTTCCGGTCTTGCTTTGGCCCTCGCTGCTAAGGACTCCATTTCCAACTTCTTCGGTGCAATCACCGTTCTGCTCGACCGACCGTTCAAGATTGGCGATTGGGTTGTTGTTGGAACCGCTGAGGGTGAAGTCATTGAAATCAACCTGCGAACAACCTTGATTCGGACCTCAGCCGATACCATCATCACCATGCCCAACGCCAATTTGGTGAGTTCCCCCGTGGAAAACTGGGGCAAGCGCCGATGGCGCCGATGGCAGACAAAATTCCATCTCGACATCAACGCTGACGGTGACGCCGTTGCAAGCTTTTGCGAGCGCGTGATGGACGACATCAAAGAGAATCCAAAAACGCTCAAGGAAGACTCGTCATTCTGTCAAGTCAGTATGATTTCAGCGACATCGCTCGATGTTGACCTGAACCTCTACTGGGATGTTGCGGGTGGCGTGGAAGAGCGTGAAGAGCGAGCCAAATTCATCATCCGCCTCAAGAACATTGCAGAAGACCTCGGCATTGAATTCTACGATGGCCGTGTCCGTCAGCAACGCTGAATCAATACGGCTCAGGAATGTTTTGCTCGGTATAACGGTACAGTGCAACCGCCAAAAACAGGACAACGGTCGCCAGCATCATTCGCCCAATTCCTCCAGTAGAATCGGTGAACGGCCCACCCGCAAAGAAAATCGTACCAAGTGAAATCAAGAACAACATCAACGAAGTTTTGGCCCCCAAATTTGTCATTCGTAGCACTCCTAATTTGGCTTGGATACGGGACACATCGTTGAGCCAGCCCGTGCACATGGATTCTGCCTCGGGTTGTTTGAATGCTCGGGCTCTGGCCAGTTCGAGCAGAATTGCCTCGTACCTCCAAATCCAAACGCCACCCTTGAGCGTGCGAAGAAAACGACCGCCCCATGTGGGTGGAGTTTTTGCCTCCCAGCCAGCATAGAACGAAACACGCGGGACGGATTCGCTGAATCCACCTCGCAGAGCGATGGTTTGTTCTAAATTTGCAAGCGTCGCGATGGCGGGCATGCGTTCGCTTTCGCACAACAGATCGTCGACCAAAGGCCGTGGCTGAGGTACAAGAGTTACATCTTCGTCCCATAGAATCCCATCAAGACTGATGTGAAACGGCGGGAGACCTTGAACGTGTTTTGTATGCGGTGCCCGCCATAATGTGGTTGTTTTCAAGGTCCCTTCAATGGCTTTGAGACGTGCGTTCCAACGCCATTCAGTATTCGGAGTAGCCTCCTGCTTCAACGCTGAATGAAGGCGCCCAACGGCACCGCCAAGAGCATGCAACTGGTTGCGGTTCTGAAGGTTTAGGGCCGCCTCTTGCGGCGTGTGAACCTCATGATAAGGGAACATGCACAGTTGGTCACCGTTATCGTTTTGCAACCCGCCGATTGGAAGAATGACACGCTCTTCTTTCAGAATCTCACCCCATGGCTTGTAACGAACAAGCGTAGAAACATCAGAACCGGTTTGAAGCGGATAGATGTGGGCGATAAAGTCCTCACCAAGGGCAACAATGATCTTGTTTTGAGTATGTGCTACAACGCGAACAGAATCCACGTTTTTGGGCCAAACGCCCCACCAAGAACCTGGAGATTCCTGCCACCATGACGCGTCCAATGCCTCGCTGTAATCCCAACCCCAAATTCTGCCCCAAGGTGTTCTTATTCCAAGTTCAAGAGTCGATGAATCAAGAGGCTCAGAAGTCAATCCTGATGGATACCACGGCAGCAGCCCGGCATCCGCAACATCGGTTGAACCGTCGCCTTCTGCCCGCGAAGAAGATTTCTTCGGTTTTTTGGATTGAGCCGTCTTGGGTGAATGCACGGGAATCTCCCATACCGGCTCATCCACCATGCTACTCGCACTGCATTCTCCCCTTCAAAGATGATGCCGCCACCGTCGAGTTGTAAGGAAAGCAATCAAACACCGTATGCCCTCAGCAGAGAAGGGAGGCGAAGCATGGGTATCTCGGAACGTATGGGCGATGTGCTGGGCCACGCGGTTCAGGCAAAGTTGATGCGAGAAGTCCTTGACCACCCCCTTCAAGTCAATCACCTTGCCATCATTATGGACGGCAACCGCCGTTTTGCTTGGAAGAGCAAACTCGCCACAGGCATCGGTCACCGAATCGGTAAGGAAAAACTCGAACGGGTCTTGGACTGGGTCTTGGAACTCAAGATTCCTTGGTTCACGGTCTATGCCCTTTCTACCGAGAATCTCAATCGGCCTCAAGAAGAGTTGGACATTCTGTTCAAACTCTATGCTGAAGGCCTTCGTGACATTGCAGATGACCCCCGAATTCACGAGCACAACGTCAAAGTTCACATCATCGGACGAAGGGAACTCCTTCCTGAAAATGTCATTGAAGCCATTGATTATGCCGAATCAAAAACCAAGGATTACAACGATTACGTCTTCACGGTCTGTCTGGCTTATGGAAGCCGTGAAGAGATGATTACCGCCATCCAAACCATCGCCAAAGACTTCGCTTCAGGCGACATTGAACTGGAGGACATTGACCAACAAGCCGTTTCCGACCGGCTTTACACTGCAGACATGCCCGACCCTGATTTGGTGATTCGTACCAGCGGAGAAGAGCGCATCTCAAATTTCCTCTTGTGGCAGATGGCCTATTCTGAATTGTATTTCACCGATGTCTTCTGGCCCTCGTTCCAAAAGAAGGACCTTCTCAAGGCCATCCGCACCTACCAAGATCGTGGACGACGGTACGGTGAGTGACATGACGACCTGCGATGCGTGCAATGGATGGCTCAATCCTGCTCTTGCTGCTGACGCTGCCGTTAGGCGAGGCGACACCGTCCTCTTGATTCAACGTAAACATCCGCCCATGGCCGGTGCGTGGGCGCTTCCGGGAGGATTTGTCGACCAAGGCGAAGACCCGATTGATGCAGCTGTTCGTGAACTGAAGGAAGAAACGGGGATTGACGGCCATTCACCGCGCCTCATCATGGTGATGGGCGACCCCAACCGGGACCCTCGAAAGCACATCGTGAGCGTCGTTTACGAAATTACTGAAGACGGTACACAAGACCCCGTGGGCGGTGACGATGCTGCTGACGCTAAGTTTTGGCCGATTGAAACGGTGTTCTCTGGTGAGTTGGAACTCGCGGGTGACCATTTGCAAATCCTCAGGAACTGGCTCAATAACGATTCAGTTTAGACCTGGCCCGCTTCAGTTCAGATTTTCATCCGACTGAATAAACGACCTGATGACCACTTGACCGACCGCCACAATAGCGAAGAGAACTGCTGCAACCAACGCGATCATTGAACCGCTTCCCGTATCGTACTCAGCCGACAAGTACAGGCCCAAGATGACAGAGCAAAATCCGAACGCCTGAGTCCATAACATGCATTGTCGGAAACTTCGTCCGAGCAGTTGACCGGTTGCTGCAGGGGTAACCAGCAGGGCAGTCACCAGCAAGGTTCCGACAACTTGGACCATCACGACCACGACTGCGGCTGTAGTGACGCTAAACAGCAAACCGATGTTTCGAACGGGAAGTCCTTGGACACGAGCTGCAACGGGATCAACTGCGCAAGCGAGTAATCCTTGACGAATGAATCCGAGAACAACCAGCGAACCGAGACATATTAGAACGATTAAATCGAGACTCGCCTCGTCAATCAAGTTTAGATTTCCGAACAGAAACGATTCAATATCGGTAGTAAGAGCTCCGCCTCCGAGCCGTAGAATCACAAGCCCCAGAGCCAACATTCCTGTTAGGAAAATAGCAATTGAAGCATCACCAGTCAGCATTTCTCTCGACTGCATTTCATGAATAAGAACGGCAGCAGTGACGCTGAATACAAGTGCATACGACAGCGGCGAGGTAGCGCCTAAGACGATACCAACTGCAACACCTCCAAATGCTACGTGTGCAAGTCCATCTCCCATAAGAGCAAGATGTTGAATCAAGAGGTAGCAACCGAGAATACCTGCAACCACAGTGACCATAATTGCAGCGAGAAGAGGGCGTTGAAGGTAAGGCGCACTGAAGTAATACGGGAAGTAGTCACCAGGGAGGAATGTGGAAACCGCTTCCATGAGTGGACCCAATACGTCAAGGAGAAGAACACCAAGACCCATCATTCTTCCTCCTTAGGATGGTGGTGATGGTCGGCATGTTCGGTATGATCGTGCACGGCTCCAATGCCTCGCAGGTCTGCAAGTTTGACCAAATCCGGAAACTCATCGCTTTTTCCATCGAAACGGATGGTTTGCTCAAGGAACATCATCCGATGGGCGGTTTGCCGAATGGCTGTGAGATCGTGAGAAACCATCAAGATGGTTTTCCCTTCATCATGGCAGAGTTGGTCAAGCAATTTCAACAACGAATTTCGTGATTCGCGGTCAATACCGACAAGGGGTTCGTCCAACAGGATAAACTCAGATTCTGAAGCCAGTGCTCGGGCGATGATTGCACGTTGACGCTGACCTCCCGATAGACGGGCAATGTCTCTGTTTGCGACGTCTTCAAGACCGACCATTTTGATGGCCTTATCCACGCACTTTCGACGACCACCATCTGCAAAACGGAACATGTTTTTCCCGTTAATGGTACCCAACCGTACCAATTCACGAACGGTGATCCGAATGTCTTTCGGTAAATTCGCAGCAGCCTGAGCAACCCAGCCAATCTTCCCAATGAGCCGGCTTGAAAGGGGTTGATGCCCGTAGACGGTCACCGATCCCTGATGGGATTTAAGCACTCCAAGCAGCGTGAGAAGGAGCGTTGATTTTCCGCTTCCGTTCGGGCCAACAAGACCGACAAATTCTCCTCGCTTGATGCTGAAATTGATGTTTTTAAGAATCAGGTTTCCAGAGCGTTTGACGGATAAATCTTTGACATCAAGGATGACTTCATCCTCAGATAGAGTTCCAACGACCAAAGGCTTCATGAGAATCCACGACCATCTAATTGCCGGATAGCATGTTATATGAATAGAACACCAAGAATCAAACACTTCGCGCCTTGATGTATCCAACAACTAATCTTCCGCAAAGGCCGAAGAATATCGCCCCTACGAAAAAAACCGGTATAATGTCAACTGAATGCATCATCTCACCTTTATGCTGGAATAACCCTCGAGTTATATTCATCTCTTGCTAGAAACGGAGTACTCAGCATCCCATTCCTGAGATCAAGTTTGCGAGGTTACTCTCCATCATTGACATGTAATCATCGCTTGGATCGCTTGGAGACAATTCCATGGTATAGAGTGTTTCAATAGACACACCGGTCTCATCGACAATACTCTTAACGGATGTTGGGTCAGTATACTCTTCAACGAAAAGAACAGTAATGCCATCTTCCTTGATGAATTCTACTACTTTCGCAATGTCTTGAGGAGAAGGCTCGCCTTCAGGGTCAAGGCCGTGAACGGTCACAAATTGGATGTCGTATCGAACCGAGAGGTAGGAATAGGCATTGTGATTTGCACTTACCTTCTTCTCATGTCCGCCCGTCATGCAGAGTCCACCGGTCCCAAATGCAGCATCGTAGGCTGTATCTAGGGTGACCAACTTAGCCGAAAACGCAGCACCATTGGTCTTGAAAGCATCTTCACCATCTGGGAAAGCAGCGATGAGAGCATCCATGACTACAGTGGTTTGAGCGTTGAATGCAGCAGGGTCAAGCCAGCTGTGCGGGTCGAAATTCAAGGATTCTTCGTCGTGGTTGTCTTCGTCGTGGCCGTCCTCATCGTGGCCTTCTTCGTCGTGGCCGTCCTCATCGTGGTCATCGCCGGTTCCGGGTTGCACGAAGTTATCAGGGTTAGCCCACATCAAGCCAGCATCTTCACAAGTAGCTTCTGTGGTAAGCATGTTGTCAACGGTGTGAGTGTTTATGTTATAGCAAACCATCGAACCATGTTGATCGTTATGGCCGTGGTCATCATGACCGCCGTTTGCTAGAATGTGCATGGTAACTCCGTGAGGAAGTGCGAATCCGTATTCACCTTCAGCACGAACGTGAAGGGAAGCGTATGCCGCATGATGTTCTTCTTCATCCTCAAACATACTTTCGAGTTCTTCAGCGCTCAAATTGCCGTTCATATCAAGATCCATTTCATCAAACAATAGTTGTAGAAGGTCGTCCATCATTCCATTGCCGTCTTGGTCGTGGTCATCGTGTCCGTCTTCGTCGTGGTCATCGTGCCCGTCTTCGTTCGCTGAAAACATAGTTTTGTATTCATCAAATGACAATTCACCATCACCATCTAGGTCGTACATCATAATCATGTATTCAACCCCCATGGAATCATCGTCTTCCATTGAGTCCATTGTTTCAATGAAACCTCTAAGTTCCACCATGTTGAGAAGTCCGTTGGAATCAAGGTCTGATTCGTTGAACATGTTCATGAAGAAGTTCATTTGGAACTCCATCTCTTCATCGTGGTCGTCGTCCGTGTGGTTGCCGTCGTCATGGTCGTCATCAGTGTGGTTGCCGTCATCAGTGTGGTTGGCGTCATCATGGCCGTCGTGGTCGTCGTCATGGTCCTCGTCCTGGCTCATCATAGTCCAGAATTCATCCCAAGAAAGGTTTCCATCATTGTTGGAATCGGCCATAGCCATGGCTTCTTCTGCGGT
>Ga0206123_10003862_pt1 | contig 12121 bp, 8 predicted proteins | sample Helgoland_Spring_2_FD_160086 | JGI IMG/M metagenome (GOLD analysis project Ga0206123, IMG submission 160086) | Pelagic subsurface seawater microbial communities from Kabeltonne, Helgoland, North Sea - Helgoland_Spring_Bloom_20160316_1 | ecosystem: Environmental > Aquatic > Marine > Epipelagic ... | reverse complement strand
CCGGAATGCGTGGTTAGCTGATAGTTTAATCCCTAAAACAGTGCGACGGCTTACAAGCCTGCATGTGATCGTGGATAAACAATTCGGTGTTCAAACCGTAATCAGGTCGGAAACCATTATGTTCTGTGCAGAAGACCTCTTTTAATTTTTTATAAACAGATTTGGCACTTAAACTGGCGAAGCTGTGCGGACAGAACGTTTGATTTGCGGGTCGGTACTTTTTGAGTGCTTTATCGAATGATTATCAACGCTCATGAATCCGCCCAATTTAAAAATGCTTGCTGGTAATTCATTTACATTATGGGTCTTGGCAAGCAATTCTCCTCCTGTGCGGTACCATTGCCTAAAACTTATACCTAAATTGAGCCAAGCCATGATCCAAAGACTACTCACCCTTTTACTATTTTCGGCGTGCTCGATCACTTCAAGCGCGGCTTGGGATCCAATGAAGGAAAGTCGAGATCCGGACACCGGGGCCAGCAAAAAAACAATGATTGCCCTTAAAGCGTTTCGAGCGGTTCCCGAACTCGAGGCTTTCTTTGAACAAGCCAATGGTTTCGCGCTTTTCCACAATGTCGCTAAGGGCGGCATTGGCATTGGTGGCGCGAGTGGCAAAGGAGAGGTTTTCCAAAGCGGACAAGTCCTTGGTTCGGCATCTTTGAAGCAAATTTCCCTCGGCTTTCAGTTCGGTGGCCAAGCGTTCAGAGAAATTATTTTTTTCAAGGAAGAGCGGGACACAAATCGATTTACAGAAGGACATTTTGAATTTGGCGCTCAGGCGAGTGCTGTGCTGATAAAACAAGGTGTGTCCGTCGAGACTGCCTATAGCAACGGGGTTGCAGTCTTCACGATGGCAAAAGGCGGCTTAATGTATGAAGCGAGCATTGGAGGGCAAAAATTCAGTTTTAAGCCCTACGATTGAACGGTCTGGCCTTTATGAAAAAAGCATTGAGCCTATTCTTAACGTTGCTTTTTATGTCGATAGACGCCTTTGGCGACGCGCCATATGAGTACCACGTCGGTCGTGGTATTGCGGACATTACCGGCCCGGCCTTTGGGATTCAATTGTGGGGGTTTGGTCGAGAAGACCAGATTTCAGAGGGTATTCATATCCGCCAAAAGGCGAGAGCCTTTATCATTGCCGATGCGCAACTCAAGAAGCGCCTTGTTTTCGTGAGCGCCGATATTGGCAGTATTGAACACCATATTACGCTTGAGGTCTTAAGTCGTCTTAAGACGCGATACCGCGATCAATATCAAATAGACAACGTTATTATCAGCGCCACCCACACCCACGCAGCGCCAACCGGCTACTGGCACTCGCGTACAGATCTTGCCTTAGACGGTGGGTTTTACCCTGAACACTTTAACAATATCGTTGACGGCATCGTTGAGTCGATCGACCAAGCACATGAAGATTTAGAACCCGGCAATATTTACATTAATCGGGGGCGGGTAGAAAACGCCGGCATCAACCGCTCGCTGATTGCCTATCAACAAAACCCCGAGTCAGAACGGGCGCAGTACGCTGACTCGATTGATAAAGACATGACGCTCTTGAAGTTTGTCGATCAGAGCGGTGATATTGGCTTACTAAACTGGCTGCCGGTTCACCCAACCTCCATGACCTTTTTCAATCGACTGATTTCAGGCGACAACAAGGGCTATGCGTCCCTGAGCGTAGAACGACAGAAGGGCGTAACCTACGAGCAAGAGAATGACTTTGTTGCGGCCTTTGCCCAGTCAAATCCGGGTGATGTGACGCCGAATCTAAATCTCAACAATACCGGCCCTGGAGAGGATGATTTTGACAGCACAAAAATTATTGGCGAAAGACAAGTTGCGGTTGCCCTGGCGCTTTTTAACAATGCCAGCGAATTGCTAAAAGGGCGCATCGATCACCGCCAAATTTATGTCGATTTATCGCACTTTGAAGTTACGGGTAAATATTCTGGACAGGGCACACAACACACCTGTCCATCGGCTTATGGATATTCTTTTGCAGGCGGGTCCAGCGAAGATGGCGGGGGTCATTTTCTGTTTAAAGAAGGCATGACCGAGCAAAGTCTGTTCCTCGACTTTCTGATCAAACTAATCGTTGGCCCACCAAAATCAACGGAGGCTGTAAGGCGATGCCAGTCACCAAAAGCGATCTTATTTGAAACAGGATCAGGCAACCCACCGTTGCAGTCACAAATACGCTCGGTCACAGTTGCCAGAATAGGCCAGCTTGCGATTCTCGCGCTACCCGCTGAGGTTACGACTATGGCAGGCCGACGGCTTAGACAAAGCGTAAAGGCGCAGCTAGGCGACTGGGCGACGGATGTTGTGCTTGCGGGTTATTCAAACGGCTACGCCGGTTACGTCACCACCCCGGAGGAATACGATCTACAGCAATATGAAGCGGGTCACACATTGCATGGTCGCTGGACTTTGCCGGCTTACCAGCAGGTTGCCGCCGAACTTGCCACTTCCTTGAACCAGCAAAGGATTTTAACTTCTTCGCTAGCCTATGATGATTGGCGCGGCAAATCGTCAATGTTGAGACTGCATGATGCGAGCCTCGATCGAATGAACGAGGGCGCGAATCTTGATCTTCCTTTACCCTTAGAACAAAAAATCTATACCCGCGGTGACCGCGTTACCACCCGCTTTTATTCGGGCAACCCGACCGCGCATTACAATCGTGATGCCTATTTTATGAGTGTCGAGATGCTACAGGGCGATCGTTGGGTGAAAGTCAGTGACGACCATGACTGGTCAACTAAAATTCGTTGGGTGAAAGCGAAAAAATCAAATGCGCTAATCGCGCACCTCTCTTGGAGAACTGCGGAAGATACACGGCTAGGCCAATATAGAATGAAACACACCGGCTTGGTAACCCTATCAGACGGCAGCACAAAGGCCTTAATGACCACTTCAGGTACCTTTACCATCCGATAACGGACAAGGCTCGTCAATCGCTCACCGAAAACTCTAACTGCATGATCGCAGGGTAATGATCCGACAGATCATTGAGTTCGACGCTCGGCTTAAATAATCGATCTCCTCGCCAGGCAACGCTAGATTTAAAATCAATCACCTGCAATTTTGGTTTGTTCATTGGCTGAAGATGATCTCGACGAAAAAGCACATAGTCGAGGGTTAAATCAGCCCTGCCTTCCGCTTTCTTGCCTTTGAGTAAACGCCGATATCCATTGGTGCTGTCAGAAATTGACCCTACGCCGCCTTTTTCCAACGTCACCTTGGCCATGGCATGCGCTAACATATCATTGAAACCTGACTGATCGATTGAACTGATATTGAAGTCACCTGCAAGAATCACGGCTTGATCTTTCGGAATCTCAAAACCATCAATGAAACGGCGCATTTCATCCAGCTGCAGCAGTCGAATATCATGCTCTGCCGCCGATGCTTGAAGGTGCGTTCCAAAAACGTGCAGCATCATAGGCTCTGCTAATCGGTTTGGATCATTCTGCGCAACTTCGATTTTTACGTAGACCACGCCTTTACGTGCTAGAAAATCAAATGTCTTACTGACCCGCACCGCATCAAACACATAAGCGTGCTGCTGCTCGATTGGCCAGCGACTCATAATCAGTAGCCCGCTATTACCCTTGTACAAACTCATCCGGCAATTACCAGAGATACTCTTCCAGCGAGGATCCTTGCAATCCTCTCCAACAACTTGGGTGTGGTAGGGATACACCTCAGAGAGCGTGCTCAGTAAGAAATCATAAGCGTGCTGGGTGAATACCTCCTGTAATACAAGGACATCAGGCCGCGGTGCAAACGTCTCTATGGTTTCTGGAATCAGTGCTAGCCGTTGTTTTTCGAAATGATCCGCGATCCAATTCGGATACCCTAATTGCTGAATATTGTAGGTCATCACGGTGATCGCTTGGCTCACCGCAGAGCTCGCCGCAGAGCGGGTAGCTTGCCCTTTTAGCTCAGGCGTGGCGCGTGCACAGGACGCTGCTATTAATATTATAAAAGTAGCAAGGACGATTGGGAACGTTCGCCGATGGAGGATACTTGGGACTACTACCATAATCGCGGGTTTTTCGGTATCTAATCGAAACCATCGTACAGGGACACTGTTGCATCGACAATCATCTACCTTGACCCTATCAATGAAAGCCGGAAATGCTTAAGGGAGTTGCGTTCAAATTGCCTTAATACCAATCAAGGTCTGACGCCATTCTCATCACCATACTTAGACTGGCTGCGTTTAGCGTTGCTGGCGCGATGCAGGCATTCCAGGTCTTAAACAACCAGGAATTAATCACTTTGTCGTTATTGGACGGCTTGTCTGAAAAAGTTAGCCCAATTAAAGGCTGAAGAAAGACGCGCCCCAAGATATCAAGGGGCGATCTTAATGTGGTGGAGGTGGCGGGAGTTGAACCCGCGTCCGTCAGTTCTCTGCCTTCGGCTCTACATGCATAGTTTGTCTATTATTTAACCGTTCACTGGCCCGGCAAACAGGGATTAAACGGCGAGCTTGCTTTAAGTTTAACTGCATCAACCACAAGCGGGGTCTGACAGCGGTCCCATGAGTCGTGCCCTCGGTTTGAATACATGGGCACATCCGCCCCGAGGTAAGCTAAATAAAAAGTAACCCGAAGGTTAGGTTTTTAGGCAGCTAGCGCGTAGTTTTCGTCATTGGCAACTATAAAGTTACAGTGATTGTTTTACGAGAGTCACTACCCTCTCGGCATGCACCTTAGGTTTCGTAACCAGCGTCGAAGCCAAGTCACCCCCCTAGGCATCAGTATACGTCTAATTGTTGATGCGACCTAGCTGGCATTTTTGGCCGCAAAAGACAGGTCATCTCATTTCTTCGTATCAATGTTACCGTGTTAACATTTTTCATTTTCTACAGGTGCACACCATTAAAACCGCAATTATTCTTGCAAACCTTGGCACGCCGGATGAACCGACTGCGCCCGCCATCAAGCGCTACTTGGCCGAGTTCCTATCCGACCCCCGCGTCGTCAATCTACCGCGTTCAATTTGGCTGCCCATACTGCACGGGGTGATTCTTAAGACCAGACCCAAGAAACTTACCCACAATTATTCGATGATCTGGGGTACCCATGATGGCCCAATCAGGAATATCACGGCCGCGCTGACTCGGCGCGTCGCCAAATATTTTAAGCGGAAATATCCTGAGCGCGATTTGCACTTTTACACGGCAATGACTTATGGCAATCCTGCAATTAAATCGATCCTGAATCAGGCCCAAGACGACGGCTGCAGCGAGTTCCTCGTCATTCCACTCTACCCACAGTATGCAGGCGCAACCACTGGCGCCGTCTTCGACAAGTGGGTAACAGCAACCGATGATCAAATCGTTCCGAATTTCAGATTCATCAGTGAGTACCACACCCATCCAAAATACATCCATGGATTAACAAAATCGATCGAAAAATATAATAAGAAGCTGATAGCGGGCGCTCACTTACTATTTTCTTTTCATGGGATCCCCATGTCACAAAGTGATGCAGGTGACCCCTACGCGAGCCAATGCCAGGAAACAGCGCGTCGCGTCGCGCACGCTCTGGGGTTGACCAAAGATCAATGGTCGGTTGCCTTTCAGTCTAAATTTGGCCCCGCGGCCTGGCTTACACCCGCCACAATTGATCAAATGCGCGCCTTCCCCACGGCCGGTAAAAAAGATCTCTTGGTAATCTGCCCAGGGTTTTCGGTCGACTGCCTAGAGACCATTGAAGAGATTAAAGTTGAAAACCAAGACGCCTTTCTGGCCGCAGGCGGCGACGCTTTTCAATATGTTAAGGCGCTCAATGCGACCCAGGATCATGTTGCGCTGATGGTGGCCCTCGTTGAGGAACATTTGTTCGATCGCGAGCTTCGTGGTCGAACCCCGCCTCGAGTCAATCTCAACCAGTTTTAAGGACGCCCAATGGAAATTAGAATGGATGGCCGGGTTGCCCTCATCACCGGTGGTAGCAAAGGCTTGGGCTATGCCATGGGATTAAAGTTTGCGGAATCCGGGGCGCAGATCGCGCTCGCCGCTCGAACTAAGGCGGAGGTCACGCAAGCGGCTTTAACCATCGCCCAAACCACGGGCCAAAAGGCCATTGGTTACGTTTGCGACGTCGCCGATGCCCAGGACATCAAACGACTCCACCAAGCGGTTACAACGGACTTCGATCGCATCGATATCCTGGTAAACAATGCCGGCTTCGCAAAAGCCGGCGCCTTTGAGGCCATCACCGATGATGAGTGGCAGTACGATTTAGATCTCAAACTCATGGCCGCGGTTCGCTTAAGCCGCTTGGTCCTGCCATCGATGAAAGCCAATCGCTGGGGCAGGATTATTAATATGCTCAATACCCTTGCTAAGACACCCGCCAAAGGCTCGGCCCCGACCTCAGTGACCCGCGCCGCCGGCATGGCGCTCACCAAGGTCTTAGCCGGCGAAGGCGCCGCGCATAACGTTCTGGTGAACGCTTTAAATATCGGGCGGATTGAGTCCGACCAGATGGTGCGAGCACACAAGGCGAGTGGGTCGAACGATTCATTAAAGGCTTTTATAAAGGCGGCTGGCAAATCCTTGCCCATGGGACGTCTGGGCTACGCCGATGAGTGTGCGAGCCTAGCCTGCCTTTTATGCTCGGATGCGGGCGGCTACGTTAGCGGCACCGCCATCAACGTGGATGGTAATTTATCGCCAGCCCTGTAATTCTTATCCAAGACGCAATCTAGGGGCTATACTGCCCGAAAGGGTCGCGCGCCGCCTGACTCAGCCCAATGATTTGAAATCACACACAAGGTGCCTATGACCCTCACTGCTTTTGTCCTGCTTATCCTAAGTCTTGCGCTGACCCTGAACCTTTACTTCCCTGTGCTCAGCAATGCTCGCTTCATGGTCTATAGCTTTGCGACTGGATGGATGGCTGGCGAACTCGCCCTTCAAATCGCCCTCATCGAAATGCTACTCGCCGCTATACTCCTCATTAACGGCAGTTTTTCCGGTTTGATTGGTTTTTTTGCAATCCTTGCGCTCTTCGCGAATTGGCTGGCCCTGCTGCACCATCACTATCAGGGGCAAGCGCTCGGGCCTGTCGTTGAAAGCGCGCTGCAGAAGGCTTTGGGCGTGGATTATCGAGCCGCCATCAACCCGGATCTCCGGAGCGCACTCCAACTGGCGCCTGACTTTGCAACCCAACTGCGGCCTTTTAAACGCGATAAAACCGGACTCACCATCACCCGAAACATCCCTTATGACCATCATGACTTGAAGCTCGATATCTATGCGGCGGACACAAGGCCCGCCTCGGCACCGGTCTTGATGCACATCCACGGCGGAGCCTGGATGTACGGGGACAAAGCCGGCCAAGCCGTGCCTTTAATGCAGCACATGGCGCGACTCGGTTGGATCTGCTGCTCGGTGGCTTATCGACTGAGTCCGAGCGCCACCTACCCAGATCACATCATTGATTGCAAAGCGGCGCTGAGTTGGATCAAAGCTAATATCGGTGATTATGGTGGCAATGCTGATTTTATAGCCGTTACCGGCGGGTCCGCAGGTGGGCATCTCTCAGCGCTACTGGCCCTCACCCCCAACGACCCGGCGTTTCAGCCCGGATTCGAAACCAATGACACCAAGGTTCAGGCAGCCGTACCCTTTTATGGCGTTTTTGATTGGTCAAACCGAGACCAGCTGCAACATAACGCTGGCCTGCAAAGCATTTTGGAAGATCGCATCGTGAAACAAACACTTGCCGCCGCCCCAACCCTGTTCGAAAACGCCTCGCCCTTGCTGCGCATAACCGACAGCGCGCCACCCTTCATGGTCGTCCATGGCGATAAAGATTCGTTGGTTCCAATTGGCTTGGGGCGGGTTTTTGCAGCGGAACTCGCCGCTGCCTCGGACAATGCGGTTGTCTACCTAGAGGTGCCTGGCGCCCAGCACGCCTTTGATGTTTTCGCCTCACCTCGCAGCGAACACACCAAGCTGGGCGTGGCACGATTTCTCACCCACGCCTACAGTCAGCACTTAGCGCACTCGGGCGCTAGGCAGACTTCTTGATCCGAACCGGAATGCTGCTTGAACGCGTCATCCCGGTATAGCGCTGGGTATCGGACTCGCTACTGACCAACAAATTGGTGTTGGCCCCGTTCTCTCGCACCGAACCCTGCTTGTCGGGCGACAAACCCCAGCAGTGATGCATTGCAATCACGCCTGGCTTGATCTTGGCATCCGCTTTAACAATCGCGGATATTTGGCCATGGGCCGAGGCAATCTGAACCTCATCATCATCTTCAATACCCAGCGCCGCCAGATCCGCAGGATGCAGGTGAGCGGGATTGGTAGTACCACTCTTTTTCTTCAATACGGGCAAGTTATGCCCGAAGGAATTCAAGACATATTTGCTTCTAAACCCAATTAGAAGGTGCGGAAAATCAGCATTGAGTCCAGGCTCGGCGCGCAATTCTGCAAACTCCTCCTCGACCCCCTCTGGGTACAGCTTAAGCTTGCTAACAGACCCTTCTGGCCCAGGCTGCACTTCTGACACCACATCCTCAAAGATATGACCACCGGGATTATCGCGCAGCCAATCAAGATCCACCCTAGAGCCATTCGTTATCGCTTTTAGCAGATCAAACTTTTCTGGCTTGGGTTGATTTGGAATCACCGACCGGCCGATATTGATTTCCAAATTCATCCGATCTGCAATCGCCCAATACAGCTCCCACTCTTCAATGACATCGTGTTCGGACTCAATGACCGCTCGACTATATTGGCTATACGGCTTTTCATACCAGGCATCGGACAATAAGGTGACGTCCTCACGCTCAAGGGTGAGCTTCGGCGCAAGCACATAATCTGCCAATTCCGCCGTGGCAGAAATATACGGGTCAATACACACCAACAGTTCTAGGTCCTTCATTGCCGCAAGCGCTTTTTCCTGATCTGGCCACGCCATAATCGGGTTTCCTGCGATCACGAACAGCGCTTTCACCTGCCCTTCCCCAGGCGTGAGAATTTCATCCGCCAGTTGCGCCGTTGGCATCTCCCGCGATGGCCCGAGTCGTCCCGGCGTCACTAACTCTCCTAAGTCTGGTCGCACCCGGCAGCGCGCGCCCCGTCCCCAAGCGACGGCCACATCGGCAACTTGCGCGACTTTAGGCGATGGCGGTGACAACATGCCAGGATTCGGCAGCCGATCTCCTGCCCGGTAAAAACGTCCGCAAACAATATTGAGCGAGGACACCAAGTGTTGGGTCAAGTTCGGATGCGCGCCCATTTCGGGACCGGTGCCCGTAATGGCCGTGCCTTTCGGACCACTGGCGAACAAGCGCGCCGCCTCGATGATCAACGCGTCTTCAACACCCGTCCGGGCTGCCACGTCCGCCAAATCGAATCCCGAGACTTCTGCTTGCAACGATGCCAAACCCGACACGTTTTGATCGCAAAAATCTTGATCCTGTAACCCTTCGCTCAAAATCACTTTCAGCATGCCCGACAGTAAGGTCGCATCTTCACCAGGACGAACCTGTAAATGCAGATCTGCGCGCTTCGCCAATTCTGTTTTTCTAGGGTCGATCACGATGAGCTTTAAACCCCGCTTCTGCGCACGCCGCAACTGATCAGCCGGACTCACGGAGGGGACGCCGCCCGGGGGCGCGTAGTGCGACACCAGCGGATTATTACCAATAATCAAAACCACATCGGAATCGTGAAAGGAATGACTGCCGCCCGTCCAGTAACCAATCCGTGAGCCAACAAACACCTTTGCCGGCTGATCAATCGTAACGCTCGTATAGTAAGACGGCGATTGCAATGCATTATGAAATGCCCGGCTGTAGACGAGTTGAGCTGAATTCTGAAAGGCGACCGTACCGTTATAAGTCGCGATCGAACGGGGACCGTGCTCCGCGACCAAGGCTTTTACTTTCTCAGCGATCTCATCGAAAGCCTCATTACTTGTGACGGGGGTAAATTCACCGTCTTCGCCTTTCTTTAAGCAGTTGGTCAACCGCGCAGGCTGATACATTTGCTCAACCAGCTGCCGGCCTTTGATGCAGGTATAGCCGCCATACATCGCGTTGCTGGTATCTGGCTTGACCGACAGCACTTTGCCGCCTTCAACCTCGGCCAACATCGGGCAGTAAGCATGGCAATACCGGCAAAAGGTTTGATGGGTTGTCATGATAAGCGCTCCACGTCTGTGCGTTTGCTCGAGCCAGATCAACGTCTAGCAAGAACTAAAAGTTAGGGTCTCGGTAGGATTCCGGCAATTACTATCAAGGTTTTTCTGAGCCTGAGCGCTGCTCACCTAGCCTGGGGGCAACCCGGACCCTCAGGGTTGACTCATTCGAAAACGCCAAAGATGAAAAGCAGTCTCAACCCTTGCGCCTTAGCAAACCATCTTACTCACTGTGGGTCAACGCATAACCCTAAATTGATCTGAGCAGCTTCCTAACGCTTCATGCCGACAAGCCCCACGCTCAGGATCATCCCAAGGGGCCTAGCCAGCCCAGCCAGCGGAAAAAGCTCGGTCAAAACGGTCATCGTTTTGGCGCCGGGTCTTTTTTGATTCCTCGCCGTTGAACCGCTACGGTATGAGCTCCGCCATGCTATCTTTTTAAGAAGGGGATAAATCTGATGCAATCCTTCCAACTCGGTGATACCCGCGTTACCCGCATTGAGGAGCTCATCGGGCCTTTATTCGACCCGATGACGTTTTTCCCAACTTTCCATCAGGGTTTAGTAGACGCCCACAAAGACTGGTTACTCCCAAACCATATGGATCCAAAAACGGGTCGGATTATTGCCTCGATGCATTCTTGGCTAATCCAAACGCCGCACCACAACATCTTAATTGACGCGTGTATCGGCAATCACAAAGATCGAAACCCGTACCGCGCCTGGCATCAAATGAAGACCGATTGGCCTGCACGGCTAAAGGCAACCGGCGTGGGCCCCGCCCAAATCGATTACGTGCTCTGCACCCACTTACATGTTGATCATGTCGGTTGGAACACCCAACTGATCGATGGGACTTGGCAACCGACCTTCCCCAATGCGCGTTATGTCTTTTCAAAGGCTGAACTAGAGCATGTGCAGGCAGCACTTCAAACCGCTGATCCAAACGATGATTTTGCTTTAGTGAATCAAAAAACCTATCACGACAGTATCAAACCCATACTGCCCCAAACCGATTTGGTGATCGACGAGATGGACCTCATCAGCGATCGACTGAGTATCGCCCTGACGCCGGGCCATACGCCTGGCAGCATTACCCTGGGCCTCACTAGCGGCAATGAGCGCGTCCGGTTTTGTGGGGATATTTGTCATCATCCGTTGCAGGTCTACGAGCCCACCATGAACAGCGCATTTTGCGAGCTGCCTGAGCAGGCAATTGAGACCCGCATCAACCTGCTTGAAGACTGTGCAGAAAACAATTTACTGCTTATGCCGGCGCATTTTGGACCGAGCCATGCAGGATGGGTGCAACGCAGGGCAAACGCATACGCCTTCAAGTGGTACTAAGCCGCTTTGCTGTTAGGGGCCCAACACCGTGCAGGATTGGCCTCAAACCCTCGCAATCTCATAAAACTGTCGTAATCCGTGCAGATTTAGCGCGGATTAGGTCTCCTGATGAGACGAAGTCAACCCGGTAAGATGATGGCGAGATCGCATCACCCTGCGTCTGGACGAATCAGGTCAAAGAAATCATTGATCATTCGAAACGTCAGCCCCCAAACGACCTGTGCGCCAACCTGATAACCCGGAAAAGTGCCCTCACGCTGAAACTCTGGAAAACTTGCGTCCGTCAGAGAACGTCCGCTGATCATTTCATCGAGATTTCCCCAAAGCACTTCCGCCACTTCCTCATTGGGCTGCAACGGGACGGCTTTATCCTCTAACGCAAAAACCTGAGGTGTCACCACAAGGTCAAAGCCGGCGCGCGGGTTTGCCCGGATGCCCGCCAGTGAACCAAGATAGCGTCCGGCTTGGTTCAAATCCAAGCCAATTTCTTCGTGCGTCTCTCTACGCGCCGTTTCAACCAGGTCGGCATCAATCGTTTCTCGATGACCACCCGGCAACGCCATCTGACCCGACCAGGGGTCTCCCTCTTTTTTGGCT
>Ga0206123_10003861_pt1 | contig 12122 bp, 8 predicted proteins | sample Helgoland_Spring_2_FD_160086 | JGI IMG/M metagenome (GOLD analysis project Ga0206123, IMG submission 160086) | Pelagic subsurface seawater microbial communities from Kabeltonne, Helgoland, North Sea - Helgoland_Spring_Bloom_20160316_1 | ecosystem: Environmental > Aquatic > Marine > Epipelagic ... | reverse complement strand
CGAGTTGTTGAGATGTCGGCTTGAATAAATGGGTCAAACAGGGTCTCTAACTGCAGCGGGGTAATTCCAATACCTGTGTCCTCAATCTTGAATTGTAGCCTTGCATTGGTTTCATCCGGCGATTGTTCCGAACTGGCGGCATTTTCACTGTCACCCTGGATAGTTACAGTCACTTGACCCTGTTCGGTGAATTTCACGGCATTTGAGAGCAGGTTCACCATGACTTGTCTTATGCGTGTTGCGTCACCAATCCAGAGTCGCGATGACTTAACCTGGTAGTCAAGCAAGAGCTCGATCCCCTTTGATGCTGCGGTGGGGAAAATAATATCCATGGCTTCCGATGTACAAATTTCCAGGTCAAATGCCTGCTGCTCCAATTGCACCTGGGATGCGTCAAGTTTCGAGAAATCCAGAATCTCATTGATGATGGTCAAAAGAGACTCACCGCTGGTGCGTATGGTCTCCAGGAAGGATTCTTGCTGTGAAGTTAAATCGGTCTCACGCAATAAGGAGGTCATCCCAATGACCCCATTCATCGGTGTTCTTATTTCATGGCTCATGTTGGCGAGGAAACGGGTCCGTACTTCAACCGCAGCTTCGGCCAGGTCTTTTGCCTTTTCCAGTTCTTTTTCGTAGATGATCCGTTGGGTCACGTCGGATATTTTCACCAGTAGCAGATCAGTACGTTCATCAACCAGGACACGGTTCATTGTCAGTCGACCCCAGAATGTGTTGCCGAGTGCCGTGGTGAACAGGATATCCTCCTGCCAATCTGAATTTGATACAACTTCGTGAAGTAGATCACGCATGGCCCGGTCAGGGCTCGTTGCCTGAAATGCTTTCTGTAAGAGGTAAACACACTGGCTATCGTCGTCACATTCCAGTAGCTCAAACATTCTATGGTTAGATTTAAGGACTTTTGCAGTGAGGGTTCTGCCAAATAAGAGGCCATCCGCACTCTCTTCAAACCAGACATGGTTTATTGCATCCCATTGCTGTCTACGCATTTTTGCCAGAATAAGCACCGAACGTAAAAAACCCGCGGCAAATCCGAAGGAGAGAATGACAAGCGCAATTGCCCGTGTGTCGATTTGTGGTTGCGGTGCCATCACTGCACCCAGGATAAAAATGGCTGCAGTGATGATGCAGTACATCATAATGAGCCGAATTTTGTGATAAAGCGCGGCACCGAAACTGATTATTGAGATTGCGAGAAGCAACTCAAATGTACCGACATTGCTGGCATACAGTGCTATAGCGACATAAACCGACAATATGATGCTGCTATAGCAAGCGAGTTCACCCAGGTGTTCCCTGGTCCATTCCGAGAACAGGGTTGAAATGTTAAATATCAGACTGATCGAGATGTAGGTGTAGCAAATCCAGGGTGCAAAGGAGACTATTTCTGCAACATTTTCCAGCGAAATGACAATAACCAGGAGTGAGACCTGGCCTAGAATCAGCATCCCACGGTAAAAGTTCAGAACAGCCGGATCTATTTTGGGATCAGCGGGTGCATGCCACAAATAAGATAGATGGGTTTTTAAATCGTTCAGCATTATTAAAGTGTAGCTTGCTTCTCTAATTGAGCGACCAACTTACAGGCAAATTGTAATTGGCCCTTCCGGGTTATCGAGCCCCCATCTTTGGTGCGCAGTCATCGAAAAAAACCGGATAAAATTCCGCGCTATGCATTGTTGATTCGCCGTTCCACAATCCACTGCTATTCTAATGGTAACGGTCTGTAAAAAGCTGGAGAAAACACAATGGGTTTGTAATGTATATGCTGGTCCAGATTCCTCAGTAAGACATCAATATGATTTGGTTAATTTGGAATCCAGGGTGAGATCACAGACTTGAATAAATTGGCTGACACTACTCAGGGAGAGTGCTATGACGGATTGGATGCTGTCGCTTGTTAACCCCAGCTTTATGCCACATGGACACTGCTATTTGTGGCGTCCGGATATACTTTGGACACATGTCATCTCGGATGTCATGGTGGCAACAGCTTATTACACTATTCCTGTTGTACTGGGTATATTTTTGTATAAACGTAAAGCAGCGGTCCCTTATGCTGGAATCCTCGGATTATTTGTAGCTTTTATATTTCTATGCGGCACAACGCATTTGATGGCGATATACGTCACCTGGTATCCCGTGTACGAATTACAAGGTTGGCTGAAGGCTGTCACGGCTGCGGTTTCCCTTTTGACCGCTTTGGCCCTAGTACCTAAATTGCCGGAGTTGATATCCATTCCGGGAATTAAGCAAGCCTATGAAGAAAATGAGCGTTCGAATGTTGCGCTAAATGAAAAAAATCGAGAGATGCAGGTTGTATACAACAGTGTAATAGACAGGGAAGATCGCATTGTTAATCTAAAAAGAGAAGTCAACGCGTTGCTGAATGAACTCAACCAGCCTGAACGTTATCTGGGTGATGAAAAAGACGCGTACAATTCTAAATGAAGTACCTGCTCCTCATCGTGAGTTTTGTCAGTGCCTTGTTGCTCCTGGGATATGACTACCGACAATATGATCGTGCTTACCAGGCCGTACATGTTCATCGGGAACTGGCCAAAACCCTAAATACCAGAGGACGCCAACGCTTCGAGGTACAGTCCCTCCTGACCCAATTATTACTTCCGGGTTCTTCTGCCAGAGACAGCTATCAATCATTCGAAAATAGCGCTTATTTCGAACCGCTTGAGTCAATGGACGATTACAAGAGCTTACTTGGAGAATGGAATAAGTGGGCTGACCACGAGAAAAAAACTGAGCGGGTCGCATTGTCTAAAGCGGCATTTTATAAGATTCCCAGATCAGACGAGGGAGCAATTACCGACCTGTCATTAATTACAAATTGGGCGGAACAGTCGATATTACTATTGGATGACATCCAGGAAATGGATGCCGAATTATCAGATTATGTTTTAGCGCAGTCGATAGATCAGTTGTTACGTGCAGGTTTCGTTAATGTTGGCATCATCTCGCTGCTACTATTAGCATGGTTTAGGCTCACAGCTTATCAACAGAAACGACTACTGAATGATAGTCAACATTTGAATCACCTGTTAGAAGATGAGCGAGGAAAGCTCATCAGGTCTCAAAAAACTTTAACCAGCATCATGGAGGATGCAACTCAGGAAAAGAATAATGCCCTTGGACTCGCGAGGGAAAATCAGCGTCTCGCGATGGTGGTACATCAATCTGCAGATGCAATTGCTGAATTGAATCCTGATGGAAACATTATCAGTCTCAACGACTCTGGCCGGCGGTTGTTTGGTGTTGAAGCTAGTCAATTCTCCACAACTTCTTACATCGATTTCTTCGACGAATGTAACGCAGCTAAAATCAGAAAGGCGATAGATTCCACCCTGGAATCTAGAATCTCCCAATCATTGGAGGCTGCCACAAAAGGTAAGTCTACCAGGATATTTGATCTCCAATTTACTGCACTTGAAGATTCCAGCGATCCAACGATCAACCGAGTGTCTGTTGTTGCTCACGATGTTTCACTGCATCATCGGGAATCGGAACAGTTACATTTAATGGTTGAGCAAGCCCCCAACGCGCTCATTATGACAAATTCAGAGGGCAAGATTGTTCTCAGTAATCAGGAAGCTGATCATCTATTTGGCTACGAGTCGCAAGAGTTAACCGGCTTGCCAATTGAAACCCTGGTTCCTCTCTCAATTCAATCCAGCCATCCTCAACTTAGAAGTGATTTTTTTAGCGACCCGAAGGCCCGGGTGATGGGTGCAGGGCGGGATTTGACTGGCCGGCACAAAAATGGCAATGAGGTTCCGGTCGAGATTGGCTTAAACCCGGTGATGACTCAGCAAGGTCCATTGGTTATTGCATCAATAGTAGACATCACCGAGCGCCTGCGGGCTGCAGATTCACTAAATGTGCTCAACCAACAGCTACAGGAAAAAAATCAGGAAATGGAGCAGTTTATCTACTCGGTTTCCCATGATTTGAAAGCCCCCCTGGTCACGATTGGAGGGTTTTCTAAAAAGTTACTGCAGGATATAGGTGGGCAAATCACCGAACGACAACAGCACAAACTTGCTCGGATCAGTGCCAATGTAACCCATATGGAAGCCCTGCTGAATGACTTGCTTCAATTATCACGCGTGATAAGGCAGGACGTTGAAAAGGCCGAGGTCGACCTGACTGATTTAGTTCATGAACTTGAGCGAACGCTGGAAGCCGCTATCCAGAAAACCGAAGCAAAAATTGAAATAGAGTTGCCGCTTTTAAGTGTATTTGCTAACAAACGTCTTCTTTACCAATCTTTGCAAAATTTGGTGAACAACTCGCTTAATTATGCGGATGAGTCCCGGCCCCTGGTAATTTCGATATCTACCCGGGAAGATTCCGAGAGTGTTTCTATCCATGTTAAAGATTCAGGGCAGGGAATAGATCCTAAATATCATGAGAAAATTTTTAAGATATTTGAGCGGCTCGACGTCGGTGAAGGTACCGGCATTGGACTGGCAATTGTTAAAACTGTCATGGATAAGCACAACGGTAGTGTCCAGCTAGACTCAACACCGGGAGAGGGCAGTATTTTTAGCCTGCATTTCCCCAAACCCCTTGATCAGGAAGAGAAATCTCACTATGTCAAAAGTTAAAGCCATTACCATTTTGTTGGCGGAAGACAATGAGGATCATGCAGAACTGATGCTCGATGTACTCAATGAATTCAATGTGGGGAATATCGTTAATCATGTCCGTAACGGTGAAGAAGTTTTGCAATACCTGCGCAATGAACCACCTTTTGATCAGGTTGATTGTCCAGAGCCAGATCTTATATTGCTCGATATTAAGATGCCACGACTGGATGGCATTGAAGTACTTGAGGTGATCAAATCAGATGAGGCCCTACGGCATCTGCCTGTGGTTATGATGACAACATCTACAACCGATGAGGAGATAAAGAAAGCCTACAAACTTGGCGCTAATAGCTACATCACCAAACCATTACAGTTTGAGGAGTTTGCGGAGAAGGTGAAACAACTCAATCTATACTGGGTCTTGACCAGTGAATTACCCTCGCACCCTCCCGCTGAGTCTTCGCAAACCGGTGGTAATGGTGAAAGACAGTGAATATTTTGCTGATAGAGGATAATGAAGATCATAAGGTCTTGATCCAGGATGTCGTAGATTCAGCTTATTCCTCGGTCGCAATGCTAGAATGGGTAAACCTGTTTTCTAAAGGTCTTGATAAGATTGTCAACAGTACATTTGATATTTGTTTATGTGATCTGAAACTTCCCGACTCGGATATTGCCGAAACTGTTAAACACCTGCAGGCGGTTCGAACAACAACTCCCATCATTGTCCTGACTTCCCTGGACGACTCGGACATTGCCCTGGCGTTAATTCATGGTGGCGTTCAGGATTATTTGCCTAAATCAGAGCTCAGTCCTGCTCTCCTTCAACGTGTATGTAGCTATGCTATCGAACGAAAAGAGCAGCAACTTGAGCTGGAGAATAGAAACAAAGATCAGGAAGCTTTTTGTTACAGCCTCTCCCATGATTTTAAGGCGCCTATTCGGCGTATCGGTCAATTACAGGAACTGCTTGTCAGGGGTTTTTCTGACCGGGTCGAGCTAACCGAAAGAGACACTGAGTTGATAGCACTGATCAACAGGAATACCGCCTCAATTAATCATTTGGTCGAGGGGTTACAGCTTTACCTTCGATCGGAAATTGGCTTTAGTGAGTTTGAAACTGTATCGCTGTCGGCGATCATCGAGGAAATACAGTATTCCTTTGAGCCTAATCGTGCTGACACTCCTATATTCAACGTAGGACCATTACCGGAAATAAAAGGTAATGATGGACAGCTTTTCCTCCTGTTTCAAAATTTGATACAAAATGGCGTCAAATATAATGAACAAAAACCGGTAATCGATATTTTCGAGCAGGTTAATGAAACCGGTCGTTACAGCACAATTGTTATTAAGGATAATGGGATCGGCATGGAATCCAAATATCTCGAGCGAATCTTTAAGCCATTTCAGCGGCTTCACGGTGACGATGTCTATCAGGGTTCAGGGCTGGGTTTGAGCATCGCCAAGCGAATAATGGATAATCATAACGGCCAGATTGAAGTAGAAAGTGAAGTGGGAGTTGGGAGTACTTTTAAACTTTCTTTTCCGAGGGTTGGTTTCTAAACTGTAGAAATTTGAAAATTCATACGTTAATTTCGCTAACAGAAGGTAAGATACAGCGCAATTATTCACCCTGACGAACGATCGTGGTACTTGACTCAATAAGCCCCCGCAAAATTAGCTGGCATTGGTATGCAGCCCTCATCCTTTTTCTATGTGCAAGCATAGGATTCACTTCCGGGGTTTCATTAACCGAAAGACCGGAAGTTGCCAGCGCCTCCTTTATCGTTAAAGCCTATTACAGTATGGGACTGTTTGTGATCGGTGGGCTTGATGTTGGCACGCCGGTTGACGGGCCACTATACGGGCGAATACTGTTGTGGATCGCTTTTTTTGGCTGTCCACTGCTGGCCGCATCTGCGGTTATTGAAGCTGTACTCCATGTGATGTCTCCCCAGCGTTGGCGGCTTCGCCGGTTGAACAATCATATTGTGATTGTTGGTGCAGGGGATATGACCATGAGTTACCTGCGGGTACTCAGAAGCTATGGTGACGATCTCAGGGTTGTGGTCGTTGATCAAAATATTGACCGTGTACGGGAACTTGAACTCACCGAAACATTTAATGTGACCGTGGTTGTTGGTGACATTACCCATGACTTCCTCATTAAGTCCCTGAGGCTCAAACGGTCACAAAGAGTCATGTTGCTCGGCAAAGACAATTTTATGGCCTTCGAAGCCGCCAGCAAGATACTAAAACTTCATCCACACCTTGAATCGAAAATCATTTTGCATTGCAGTAATCTGCGATTCCTTCGAGCGATGCAGGAAACCCGGATTGCGAAACAATGTATCAGTTTCAATTCCTATAACATTGCTGCAACGGGTCTTGTTCGAGATGTGTTGATTCATCATTTTGGCAGGACAAAAGAAAAAGATACGGTCATTCTTGCCGGGTTTGGACGCTTTGGCCAGACCATCCTTGAGGAACTTCAGACCCACGCCCACGCAGCAATCGCCAGCATCGGAATCATTGATGTTGATGCTAATCGCCGGATTCAGATTGTTGATGAGCAGGAGCGATTTGCCAGTGGCTATCGGCGGGAAGTATTTGAGGGGGATATAGCGCACCCGGATGTCTGGGGCCAGATCACTGCCCGCTACGATCTTGGCCACGGTGAACCGGTTATTATTCTGGGTACCGGTAACTCGGCTGACAATTTGAGGACTGCACTCTGGATCAGAAAAAAGTATCCAAAAGCGCTAATATTCGCCCGGACCAATGATGTCTCTCAATTTGCGAGGGAAGTTTGTGATGAGCATAATATTCAGAGCATCAGCATTACCCAGCTAGTTGAAGACAACATTCCAAAAGAGTGGGTTAGCTAGCATGGCCAGTAAATGGACATTAATAAAGGCAATTGAACAGGTTAAAATGAACCTGGGCAAGATTAACCTTCAGGTAGACCCAGATTAATTGGGATAAAAGGCAGGAGTTTTAACATGCAAATAGCAGAAATAGATTTGGGCAAATACTCAAATCAGTTCTCATCCTACACTGAGCTTCGGTTACACGAAAACCGGTCTCAGAGTATTGTCTTGCTAAATGGAGATGTTGTCTCCAATGCAAGGGATACAACCGGCGGTGTCTCGGCCAGGGTTTTTAACGAAGGCACCTGGGGATTTAGCTCTAATCCCAATATGTCGAATGACTCAATTGGCGTCACCATTTCTGCGGCCACGCGAAATGCCGAGTTTTTAGCCAAACGTTGCGGTGATACCGAGGCGGATTTGCCTTACTCAAAGGCGAGTGGCAGTAGTGACTTTACGACCAAAAAAACGCCTAAAACACAGGAAGAGAAGATTGCCTTTTTGACTGAAATAGATCAGTTCATTGTTGGGAACTTTCCCGAGGTTGTATCCCGTCAAGTCCTGCTTAGCTGCCTTGATATGGAAAAGAAACTGCAGACTTCAGAAGGCTCAAACGGCCATAATATTACAACCAGAGCGCTGATTGCCGTCAAGCTCACCACACAAAATTCAGCCGGGGAACCGGTTGAGCTATCTGAAGTCATTGGCGCCAGAGGTCAGTATGAAGATGTCTTCGAGTCCATTGATACCATCATTCCTGAGCTGAAGAAACTCTACGCACAATTGCTGGACAAGCAGGAAGCGGTGCAACCTGTTTCCGGTTATCACGATGTCATTCTGGCGTCTGATCTGGCAGGCATTCTTGCCCACGAGGCAATCGGGCACACGACTGAAGCCGATATTGTCAGGGCCGGCTCCGTTGCCGCGGATTACCTTGGCAAGCAGGTTGCCAGCGACTTAATCACACTGATCGATTTCGCAAATTCCTATGAGGGCGAAACCTTACCAGTGCCAATTTACCTTGACGATGAAGGGGTCGAAAGCCGCGATGCGGTTATCATCGAAGACGGGATCTTGAAGTCATACATGCATAACAAGGATAGTGCCCGGCACTTCGGCATGGACCTGACAGGAAATGCCCGTGCATTCAGTTATACCGATGAACCACTGGTTAGAATGAGAAATACTGCAATATTGTCAGGTACATCAACCATTGAAGATATGATTGCCTCAATCGATGAGGGTTATCTGTTGATGCGACCCACCAACGGTCAGGCCGACAGTACCAGCGAGTTTATGTTTGGGGTTCAGATGGGTTATGAAATCAAAAACGGCAAATTGGGTCGGGCGATTTCTGACACAACCATTTCTGGTGTAGCATTTGATATGCTCAAAAATGTGACGATGGTGTCAGATGAAATGGTCTGGTCCTGTGCCGGGATGTGCGGCAAGAAGCAACCTATGCCCGTCGGTATGGGTGGCCCAGCAGTTAAAACCAAAGTTTATATTGGGGGGCAGTAGACCTGATGTCGAAACAAAGTAAAAGCAAGGATCTTGATAACACAGGTACCGAGAAAGCGCTGGCGCTGGCTTCCCTGGCTGCATTGGAGAGTGCTGGATTTGATCGTGCCGCATGTCGGGTCAGCGCAGACGAATTACATGAGTTGCAGGCCGAGAATTCAGAGATAAATCTTTTTCGGACCAACTTTGAGACTGATATGAGTCTGGTTGGTATCGCCAACGAAAAGAAAGCCTCAATTTCAATCAATCGTATTGATCAGGATTCTGTCGATGGTGCAATTGCAGACTTAACAGCGATGGCTGCAGGTTCAAGTCCCGATAGCGCTCATGACATCGCCGCCAGGCAGGATCCCGAGTCATTTTCCGGAGGCATCATCGAGCCGAACTATGACTTGATGTATGACCGAGTCTCGGAAATGCAAACCTATGCAAAGGAGAAGTACCCGCTGCTAAATCTGCGCTCGACAGGTATTACATTTTACAAACGCAAAAGCTGTTTCGTGAATAGTAATGATGTTTGCTTTCAGACCCGTCGCGGCTTGTATCAGGTTAGCATTTCTTTCAGCTCGAAAGATGGTACAGACACATCATCGATGATGTACACCGGATACAGCAGTTATGATCTGGCAACTCCTATTTATGAAGCAACTAATGTCGATATGTTGTTACAACAGTCGACCGAGCAGGTGAGAACCAAACATATTCCGGCTAAATTTCAGGGTGAAATGATTATTTCCCCGGATTGCCTGAACGACTTTCTTGGTTTTCTTTTAGGCCGAATTGGTGATGGGTCTCTTGTCTCCGGGACTTCCGTCTTCAAAGATAAGTTAAATGAAGCGGTGACGAGTCCACTATTGTCTATACATTCCCGTCCCGTGGACGATTCCCTGACGGGAGGTTACTGGGCCACAGGTGACGGCTACAAAGCTGAAAACTCAACCATTGTCGACAAGGGTATTCTGAAGACCTATTTGTTAAGTCAGTATGGCGCCAACAAGACCGGGCTTGAGCGGGCAGTGAATGCCGGGGGAAACTATTGTGTTGATGCCGGTGACTCAACTTATGACGAGCTTCTGGGGTCAGTTAAAGAAGGTATTCTGATTACCAGGTTCTCGGGAGGTCGCCCGAATGATCGTGGAGATTTTTCCGGTATCGCAAAAAATAGCTATTACATTAAAGATGGCAAGCTTGAGTATCCTGTCAAAGAAACAACCGTGAGCGGCAATATGGTTGATTTATTACAAAGTATTTCAGGGGTTTCTCTTGAACGCCTGAATTTTGGCGGCAGTATTCTGCCGTGGATCAAAGTTTCTGGCATTACAGCCTCATAGATTGCAGATAGCCGTGGCGTATTAGACTGCGCCACCTGCTATTCGCTGTGATTGAAGTGGAATTGAAATCGAACAGCTTCCACCTGTCCCCAATTTTCTACCGAACAGTTTTTCCCCGTCAATAAGTGTCAAAAATTGACGCCATCGTAGCTGCGTCAGTTCACAGTTTGAATCGCTCTACCCCTGAAGATGAGAGGCGTGTCACACTTTGTTGATAAGTTGGCATGGAATTTGGATATACCCTTGGACAAACGTCTAGTGTGTCAAAAAGGAAACTATAAAAAATGAAACTTGCAGCCAATTCATCAGATCCCTCGTCCAACAGTCCTGTCTTCAGCAGTGCAGAAGAATTGATGGATCCGAGGGATTACGATCGCATCCTTGAGACCTGTAATTTTGCCGCTCATATGTTGAATGAAAAAAAGTTGCTGATAACCCGTCGGGTCGAAGCGAGATGTGAGGTGATGGCTGACATTTTGAATCTTAATGAGGCGGTTAAATTGCAACTCTCGTTGGCGGCCAGAGTTCACCGGGTAGGGGAGCTTTTGCTGCCCCTGGAATTGCAGGACAAGTGTTATCTTGATATGGGTCTGGAGGAGCGCAGGGCCTACCAGGCTTATCCTGTATTTAGTGCGCGGCGAGTCTGTGATTCCCGAACCAGTCCACTGCATGACATTCTCCTGCACCATCGTGAATATATGTCCGGCGAAGGCTTTCTGAAGAACGCCAGGGGTGCAGAAATTCACGTGGCGGCACGGGTACTTTGTGTGGCGACAGAGTATGAGGAGTTGATTTGTTATCGGGGAGATGACGTTCGAAAGCAAGATCTGATTCAGAGAACCATGACTCGTAATCTTGTCGGCAAATATGATCCGAATATTGTGGACGCACTGATGATTTCTATATCCGAGTCTGCGACGCAACACTGATTTGAGGCAGATAGTAGAAAAGTGCCAGGCCCCTGGCAAGAAAGTAGACGATCAGGGATAACCACAATCCGTGGTTACCGTACGCAGGTTCCAACAGGAAAAAGGCCGCCAGATACATCATCAGTGATACCAACATCGCATTTCTCATTTCCCTTGTTCGGGTAGCCCCGATGAATATGCCGTCGAGGACATAACAACAGACGGAAGCCACCGGTGCGAGATAAACCCAGATCAGGTACTCGGCACTTGCATCAATCACAGCCGGCACATTTGTTAATATCCGAATAACACTCTCGCCAACCACAAGAAACACAAGCGACAGGATGCACGCAGTGATGGTGCCCAGTTCGAAAACATGCCGAATGGCTTGACCCAGTGCCTTTTGTTTTTTTGCGCCAAGCGCGTTGCCAACCATGCTCTCTCCTGCCAGCGCGAAGCCGTCGAGGAAGAACGCTGAAAATGAAACGAACTGCATGAGAATAGCGTTGGTTGCCAGTAGCACATCGCCACTTTTTGCACCCTGATTTGTGAACCATGCAAAAGCGAATATCAGACTGATTGTTCTGATCATGATATCCCGGTTCACAGCCAGCATGTGTTTAATGGACTGGATATCCAGAAGTTCGACCAGATTGATGCTGAGTCTCTCGGAGTGGGTTCTGAGTGTTCGAACCAAAATGGTCATACCCAGGATGAATGCAACAACTTCTGCAATGACTGTCGCCCAGGCAACACCGGCGACCCCCCATTCAAATCCCACGACAAAAAGGAAGTCCAGGGCAATATTAGTACCGTTGAGAACCAGTTGGATCAGTAGAATCTGGCGGGATTTCTGGGTGCCGAGCA
>Ga0206123_10003859_pt1 | contig 12123 bp, 11 predicted proteins | sample Helgoland_Spring_2_FD_160086 | JGI IMG/M metagenome (GOLD analysis project Ga0206123, IMG submission 160086) | Pelagic subsurface seawater microbial communities from Kabeltonne, Helgoland, North Sea - Helgoland_Spring_Bloom_20160316_1 | ecosystem: Environmental > Aquatic > Marine > Epipelagic ... | reverse complement strand
CAGGAGTTTCTCCAATTGGTGTTGAATCGCCCTCGCAAATAGTTGCATCACTTCCTGCATCTATTGGTACTTCTATAATAGTTACAATTACTTCATCTGTTTGAATAGTTCCTGATGATATTTCTTCAACCGTCAATGTGTAGGTAGTAGTAACATTTGGAAATACTGTTGGATTAGGGATATCATCATCAAAATTATCATCTAAGGGTGATGAGGTCCAACTGTAATTAAATAAACTTTGGTCACCAGGTACTCCTATTTGATAGGGATCACCAAAACATATATCTTCATCGTTACCTGCATCAGCAGGAAATGTTAAATTTTTGTTTTCAGGATTTTCATACGTTTTATTGGTATACGTTTTTTCAGAAATAGGGATACCTATATTAAGGTCATTATTATTATCAAAACTGAAGGCATTTATTTGTGATGAAAACAAATAAAGCGTCACTAAAAGATAGTGCATATTTTTCTTAAAATATTTCATAAGGATAATTTTTATTTTATAGTGATCTTACCTGAGTAAGAATATTATTCAAAATTAGTTTATTTAGTTGATAACTTTGATACATAGTTGATACTTCCGTTTATTTTCAATAAAAAAAACTGAAGCAAAATGCCTCCCAAAATAAAGTTATTAACAATGATATCAAAGAAACTTCTTCTTTTTTTACTGTATTTAAAGGCTATAATCTTTATTATTAGCATATTATAATTTGAAATAAATATGTTAATAATTAAAAAAACATCTTTTTTGTTTCAATTTTTTTTAATAATAATTTATTGTGGTTTTCACATAAACAGTGTTTGTCTTAATAAAACAATTTAATAATATAAAACCCTACTAATTAGATTTTTAAATAGATTCGTTCTAACTCAAAAATAATTTCAATAAATTAGATACAATTAAAAAACTATATCTGCTTCATAATATTTAGATAATTGTTTTATATTTTTTTATGAACCTTGATGAGCCAATCCCTCAGATAAGTTAATTATACTAGCTTTTTTTGTAGATTTGTAATCGGAAATAAAAACTTATTTTACATGCAAAAAATTCCTGTATATCAGCCTAAAAATAAAGTACGCATCGTAACAGCAGCCTCTTTATTTGATGGTCATGACGCTTCCATAAATATTATGAGACGAATTATCCAGGCAACTGGAGTTGAGGTTATTCACCTAGGTCATGATCGAAGTGTTGAAGAAGTAGTCAATACTGCTATACAAGAAGATGCCAATGCGATTGCATTGACCTCCTACCAAGGAGGACATAATGAGTATTTTAAATATATGTTTGATTTACTTAAAGAGCGAGGTGCCAACCACATCAAAATTTTTGGTGGCGGTGGGGGTGTAATTCTCCCAGCTGAAATTGAAGATTTACATCATTATGGTATTGAAAGAATTTACTCGCCAGATGATGGTAGAAAATTAGGTTTGCAAGGAATGATCAATGATTTGGTCGAAAAATCTGACTTTCCAATAGGTGATTTATTAACGGATGAAGTTAGTCTCTTAGAAAATAAAGAAGCTGGTGCAATAGCAAGAATTATATCTGCTGCCGAAAATTTTCCTGCAATTGCAAAAGATACCTTACAATTAATTCATAAAAAAAATGAGAACTCTAAGATTCCAGTCCTTGGTATTACTGGAACTGGAGGGGCCGGAAAATCATCGTTGGTAGATGAATTGGTTAGACGCTTTTTGATTGATTTTCCTAAAAAAACAATTGGATTAATATCTGTAGATCCCTCCAAAAGAAAAACAGGTGGCGCATTACTTGGAGATCGAATCCGAATGAATGCTATCAACTCGGATCGAGTTTATATGAGATCTTTAGCTACTAGACAGAGTAATTTAGCACTGTCTAAATATGTGTCTGAAGCTATTCAGGTTTTAAAAGCAGCAGCTTTTGATCTTATTATTTTAGAAACTTCTGGGATTGGTCAAAGTGATACAGAAATATTAGAACATAGCGATGTCTCCCTTTATGTAATGACTCCTGAATTTGGTGCAGCAACCCAATTGGAAAAAATAGATATGTTGGATTTTGCCGATTTAGTGGCTATTAATAAATTTGATAAAAGAGGTTCTTTAGACGCTTTACGTGATGTTAAAAAACAATACATGCGTAATAATAATTTATGGGATATTCCACAAAATCAACTACCAGTTTACGGAACTATAGCTTCTCAGTTTAATGATCCAGGAATGAATCAGCTCTACAAGTCTGTCATGGATAAATTGGTCGAGAAAACAACAACATCTTTAAAATCCAGTTATAAAATATCGGAGGAAATGTCTGAAAAGATATTTGTGATTCCTCCTTCAAGAGTTCGGTATTTATCGGAAATTTCAGAAAATAATAGAAACTACGATACTATAGTTATTGAACAAGTAGAAGTAGCACAAAAATTATATGGAATTTATAAAACAATAACTTCTATACTTGGAATTAATAACAGCTCTAAACATCTAGGAAAAAATGGTTTAAACGAGAAAGTTTTAACTAGTGAGTCTACTGACGCAACAGATCAAAACCTATTGGAGCTATTAATTAAAGAATTTGATCGAACTAAAATGGATTTTGATCCTCATAATTGGGAAATTATTTTGGGATGGAACGAAAAAGTAAAACGATATAAAGAACCTCTGTATTCTTTTAAAGTAAGGTCCAAAGAAATAAATATTCAGACTCACACAGAATCCTTATCACACCTACAAATACCAAAAGTTGCGCTACCAAAATACGAAGCATGGGGAGACTTATTAAAATGGATTTTACAAGAAAATGTCCCTGGAGAGTTTCCATTTACTGCCGGATTATATCCCTTTAAAAGAACCGAAGAAGATCCAACCCGAATGTTTGCCGGTGAAGGAGGACCAGAACGTACCAATAGACGTTTTCATTATGTAAGTCTTGGAATGCCAGCTAAAAGACTGTCCACAGCATTTGATAGTGTTACCCTTTACGGGAATGATCCTGATAAGCGTCCAGATATTTACGGAAAAATTGGAAATGCTGGTGTTTCAATTTGTTGCTTGGATGATGCAAAAAAATTATACTCTGGTTTTGATTTAAGTAATGCTATGACCTCAGTAAGTATGACAATAAATGGACCTGCTCCAATGCTTTTAGGGTTTTTCATGAATACAGCCATTGATCAAAATTGTGAGAAATACATCAAAGAAAATAATCTTGAAGATAAAGTAGCAAAAAAGATTGCTGAAATATATAAGGAAAAAGCTGTTGAAAGACCAAAATACCAAGGAGCTATTCCTGAAGGGAATGATGGTTTAGGATTAATGTTGTTAGGAGTTACCGGTGATCAAGTGTTACCTGAGCCTATTTATAATAAAATAAAATTTGATACGCTAAAACAAGTTAGAGGAACTGTTCAAGCAGATATTTTAAAAGAAGATCAAGCACAAAATACCTGTATTTTTTCAACCGAATTTGCTTTGCGATTAATGGGGGATGTTCAAGAGTATTTTATTGAAAAAGAGGTTCGTAATTTTTATTCAGTCTCTATTTCTGGATATCATATAGCGGAGGCAGGAGCTAATCCAATTACTCAATTAGCTTTTACACTGGCAAACGGATTTACGTACGTTGAGTATTATTTGTCTAGAGGAATGGATATCAATAAGTTTGGTCCAAATCTGTCTTTCTTTTTTAGCAACGGAATAGACCCAGAATATTCGGTGATAGGAAGGGTTGCTCGAAAAATATGGTCCAAAGCATTAAAGTATAAATACGGAGCAAATTCGAGGGCACAAATGTTAAAATATCATATACAAACCTCAGGAAGATCATTACATGCTCAAGAAATTGATTTTAACGATATTAGAACGTCACTACAAGCATTATACGCGATTAATGACAATTGTAATTCGTTACATACCAATGCTTACGATGAGGCGATAACCACACCAACAGAGGAAAGTGTTAGAAGAGCCATGGCGATACAACTAATCATTAATAAAGAATTAGGTTTAACAAAAAATGAAAATCCAATTCAAGGCTCTTTTATTATTGAAGAATTAACAGATTTAGTTGAGGAAGCAGTTTTAAAAGAATTTGATCGGATAACCGAAAGAGGAGGTGTTCTTGGAGCAATGGAGACCATGTATCAGCGGAGTATGATACAAGAGGAAAGCTTGTACTACGAAACCTTGAAGCACAATGGCGAATTTCCTATCATCGGTGTGAATACTTTTTTAAGTAGTAAAGGTTCTCCTACCATTATTCCTGGAGAGGTTATAAGAGCCACAGAGGAGGAGAAAGAATACCAAATTAAAGTAATTAAAAATCTACACAAATCTTCAAAGAAGAATACTTCAGAGCTTTTAAAACAATTACAGAATACAGCCATAACCAATGATAATATTTTTGAATCATTAATGGAAGTTTGTAAAACTTGTACTCTTGGACAAATTACAAAGGCTTTATTCGAAGTAGGAGGTCAGTATAGAAGAAATATGTAAAAATTAATTTTAAAGAGTCAACATCCAAACGTGTTGTAATTGTCTAAACTTTTCAATCTCATCTCTTAAAATTGGCAGAAAATCTTTTCCGTTACTATTAATTGATTCTAAACGCTCACAATTTTTATCAATGACACTAGTTAAACGAGAAATTGAAAGAAGGTGTTCTTGGCGATCTTCTGAAAAAGATTTGTTTTCCGCCTCAACAATCTCAGGAACTAACGAGTTTGATTGTTGAATAATATCACCTGTGAAATAAATATTTGGATCTTCAAATCCGTTGGATTGTAACTTTGCTAAATCTGGAAGTATATATCTTGAAATTTGACTGGAAAGTGTAAAAATATCAAGCGCCTTTCGGTGTATAGGTGAAATTTTGTGATTATTTGACGAATCTTGCTCCATTTTTTATTAAAAGTTAGTGTTACAAAATTAGAAACAAAATACTGTTATTTGCTTTAAAATCGAAATCTATATATTATATTTGCTTTAGAAAATATGTTTTTTTAATAAAAAATCTTTAATATATTTATGGACACTTTGAATTGGAAAATATTAAAATGTTTGCAAGATAGCGCTAGGCAAACAAATGCAGCGATAGGGAGAAAAGTAGGAATAAGTTCACCAGCTGTTTCAGAGAGAATAAAAAAAATGGAAGATACTGGAATTATTGAAGGCTATAAAACAGTAGTTTCCACTTATAAGGTAGGTTATCAATTAAAAGCAATCATCACAATTAGAGCTTTTATGGGAAAATTAAAACCTTTTTTAATAAAAGTTAAAACATTTCAAGAGGTACTTAATTGTTATCGAATTACTGGTAATGAGAACATTGTACTAGAAGTAATGCTCAAGAATCAAAAACATTTAGAGCAATTTATTGATCAGTTAATTAGTTACGGCGAAACCAAAACACAGATAGTTCTCTCTAATGTCATTGAAAACGCACCGATTACAAAAAACAAGTAAAGGATATGAAGTCCCTACTAATCTATATTTTTATTTTTTTTACTTTAGTTGGTAATGCTCAGTCCAACAAAAAAATTTTACGGAAAATAAATAAATTTCAGAAAGAGTTGAATTTAGAATTTTTGGATCCGAAAACCACCATTTTAGATTCTTTAGATCATCTTTCGTTTAAAGGTTTAGAGTTTTACACGGCATCCCCTAAGTTTTATATAAAAGCCCGTTTCAAAAGAACGCCAAACGAAACACCTTTTTTGATGAAAACATCCACAGATCGCCTTCCTGAGTACGTAAAGTATGGGGAAGCACATTTTGAAATGGAAAACAAAAAAATTGTTTTAAATATTTATCAAAATATTAAATATTCTAAAATTGACGAGTTTAAAAATGATTTGTTTTTACCATTTACTGATTTTACAAGTGGTGATGGTTCCTATGGTGGAGGAAGGTATATTGATCTAAAAATCCCTAACAATGGTTTTATTGTTATTGATTTTAATAAATCGTACAATCCCTATTGTGCGTATAGCCAAAGATTTTCTTGTCCTATACCACCTGAAGAAAATGATATTAGTTTACGAATTGAAGCAGGGATTAAAAATTTTAATGGGCATTAAAATTATTTAACCATCCATATCCCAAAGAATACAGCTGCAAATCCAATTACAAAACTCGCTAGTGTGTAAGTGGCAAAACTCATAAAATCACCATTTTTTAAAAATAAATGATTTTCATATGCAAATGATGAAAACGTAGTAAACCCTCCACAAAAACCAGTAGCTATGAATAAGATAGTATTATTTGATAGCAAATTATTTTTAAAGGAATAGCCTAAAACAATTCCGATGATCAAACTTCCAAGAATGTTAGCAGTAAAGGTTCCGTAAGGAATACCTGTTTTATGACTGTTTAGGTAAAATCCCATTAAATAACGTAGTGAACTCCCAATACCACCTCCAATAAATACCAATAAAAATTGTTTCATCTAGCGAATATAAAAAAACATGAGTATGTATATGGATATATTTTAATTTAACTAATCCAAACAGTTAATATCCATAAAAATAAAACAAATTGATAGTTTTAATGACCCCTCATTAAATAAAAGATATTATATCTTTTTATTTATTATGTTTGCATACTTCAAATAATTTAAAACTTTCTAAATGAAAACAGAATATTTAATTGGATTGGTTCTTTCAAGTGTGGTTTTTTTCTCTTGTATGGATCAAAAAAAATCTCAAAATACGGTTAATAAAGCAAATAATTTCAATTACAATGTGGAACAATTTGCAGACATTAAAGTCTTGCGTTATCAAATCCCCGGTTGGGAAAATTTAACCTTAAAAGAACAAAAGTTAGTCTATTATCTAACAAAAGCTGGTTTGTCTGGAAGAGATATTATTTGGGATCAAAATTACCGTCATAACTTAACAATAAGAAAAGCACTAGAAAATATTTACTCTAACTATGAAGGTGACAGAAATAATGAAGATTGGAATAGCTTTGAGGTATATCTAAAAAGAGTTTGGTTTTCAAATGGTATCCACCATCATTATTCCAATGCTAAATTTACAGCTAATTTCTCATCAGAATATTTGAATGGTCTGTTAGCTCAAACCAACACGAAATTAGAAGGTGAAGCGTTTGATGTAATTTTTAATGATAAAGATGCAAAAAAAGTAAATCTATCAAAGGGTGTAGATAATGTATTATTATCAGCAGTAAATCTTTATGGACCTGAAGTTACTACTGCCGATGTAGAGAGTTTTTATAGTGAAAAAGTATCTCCTAACAAGGATAAACCCTTATCGTTTGGGTTAAATTCCCAACTTGTTAAAATAAATGGAGAATTGACAGAAAGAGTATATAAATCAGGAGGACTGTATGGAACTGCAATCGACGAAATCACAAAGTGGTTAGAATTGGCTCAAGGAGTAGCCGAAAATAAAGCACAAGGAAAAGCCTTAGGCTTATTAATTGAATATTATAAAACTGGTGATCTCCAAGTTTGGGATGATTATAATGTTGCTTGGACGTCAGCTACAGAGGGAAATATTGATTACATAAACAGTTTTATTGAGGTATATAATGATCCTGTTGGCTATACAGGTTCCTACGAAACTATCGTACAAGTTAAAGATTTTGACATGTCTCAAAAAATGGCAGTTTTATCTGAAAATGCTCAATGGTTTGAGGATAATTCTCCCTTGATGGATGCGCATAAAAAGAAAAATGTAGTAGGAGTAAGTTATAAGGTAGTAAATGTAGCCGGAGAGGCTGGTGATGCTTCCCCAAGTACTCCGATTGGAGTTAATTTACCGAATGCAAATTGGATTCGCGCAGCGGTAGGATCTAAATCGGTATCTCTTGGAAATATTATACATTCCTATAACAATGCAGGAAGCTCAGGACGTTTAAAAGAATATGTAAATGATAATGAAGAATACGAATTGGAAAAGAAACATGGGCAATTAGCCGATAAATTACATACCGCTCTACATGAAGTTATAGGACATGCATCAGGTCAATTAAATCCTGGAGTAGGAGAAACTAAACAAACATTAAAAAAATATGCATCGACATTGGAAGAAGGTCGTGCAGATCTTGTAGGCTTGTACTACTTATACGATCCAAAACTACAAGATTTAGGTTTGGTTCAGGATTGGAAAGAAGTTGGAGTAGCTGCTTATGATGGTTATATCAGAAATGGTTTAATGACACAGTTAATCAGACTTGAATTGGGAGATGATGTAGAAGAAGCACACATGGTAAATAGGCAATGGGTGTCTGCGTGGGCTTTTGAAAAAGGAGCAGCAGATAATGTAATTGAAAAAGTATCTAGAGACGGAAAGACCTACTTTCAAATTAATGATTATGATAAATTACATGATTTATTTGGACAATTATTAAAAGAGACACAACGAATCAAGTCTGAGGGAGATTTTAAAGCTGCAGAAGAATTGGTAGAAGGTTATGGGGTTAAAGTAGACCAAGACTTACATAAAGAAGTATTAGAAAGAAACAAACAGTTTACCTCTGCACCTTACAGCGGGTTTGTCAATCCGATAATTGTTCCAAAAATGAACGACCTAGGAGAGATTGAAAGTTTTACAATTACCCAGCCAAAAACCTTTAAGGATCAAATGGTTTATTATTCAAGTGAATATAATTTCTTACCTGAGATTAACTAGTTTTGGAAAATATCAGTTTACAAAAAAAAGCTCTTTGTTCTGCAAAGAGCTTTTTTATTGTTTAAGGTAGTTTTTTAAGAGAATTAAGAGAACTACAAAAGAAAAAAAGCCTATTAAAATCCAATAGGAACCTCGATAGTGTTTTTTATGCAATAACTTATCTTTTTTGTAACTAAGAGTGATTAAAATTACAAAAGTAATTACAAAAAAAATTACAAAAGTCCATTGTCCAGAACTAAACATAATTGTGTAGATTTATATCCGTAAAAATAATCAATAAATTTCTTACGATTCATATTTTTTCACAAAGAAATATTTAAAAGATAAAAAATGAAAAATAAAATAAAAGCAGTACACGAATTTCACAAAGCTTTCGGATTGGGAATACAAAATTCCCCTACGGCCGAATTAGAAACCCAAAGAAACTTATTGCGTTATAAATTGATGCGAGAGGAAAATGAAGAATATTTAGACGCAGCGAATAATAAAGATTTGGTTGAGGTTGCAGATGCATTGGGAGATATGTTGTATATTTTGTGTGGAACGATAATAGAACACGGTATGCAACATAAAATTGAAGAAGTGTTTAATGAAATCCAAAAAAGCAACATGAGTAAACTAGGAGCTGATGGTAAACCGATTTTTAGAGAAGATGGTAAGGTTTTAAAAGGACCTAATTATTTTAAACCTGACATAAAATCAATTCTAAATAAATAATTATTGGACAGGATATCTCCATCCAAAACTATCTTCAGTTATGTTGTGTTGAATGTTTAATAATTTTGATTTAAAATTACGAGCATAACTTTCTTTAATTTCCGGCAGGTGGTAAACTTGATTTTTGTGACTAAAGTCACTGACTGGGCTTATTACCGCAGCTGTTCCTGCACCAAAAATTTCTTTCAACGAATTATTTTTGGAGGCTTCTTTTAATTCATCGACTGAAATTCTTCTCTCTTCTACAATTATTCCGTCTCTTTTTGCTAAGGCAATTAAACTTTTTCTAGTAACTCCATCTAATATTCGATCGCTAGTAGGTGCAGTAATCAGGGTGTCATTAATTCTAAAAAATACATTCATTGTTCCAGCTTCCTCCAAATACTTATGCTCCTTAGAATCAGTCCAAATTATTTGTTGAAATCCTTTTTCCTTTGCAAGGTTCGTAGGGTAAAATTGTGCGGCATAATTTCCAGCAGCTTTAGCAGCACCTACACCACCATCAGCAGATCTGCTGTAATGTTCTGCAATAACAACTTTTACATCACCAGCATAATAGGCTTGTGCAGGGGAAAATAAGATTAAAAATTTATATTCATTTGATGGCGATGCAGAAACTTCAGTTTGAGTGGCTATTACAAATGGCCTAATGTACAATGAATTTCCTATTCCACTCTTTATCCATTCTTTATCGAGTAAAAGCATTTTTTCTAATGCTTCAAAAAATAGATCTCTTGGAAATTCAGGTATGGCTAATCTTTTAGAGGATTTATTTATTCTTTTGAAATTTTCTTCGGGTCTGAATAACCATATTTTTCCTTGGTCATCTTTATAAGCTTTCATTCCCTCAAAAACTGCTTGACCATAATGAAAAACTTTGGAAGCAGGAGAGATGGATAGATTTCCAAAAGGTTTTATGGTTGGATTTACCCAGGATTCATCTATATAATCACATTCAAACATATAATCCGTGAAAACATGCCCGAATTTTAAATTTGTAAAGTCTACTTTATTTATCTTTGAATTTACTATGTTTTCAATGGTCACAGAAAGAGATTTTTTATTGATCATAAACATCAGTTTTCCAACTACAAAAGTAGTTAATTTAAGCCTGTTTTTACTTAAAATTATATTAATTTTGCAATAAATAAAACCATCATAATAATGAAAAAACTAATTTTATTATCGGCTTTTACGCTACTAATAGCTTGTAAAGCTGAGCAAAAAAAAGAAGTTTCTTACCTATCTTTTGGAGAAGAAACCTCCAATAAAAATATACTTTCAAAAGATCAAGTTGTTGAAATCTATAAAAACCTTGCAGTTGGAGATACTGTAAACATGAAATTTTCAGCTTCTGTAAATGAGGTTTGTCAAGCGAAAGGATGTTGGATGCTTCTTGATATAGGTACTAACGAAGCTATGGTCAAATTTAAAGACTATGGTTTTTTTATGCCAAAAAACATTGCTGATAAAGAAGTAATCGTAAATGGTAAGGCTTTTGTATCCGAAGTTTCAATAGAGGAACAACGCCATTATGCAGAAGATGCAGGAAAAAGTGAGGATGAAATAGCAAAAATCATTGAGGTTAAAAAAACATTGTCACTAGAGGCTGACGGAGTACTACTAGTTGAGTGAGGATAAAACCATTACATTTAAACTAAAGTGTCCCATTGTTTTTTTGTAGCTTGGTTAAGGAACGACTTTGAGAATTAAAAAGTTATTGATTGAATATTATTTTGAAACGAGAAATAATCATTACAAGCGATGGTTCTACAACCATTCATATTCCAGAATGGAATGAGCAATATCATTCTAAACACGGAGCAATACAAGAATCAAAACATGTATTTATTGAAAAGGGTCTCTATTATTACCTCCAGAATAATACAACTTCAGCCCTAAATATCTTAGAAATTGGATTTGGAACAGGTTTAAATACAATAATTACTTTATTAGAATCTAATAGACTTCAACAATGTATTAATTACACTGGTGTAGAGGCTTATCCAGTCGAAATGTCTGAAATTAAAAAATTAAACTATTCAGTTCAGCTAAATTGCTCAAAAAAAGATTATGAAAGTTTACATCAAAGTCAATGGGAAAAAAAAATAATTTTCGACCAATTTTTCTCCCTTGAAAAACGAAAACAATTGTTTTCTGAAATTGAAGACAAAAATAGATATCATATCATTTATTTTGATGCTTTTGGAGCGAGGGTTCAACCAGATTTATGGACAGAATATATTTTTATGAAAATGTATGATGCTCTCATTCTGGGAGGAGTTCTCGTCACTTATTCTGCTAAGGGAAGTGTTAGAAGAGCAATGCAATCTTCAGGTTTTTTGGTAGAAAGACTTCCCGGCCCCCCCGGAAAAAGAGAAATGCTGAGAGCAATTAAAGTTTAACTATTTAGATTTTTATTATGACTAAAATATTAATAAAAAAAATTAATGACATTATGACATTTGTATACAAATGGCAGTACTTTTGCTGTTTAGATTTTTAAATATTTAAATATCTCATTGATGAGCAAAAAGAATAAAAAAGAGAAGGACCTGGTTGAGGATGAAATGCTGACTGTTGAAAAAGAGTCAACTAATGAAGAAAATTTAAATGAAAAAGATCCGTTAGAGTTATTAAAATCTGATTTAGAGAAAGAAAAAGATAAAAATTTACGACTCTTTGCAGAATTTGAGAATTTTAGAAAACGAACCAGTAAAGAACGGATTGAATTATTTTCAACAGCAAGTGAAGG
>Ga0206123_10003858_pt1 | contig 12125 bp, 9 predicted proteins | sample Helgoland_Spring_2_FD_160086 | JGI IMG/M metagenome (GOLD analysis project Ga0206123, IMG submission 160086) | Pelagic subsurface seawater microbial communities from Kabeltonne, Helgoland, North Sea - Helgoland_Spring_Bloom_20160316_1 | ecosystem: Environmental > Aquatic > Marine > Epipelagic ... | reverse complement strand
CTTAGCAATAGATTATGATTTTGATAGACATTTAATTAAAACATTAGAGTCTATGAGAGGTGAATTAAATATTGTACCTATAAACAGAAACATTGTATTTCATAATCCAGCAACCGACAGGATACTAGTAGCAAAACCATGTTAGGTTTAATCAAATCATTACCTTATATGCTTGTGATTGGAGCATTGGCTTTCGGAGCTCATAAGTTTATAGTTGGTAATTTAAACGATACTATTGACAAACAAGCAATGCAAATTGAACAATACGTTGCTCAAAATGTTGCATTACAAACAGCGGCTCAACAAAACGAAAACACTATTAGAAGTTTAGAAGAAGGCATGCTAAGACAAATAGAACTTACACAAGACTTAACTCTCAGATTCAATGAAGCACAAAAGCAAAAGGATGAAGCATTAAGAATATTTAATGAACACGACATTACTAAACTTGCTAGAAACAAACCAGGGCTTATGGAGCCAAGAGCAAACAGAGCCACAAAATTGGAGTTTGAAGGCATAGAAGAGTTAAGTAGAGAGACAGCAGAATTAAATGAACAAGACAATTAGAAACATAGCAGTAGTAAGTATGGCACTAGTATTAGGTGCATGTTCAACTACTGGCGGATATCAACCACTACCACCGGTTAAAGTAATTACTGAAACTGTAGAAGTAGAAATATATGCTCCACCTTTACCACCTGAAATCAATTTACAAGACGTAGAATGGAAAGTAATATCTAATACTCCTTGCAGACCTGCAACGGGCCAAGATAGAAAAACTAAACTATACACTTATGATAGATTTCAATACGAAACTTATACCAATGATAACGGTGAAGAAAGACGTAGAGTTGTTAAAGATGCAGAAGGTAACAGAGTAGAACTTGAACCTATTAAAGATGCTGGTGGTGAAGTTATACAGGTATGTGGTAACTTAGAAGAAAAAATTTATGAAGTAGAGAAACTACTTGATGGTGACTTTGCCGTGTTTGCAGTTACTCCTGGAGGTTATCAATCATTAAGCACTAACCTACAAGAGATCAAAAGATATATTGCACAACAACAAGAAATTATTATGTACTATAGAGAAGCAACTAAACCAAAAGGTAAAGATGGTTGGCTTGATGAGAACCAAGAAAGACAACAAAACGATTTAGATGCCGCTGAAGCGGATAATGATCAACCACAACAAGCACCAGCCGAACAAAGTGGATTTAATTTAAACAGACTAATACCAGGCTTGCCGGGAAGTAAAGACTAATGAACGTAGAAGAAGCAGTAATTAAAATTATTAAAGAAAATCTAGATATAGATCAAAACACAGATGTAGCCTTAGATGCTCACATTATGCACGACCTAGGCGGTGATAGCCTTAGTGCTGTGGAAATTGTAATGGAAATTGAAGAAGAGTTTGATATTGAGATCGATGACAGTGAAGTAGAAGATCTTGAATCAATCAATGCTTTAGTAGATTTAATTAAAGATAGAGTATAGATTCAAACACAAAAATCTAAGGGGCATTTTGGTGCCCTTTTTCTTGACTTTAGCAAATAAAACAAGTATAATACATTTATGGATTACTATGAAACATTAGGTGTGAATCACACAACTACACCAGATGAAATTAAAAAATCATATCGCAAACTTGCAAGTAAGCACCACCCTGACAAAGGCGGAGATGCTGAAAAGTTCAAAAAGATACAAGAAGCATATGAAACATTAAGTGATCCTGAAAAGAAACATCAATATGATAACCCAGACCCATTTGCTAACATGGGTGGTAATCCATTTCAGCAAGGTGGTAATCCATTTCAGCAAGGTGGTAATCCGTTTAGTGATTTATTTGGCGACATATTTAATCAGAGGCAACAAAGAGCTCAACGAAACCCTGATGCTGTAATAGATATAAACATAGAATTAGAAGAGGCTTACAAAGGCGTAGAAGAAATAATAAGAACGGAACTAGGACAGTTTAAACTTGTTATACCGGCAGGTACTGTGTCAGGTACTAAGTTTATTATGCATGGTAAAGGTCCTGTAAACTACGATAACTTGCCTGCAGGTGATTTAATATGTAGAGTACATGTACATAACAGAAACAATAACTGGAATATAGTAGGACAGGATTTAATAGTAAGAATACAAGTTGATTACTTTGATGCTATGCTAGGTAGTGCTGTTAGGTTTATGCATGTTGATGGTAAGCAGTTAGAAGTAAAGGTACCTAAGCACACAGAACCCGGAAGTAGGCTAAGACTTAGCGGTAAAGGTATGCCCAACCCAAAACGTGCTGGTGCATATGGAGATCTATATGTGCTAGTTGAAGTAAAAGCACCTAATTTAAGTGACGAACAGTTACGAAAATTAGAGCAGTTTAAAGACGAGGAATTGTAAATAGTAGTATGGCAAACGAAATAGATAATATAATTACAGGTGCTATCAACTTAGCAACTGAACAAAAACACGAATACGTTACACTTGAACATTTAATGTACATCTTATTAGAGGATGAAGATGTTGTAGATCTTCTTGAATCAATTGAGTGTGATTGGCCAACAGCCAAAGAAGACCTTAAAAATTATTTGCAAGACCCAGAGCAAAATAATCTCATAGGTGAGAATCCATACGAAGGAAGCCCTAAGAAAACTACCAGTGTAGAACGTGTAATGCAAAGAGCATTTGCACAGGTAATTTTTAGTGCTAGAGACCAAATAAACACACCTGACTTATTTGTTAGCATACTATCAGAAGATGATGCCATGGCAAAATATGTTTGTGAACTTAATGGTATCGATAGGCTTTCAGTTGTTGAAGGACTTAGCAGAAGAGTAAAACACTCTGGTATGCAAGAAGCAGAAGAGTTTTTAATTGACTTGAATGCCAAAGCCGCTGAGAGTGAAATAGATCCGCTTATAGGCAGAGAGGAAGAAGTAAATGATATTGTACACATTCTTGCAAGACGTAAAAAGAATAATCCTATACTGATTGGTGAACCTGGTACAGGTAAAACTGCTATTGCAGAAGGACTTGCATTAAAAATAGTGGAGGGTCAAGTACCCAATGCTCTTAAAGATAAAACAGTTTACAGTCTAGATATAGGAGCCTTACTTGCAGGTACTAGATACAGAGGTGACTTTGAAGAACGTATTAAAACAGTATTAGATAACCTAGAAGAACGTAATGATGTTATTATGTTTATAGATGAGATACACATGATAATGGGTGCCGGTAGTGCCGGTAGCAGTAGTGTAGACGTTGCTAATTTATTAAAGCCTATACTTGGTAGAGGTAAACTACTAACAATGGGTGCAACAACAAGCGATGAATATAGCACACATTTTGAAAAAGATCGAGCTCTTATACGAAGATTCCAACGTGTGGATATTGAACCAACTAATGTAGAAGATACAACAAAAATTATTATTGGCTTAAAGCCTTACTTCGAATCATTCCATAGTGTAACATATTCAGATGAATTATTATCTAAGAGTGTAGACTTAGCAGATAGATATATTAAAAATAAATATTTTCCAGACAAAGCAGTCGACATTGTAGATGCCAGTGGTGCTACAGTAAAACTAGCAGGTCGAGAGAAAGTAGAAATAGACGACGTGTTGAATGTTATTAGTAAGATGAGCAACATAGGTAAAGATGTTATTGATATTGATAGCACAGAAGGGTACAAAAGTTTAGATAAAAGAATTAAGACTAAAGTATTCGGACAGGACGAGGCTGTTGATCAAATAGTAGAAGCAATCTTTGTTGCAAAAGCAGGACTAAGAGAAGATAATAAACCAATTGGTAGTTTCTTATTAGTAGGTCCTACAGGAACAGGTAAAACAGAAACAGCAAAACAATTATCTGCAGAACTTGAAAGCAAACTAATACGTTTTGATATGAGTGAGTATCAAGAACGTCATAGTGTGAGTAAACTTATTGGTGCCCCTCCAGGTTATGTAGGTCACGCAGAAGGTAAACTAGGACAAGGACAACTACTCGCAGAAGTAGAGCAATATCCAAATTGTGTTTTACTATTAGATGAGGTAGAGAAAGCCGCACCAGAAGTATTACAAGTATTACTACAAGTAATGGATGATGGTAGACTTACAGGTGCCACAGGCAAGACTGTAGACTTTACTAATGTAGTATTGCTAATGACAAGTAACTTAGGTGCCGCTGATGCAGAGAAGTTAAAGATTGGCTTTGGTGATCAGAAGATGAAGAACACTGATGTGAAAGCAGTAAACAGTTTCTTTACTCCAGAATTTAGAAATAGAATAGATGCTACAATTAGATTTAATAAATTAGGCACAGATGTTATTAAGAAAATTGTTAAACGTCTAGAGGAAGAACTTAATATACAAACAAAAGATAAAGGCATCAAAATTAAAATAATGGCTAGTGCTGTAAAATATTTTGTTGAGCAAGGTTACAATCCTACTATGGGTGCTAGGCCATTAAAAAGGTTATTTGAAAGTGAATTAAAGAAACCTCTAAGTAAGAAAATATTGTTTGAGGACTTAAAAAATACTAAACTAAGGATAGAGTATGACGATGGAATACAAATTACAACTGCTGAGTGATACCTCTTCCGGTAGGTTAAAGCCGTCAGACAAGGTTTACTATTCTAAATATCCTTACAAAGTAAAACTCAGAGACAATATTGTTTTTTATGATTCCTCTAGGTGGGGTGAAATACTAGATTGGTATAGTAATCTTCTTAACAGAGAACAAGTTAGTATAAGAACAGCATTTAGTAGAATGGTATATTTTAATTCTAGAGACTTACTAGAAGAATTTAAATATTACTTTGATGATCAAATTATAGAAATGCATGGTCCAATATCTAAAGCACATATTAAAATGCTTCAGAAAAAACAAAATGCTTCTAAGACTAATAGATATAAACAGTACGAACTTAGACAGCAAAAATGGTTTGGTGAATACGATACTAAGGCATATTTTTTTGCACCGTATTCAACTAGATGGGCACTAGGTCATTACTCACGAAGATTACAAGAATCATCTGACGCACTTGAAACAGCAACAAAAGTAGTAGAAGATTATAAACTATATGGATCACTGCGAAAAACTAGGTTTATGTACATGCAAGAAAAAGAATTCGAAGATCTACAACTGTTTATAAAACTTAAACACCCTCAAATTCAATTGTTTAAAACATCGGCCTTGGTAATTAGATAAAATAGATAAATAGTAGTATGCCTATAAATAGAAAAAGTATATTAGTACAAAGCGGAACTGGAAGTGAGATGAATCTTACTACTGATAAAGTAGAAGGTGACAGTTACTACGGTTACAGCGATGGAATGCACACTATTGCAATATCATATAATGCTTTCAAAGGAAGAATTTACTTTGAAGGTACTTTATCTTTAACACCTACAGAAAACGATTGGTTTAACGTACAAGTATTTGGCGGTGTAAGTGCCGCGGCTGGTGGTTATAAGCAATTTCCAACAACTGGTACAGCAGGTCACAGTGGCGTAGAAGCATATAATGTAAAAGGTAACTTTACTTACTTAAGAATAAAGATGGATCGTAGTCATTTAGGTGATGGTACAACATATGATGCCGATTACGGTGCCCTCAATTACATTAGACTTTCCGCTTAACACCAAAAATAGAGAAAAGTGATAAATACTGCTATATAGAAGGCAGGATTTAATCTTATGGCAATTAGCTCAAACGACAATGAAATTTTTGATTTAAGTAATATACAAGACAATGAGATCTTGGTTTACGATGCCAGCACTGGTACGTTCAGAAATGAAGCATCTGCCGTAAGTGCTAATGCATCAATTACAGGTCAAGGAAGAAACATCGGTTCAACTGGTGTAGGTCTTTACAAACAAAACGATAGTCAGTTTTTAGAGTTCTACAAAATAGACTCTGGTAGTAACGTAACATTAAGTTTAAACGACAACGTTTTAACAATTGATGCAGTAGTAGGAACAAGTAATACAACTATTGCAGACGCCAATGCCAATACAGTAGTTGTTGTGAACGATGGCGGCAACGTTGTATCAGGTAACAATAACTTACAATTTGATGGTACTACACTTTCAGTATTAGGTGCTAATAATAATGTAACAATCACAAATGGTGTTATAACATCAAGTAATCTTGTCACAACAAATTTTCAAATAGCAGGTGGTAATATAGCATTTCCTACAGTTGATGGTAATGCTAATCAAATACTAACAACAGATGGCTCCGGACAATTAAGTTTTGCAAACAACACAGACATCAGTGGTAAACTAGATAGTTTAACATTCAATGCTCATGTGGCGTCAGCAATAACTTCCGTATCAGACCATGCTCCTGCAATAAACAACCTATACAATTTAGGTAACAGTTCAAACAAATATAGTCAAGTGTTCGCTACATACTTTAGAGGCGAAGCAGACTTGGCCACTAATGCAAGTAACTTAGGTTCAGTACCTGCGGCAAACTATATGCTTATAGCAAACAGTTACAGTTCCGCAGAAGTAGATGCCTTATTAGCCAATGTAGATGTTGCAAATACATCAGGACTAATAAGCAATGTTACTGTAACAAATGGTTCAACACCATTTAACAGTACTAAAGTAGATCTCAGAGCAGGTGCTAACATAGTTATTACATCAGATGTAAACGCAGAAACAATTACTATAGATTCTGTAGTACAGCCTATAGATAGATTTACTAGAGTATCAGCCAATTCTGATTCATCAAATCAAATAGTAGCAGATGGAATTGATGACATACTAGACTTTGTTGGCGGAACAGGTATCTCTGTTACTGCAGATCCAAATACAGATACAATTACAATTACTGCAACAGGTGAAGCCGGAGCAAACATCAGTGGTAGTAGTGTTGCAGACCTAAGCGACATAGGAACACTAAGTGGTATAGCAAATGGACAAGCATTACTTTGGTCAGCGGCTAATAGCAAATTTGAATACGGAAACGTATCAGCAGGTGGTAGTACACAAAGTTTAACTTGGGATAGTGCAAACGCCAGCCTAAGTATAAGTGGTGGTAATACTGTAGACCTTAGTATATTACTTGACAACGTAGATACACAAGATTTAAGTATTAGCGGTAACGTAATTAGTTTAGTTGGTGGTGGTTCAGTAGACTTAACAACTGCAATAGCAACAGGTGGTGGCACTACTACTATTACAGGACTTACTGATACTGCTATTTCAGGCGTAACAACAGGACAAGTATTAAAGTGGAACGGTAGTGCTTGGGCCAATGCGGCAGACAGTAACACTGATACTGATACACAAGATTTATCCATTAGTGGAAATGTAATTACATTGACTAGTGGCGGTACTGTTGACTTAACAAGTGCAATAGCAACAGGTGGTGGTAACTATAGCGACAGCAATGTTGCAACATACTTAACCAACCAAGGCTATGCAACGCAGGCTACAATAGTAGCGGCAATTACTGATAGTTCTCCAGGCACATTAGATACACTAAATGAATTAGCGGCGGCACTAGGTGACGATGCAAACTTTAGTACAACAATAACAAATTCAATTGCCACAAAAGCAGATACAAGTTCACTTAGCAACGTTGCTACAAGCGGACTATTTACAGATTTAACAAGTAGACCTACTATAACATTAAGCGGTAGTGACTTAACATATGATGGCACTACATTAGACTTAACAGGCTTAGGTGCTACTGGACCACAGGGTCCACAGGGTAATGTAGGCCCAACAGGACCGCAGGGTGCAACTGGACCAACAGGTGCAGATAGTACTGTAGCAGGACCAACTGGTAGTACAGGACCAACTGGTAGTACAGGACCACAAGGTAATGCTGGAGTTGGCATTACATCTACAACATTAGTAAGCAGTAACTTAACTATAACATACTCAAATACTTCTGTACAAGATTTAGGAAACATAAGAGGTCCAGTAGGACCACAGGGTCCAGCAGGCAACGACGGAGCCGATGGAGCCGATGGTGTACAACTTACAGACTTTAGTGTTAGTACAGGTTCAGCAAGTGGTGGTGGTTCATTTTCATATGCAGGTGGCACTGGTGTATTTACATATATACCACCAGACCTAAGTTCATTCATTACTAGCGAAACAGACAGCCAGGACTTAACATTAAGTGGTAACGTAATAAGTCTTACAGGACAAAGCGGTAATGTAGACCTAACAACATTATTAGCAGGTGCTGGTGGCGGTAGTGGCGACATTACAAGTGTTGTTGCAGGAACAGGATTAAGTGGCGGTGCTACTACTGGCGATGCAACATTAAACTTAGCAGATACATCAGTAACAGCAGGCACATATGGTAGTAGTACTCAATCACCTGTTATAACAGTTGATGCACAAGGTCGTATTACCAGTGCAACAACACAGGCTATCTCCGGAGGCGGAGGTGGTGGCGGCGGTGCTAGTGTAGAACATTTTAAATTAAACTATACCAGTGGTGGAGCAGTAGATACAAGTGTAGGCACAGGTGGTATTTCCAATATTAGTAGTAATTTTGGTAATGTTACAGTAAATAATAGTGCATCAAACAGTTGTGAAATTATAGTAGACTTTGGTGGAAACTATAACTTCCCTCCAGGAGCAATTATGGCTTATGGGTATAGTCAGTCAACAAGTGAGTACAACATCAAGCATATGACTCAAAACACAGTGAATACTACATTGAAACTAGATGGTTCAAGTAGCCCACACGGTAGTTTAAGTAGTGCTAATATAACATTAAGTTTGACTAGATCAGAGACAGGGGCAAGTAGTTCATTTGGACAACCTTCACATGCGTGGATATACTTTACAATGGGAACATAGTAAATGACCGAATCAATATACAATAAAAGTGCAACCAGTACATTAGATATATACAAACCAGCAAAGGTTTTACAATGCTCTATCACTACTGCTACAGGTGAAGCATATTGGCCACACAATGATGGAGAAGGTGATCCATGGTGGCAGAGTTCAAGCAGTCCTAAATTTTATCAATACGTTGTAACGTTCACAGTTACAGCACAAAATCACGGTTCACATAAATCTAGAGATGATAGAGAATACAACGGATTAGATGTATCGGTAGGCGATTGGCTTGCAGGATCTCAAGATGGTAGATGTATGCAAATTATAAGTGTTAGTGCAAAATCTACTACAAGTGTAACATGTGTAATAGAAGATGTATTAAGATATAATACATTTAGAAGTAGTACAGGTTCACCAATATTTAGTACACCAGGTACAGCAATTCTTTTTACACTTAATGAATCAGGTAAGCCTTTACTAGATCCACTTCCAGCAAGTGTTGTAAGTTCAGACTTCTTCCCTAACGTTACAAGTAGATTTGAATATATGAATCCTGCAGAAAACTTTAGATTAGAAAAGACTGCTCATGGATTTGCACGTGGTGATGTAATTGTAGTAACAGAAGGTGGCGTATACGAAAAGGCAAATGCAAGTACAATGGCAAGAACAATTGGTGTTGTAAGTGTAGCAGGCCCTGGACCTAATCAGTTTATGGTTATGCCTCAAAATAGAATAATAGATTTCAATCCTAGTCTACCTGGTAACATAGGTGACTACATATATGCCGATACAGACGGCGATTTAACTGCAACTGAGACAGGTAAAGTTATATTCTTAAAGATCAAAGATGCAGTATCAAGTGACGTAACAAGTGGTAATGCAAGTGCTGTGGCTAATGCTAACAGCATATTAGAAGTAAACGGTGCTAATGTAACCTTTACTGGCGGTAATACTACTATTACAGCACAAGATTTTAACAATGCTACAGCAAATACATCTGTAAGTGCAAGTTTAGTTGCAGAACCAGGTACACTAACAAGTGATAGCGGTACATATAGTTATGGATTATTAGGTGGTTACATACCATTTAGTGGTAATATAGATACTGGTGGTGGTAACGTAACTATCACAGTAAACAGTGATGCTAGTGGTAGTGGTGCTTATGGAGCCGGTATTGCTGATGCAACTGATATTAGAAATGCCATAGATGCAGGTAACATTGCTAACCTAACAGTTAGTGTATTAGGTAGTGGAGAGATTAAACTATCAGAAGCAAACGGTAATGCAATGACTTTATATAATGTATCAGGTGATGCTCAAGGTAATGTCAACATGTTTGGTACAAGTAGTGTAACAGGATTACCACTAACATCTAGTGCAACTACTGGTAACTTCTTAAAACTAATTAGAACAGATGGTGGACCAATTGACTTAGAAGATCGATACGGTACACCAACAGCAGATTTAGATATTTATAGTGTACACAATGGACAATTTCCTTTAGGACTTTATATTGAGCATGGTGTTAGACAAGGTGGTGTCACAGTAGTAGCAGACGAAAGTGCTAGAAACAGTTTAACAGCACAAGGTGGCGACATGGCTTATGTTGTGAATGCTGGTGACAGTGAATGGGGTCTATTTATATACGATGGTAGTGCATGGGTAGAAGTAGGTAACCAAGATAGTGCGGCCACAGATGCTCAAACAATGAGTTACACATATACTGCTCCAGGCGGTGGCTTTGGTGGCATCGAAACTGTAAACTTAAATAACATATCTCCTGGAAGTAAAATTATAGATGTTGCTGTAGAAGTAACAACAGCCTTAACTAACTATTCAGGTGGTACTGCTCCTACTATAGAAGTAGGTACTGCAAGTGACTTAGATGCATACATGGATGAGGATGCCAGTGACTTAGAGTCAACTGGAGTGTACTCAGCACAGCCTAATTATCTTTATCCTGCAACTCAAAATAATGATTTAGCCTTACGGGCTCGTATCAGTCATAGAGGTGCTACCATTGGTGGCTTTACTCTAACCATAACTTACGTTTAACCGTAATAATCGATAAATACATGTAGATTCGGACCTGCCAAGGTTCGGTTCATGCATGAAATATAATCCTATAGGAGTAACAAATGGCGAACATAAAAAACTTTGGTATTAAAGGTGTTGCCTCCGATATTCAGTTAGGTAAAGGTGGTGGATTTTTCGTATACGACAAGTCGAACGGAAAATTCCAAGTTAAAGATTCAGGGTCTTCATTAGAAAACATTGAATTTGCAACTGTTGAAGCGGGTACATGGAACGGTACAGCAATAGGCGTAGCCTATGGTGGTACTGGTTTAACAAGTGTAGCCCAGGACAAGATCATTTACTCGAACGGAGCAAACCAATTTACTACCGCAGATATTACATCGTTCGGTTTAAGTTTACTTGCAGATGCAGACGCATCAGCAGGTAGAACATCATTGGGTTTAGGTAACATAGCAACTCAGGCAAGTAATGCTGTAAACATTGATGGCGGTGCTATTGATGGTGCAGTTATTGGTGCCAACTCAGCGGCGGCTGGTAGTTTCACAACTATCAATGCTTCCGGTACTATCACTGGCAACGTAACAGGTGACTTAACAGGTACGGCGGATGACGCTGATGCTTTGTCAAGTGCAGTTACAGTTGCAATTTCAGGTGATGCTACTGGTTCTGCTACATTTACAAATGCTGGAGACACAGCAACTATCTCAACTACACTAGCCGCTTCAGGCGTTAGTGCTGGTTCATATGGTAGTTCAAGTGCAATTCCAGTTATTACTGTAGATGCAAAAGGTAGAATTACTGCTGTATCAACTGCAACAACAAGTTCAACACTTACTATCGGCGACGGTACTAGTACTGATGCTGTTACAGTTGGAACAGATACGTTAGCATTCGTTGGTACAGCCAACGAAATTGAGACTGCTGTTACTAATAACCAAGTACAAATTGGTTTACCAAATGATGTAACAATCGGAAATGATTTAACAGTTACTGGAACATTGAACTCGGACGATATCACGTCTAGTGCAATTAGTATTGCGGGTGATGCCACAATTACAGGTAACTTAACAGTACAAGGTACACAAACAACTGTAAATTCAACTACAGTAGAAACTGCTGATGCAATCTTCAGAGTAAACGCCAACGGTGCAGATACCGATGTTGGTTTTGAAGCAAATGCAAACGGCACAATCAAGCAAATTCTTTACACATCAGTTGGTGATGAGTGGGACTTTGGTTCAGAAAATGTAAAAGCAAGTACGTTCACAGGTAACT
>Ga0206123_10003857_pt1 | contig 12126 bp, 7 predicted proteins | sample Helgoland_Spring_2_FD_160086 | JGI IMG/M metagenome (GOLD analysis project Ga0206123, IMG submission 160086) | Pelagic subsurface seawater microbial communities from Kabeltonne, Helgoland, North Sea - Helgoland_Spring_Bloom_20160316_1 | ecosystem: Environmental > Aquatic > Marine > Epipelagic ... | reverse complement strand
GATTGTCGTGAAAAGCAGAATGTTTACATAAAAACAGATCTTTAGATGCAACTCTTGTTGCATTCGCCCAATCCCAGTCATATGGTTTTTGTCCAGCAACTTTTCCCTGAGTATCCAATATTGCTTTATAATAAGGGTTTTCTTCATCTTGATAATCAGTATGATTACAACATATACAGGATTTTGACTCACCATTAATTAAATTTGATGTTCCAAGCACACCAGAATACCCACATTTTTTTTGTGGATTTAACGCATACCAATTTGGACCAATTGCAGAACATCTTTCTTCACATGTTTTTCCATCACAACTACGATTTGTCCATAAACATACTGCATTTTTCATATCATCTAATTCTCTAACTTTTTTACATTTTGTTCTATAAAATAACCCTGTACAGTCATCCTTACTATTACCTGTATAATTTTCACCTTTTGTATTATTTTTGATTTCAGTATTTTGTGTATTGCCAGAATATATCCAATTTGGCCCATAATAATATGGACATGCAGTATCTTTATTCACAGCATTTGGGTCAGTACATTGTTGACCCAAAAATTCTGCAGCCATATTCGTAGTTTCCGATCCAATGCTAAAATCTGAATCTTTTTTACATACTGCTCGGGTTCGAATTGCAGGGTTTGTACATCCTTGTTCCCATGAGCTATTTTTAGATGGTACTGGAAGCCACTCATATCCATACGTATTTTTACATGTTTGTCCCATATTATCTGTTCTATCAACACATTCAGTAGACCAAGGTTCTAGTTTGACTCCATTACTATATCCCAATTCACATTTAGCTCTTTGATATTCTCCCCAACATCCTTCATTACCCTTTCCAAGCATTTGAGACGCACCATATGTATGCTGACTTGGTTGATTCACATTAAAATCACCCTGTCCAAATCCAACATGTTTTTTACATGCATCATTTGTATTTTCATTTAAATTCCAATCATAATCAATTGGTTGTAAACATTGTGTTGAATTTTCTGGAATTTTGTGATTATCATAATAACCTAATTTACATTGAGCTCTATGACCTGTAGGGGCCTCACGTAAATCACTATTGGCAACACATTGTTCTGTTTGACTTGCACCATATTGTAATTCAGGTGGACCGTACCCAGTATGATAATTAAATGTCTCATCAACTCCTCTAATTTGATTTCCACCAACTTCAAATGCACAAATATGATTAAGATTGCCAATTTGTGCCCATCCACCAACATCATCTGCATCATCACTCATTAAATGACAACGTGTTTTATTAAAAGTATTCTCGTCTCCCATATAATATCCTAATCCACATACTCCTCTTTCTTGACGTCCTATTCCAAAAAGCCCAGGGGCACATCCACCTTGATGTAATTGTTTTTCTCCCCATACTAAATGTTGTGCTTTTCCACCGACATTATCTTTTTTGCCTTTATGTTCAGGTGTATAATTGTTAAAATCCGTATATTTATTAAAACATGTTCCTTGATATTGAGATATATCTGCAGCATTACAATCTGAACTTGGACCAGGTGGCACACAAAAATTATTTGCGATATCTCCTGCAATTGGTATTCCCATACTGACAAATGCACAAATTAAATCATTTAATGGACTATAAGAATATGATTTAAGCCATGTTGCATCTGATTCTTTTTGAGTTCTTTTTTTTGCTTCTTCTTTGAAATAAGCATTAATAACTTCAGTTTCTCTATCCAATCCTTTAAAATAATCAAGAATTAAACGCTGAATATAATAATTTAGTAAATCTAATTTAGCTTTTGAAAGACGTAATAATTCTGTATCATTTGGTTGTTCTTCTAAAAGTTTATCATATTCTATTTGAAATGCATCTCTTTTTAAATATAATTCTTCTGCGTCAGGATTTGCATTACGAAATTCTTGAATTTTTCTTTCTAATTCTTCTTTTTTCTGTTTATTTTGATTATTTGTTTTAAAAGCATTATTAAGATCTGCCATCTTTAGTTATAATGTAAGAATATTTTAATTTCATAATTTACTTTTTTGCTCATTATTTACTTTTTTGCTTATTATTTTCATTGTGTATTTTCATAAAAATATTATATATTCCCATTGCATATCCATTTTCATTTATCTCTTTGTTATATTCTTCCTCTGTTATAGTTGGATATTTCATTTGAATTAATTTAAACAAACGATTTTGGTCTTCAGATGACACATCGATAGCTGTAAATTTTTTTATTAATTCACTTAAAGAATCATTTTCAAATGCCTCATTCCGTATTTGTTTATGACTTTGAATTGCCCAGAAAAAGAACAATATTAATAGTATAACTAAAATTATAGATATAATCATATTTGATCGAAATGTTAAATAAATATAATACAGATGTAAAAAATTTGATTGCTTTAATAATATAATAATACATTTTATCTTTTGCAAACGAACTATTTAAACTTATTCAATTCGTATTATTACTACACCTACAATATTTGAAACAAAACAAAAACAAAAATAAAACTGTCACAAATGTCTTGTGGTGCTACCTCTAAACCTGCTTCAATTGAGATTGAAGACCTTGGAGATAAGGGTAATGAATCACATAAAAGAAGTATATTGCTTATTAATGAATCAGTAGAAATGGTTGACAATAATTATGATCATTTCAAAAATGCAATTTTCAGCTTAATTGATTTCTTTAATCGGACACATGGAAAATATCCAGATGAATTATTTAAAAAGAAATTTAACAAACAAATTAATATTCTTAACAAGCCGAAAAAGAATAAATATGGAACTAAACTAAAAAACAAAGATAGAGTTATTGTAAAAAAGGTATATCTCATTTATGCCTATCAGAAAATGATTGCAAATGGAGACATTGAACTGAATGATATATTTATGCACTATATCCGTAAACGCCCTATTCGTAATATGTCGGGTGTAAATAGCTATGCTTTGCTTCTTCCACCATATCCAATGGGTGGCGATGATGATTTTAATGGATGCAAACACAATTGTTATTATTGTCCAAATCAGACAAAGAAAAATGGTGCAGATGTTAATATTGCAAGATCATATCTTCTAAAGGAACCCGCAGTCCAAAGAGGTTTCCGCAATGGTTGGAGTGCAATTCGTCAAATGAATGACCGAATGAATAGTCTTGCAGTTCAAGGACATAATGTAGATAAATTAGAGCTAATTATTGAAGGAGGGACTTATACAGAATATCCGATGGACTTTTTGGAAGAGTATCATCGTGATATATTTTATGCAGCAAATGTGTTCTTTGACATACCAGATGAAAATGGTGATAAACGTCAACCTCTGACTCTACAAGAAGAAATGGATATTAATATCACAACAAAAGTTCGAATTATCGGCATTTGTATTGAAACACGGCCAGATGCAATTACAGATGAATGGATTCGGTTCTTCCGAAATAGTGGCACCACTCGTATTCAGCTAGGTGTTCAACATACTAATAATCGTATCCTAAAGAAGATTAATCGTGGACATACGTTTGAACAGTCATGCGAAGCAGTAGCACGTCTACGTGATAATTGTTTTAAGGTAGATATTCATTTAATGCCAGACCTGCCTCTTTCAAATCCTGAAGAAGATAAGAGAATGTTTGAGACTGTTTTTACAACAGATGTTATTTGCCCAGATCAAATTAAAATTTATCCATGCGAAGTAACGCCATTTACAGTAATTGAAAAATGGCATAAGAATGGTAAATTCACTCCATATGCAGATAAGGATCCACGTCAATTAATTGATGTTGTAAAGCATGCTCTTGCTCTTTGTCGTCCATGGATTCGTATTCCTCGTATTATTCGTGATATTCCATTAGAGTATATTAAAGGAGGTAATCGTTATTCAAATTTGCGCCAAATGATTTCAGATGAAATGACAAAAGACGGACTTACCACAATGGAGATCCGTAGCCGCGAGATTGGAAGACATTTAGATTATAAGCTTGAAGATGCTAAATATAGTATTCGTAAATATAATACAGCAAATGGAATTGAGTTTTTCATCTCATTGGAAAGTCGAGATAAAAAGGCTATTTTCGGATTTACCCGACTTCGTATCCCACCCATTAATTCTTTGCATACACCGGTATTTAAATGTCTAAAGAACAAAGGCCTTATTCGTGAATTGCATGTTTACAATAAACTAGTAACAACACAAAAAAAAGATAATTCATCGAAAAATGATTCATCAAGTAATCATATTACACAGCATAGAGGAACAGGGAAACGTCTACTTCAAATTGCAGAATGGATTTCATGGACATACAATATGGAGGGTACTGCTGTTATTACAGGTGAAGGTGTTCGAGGATATTACTATAAGAGAGGATATCATAATGAAGATACATATGCTGTTAAAAAATTTATGACATCATTTGATATGCTTATAGATGTTGCAATTCTATTTAGCTCTTTTATTAATGGTATATCTTTTATTAATGGCGTATTTTGCATTATTATGGTATGTATGTATTTGGTATATTTACATTATATAAATAGACATAGATGCTAAGAAGCTGTAATTTATCAATCTATCAATCAATCTATCAATCAATCTATCAATTAATCTATCAATCAATCTATCAATCAATCTATCAATTAATCTATCAATAAGACCATGTTCCTCCAAGTCCACTATGATATACAACTAATGCATTTTTATAAATTTCATGACAGGGAATAAATAAATACTGATTATCTTTAATATGTAAATATTTACTATTTTTTTTATAATTTCCCTTTGATTTACGTATTTGTAAAGAATGAGAATTATGTGATTTGGATGCTTTAGATAAATTTGTGTTAGATTTTGATTGGTCTAATACCAAACATTTATTTACTTCTCTTTCTCTTGTTTCTGTTTCATGCATTAAAAATGGATATATTTTTTCTGGTGCAAATATATACATTCCCTTATTAAAATCTCCAATTGCTTTTCTAAAATAATATGGTCCCGTTTCCCTATTAATATAGATTGATTTAAAATTAATTTTATTTAATAATTGACGGGAAATTGCATTATGCATTATATAATGTTTAGCAGTACATGCAAAAAAACCATTTGATATATACCCCTTTGTTAATTTATATGGTTCTTCATTACACAATAAAACAGAATATTTTCCATGGTTTCCTTTCCCATTAGTTAATTTATCAAATTCTTTAAAGAATTTGTCATGTAATTGAAATAGGGAATCAAAATACATTCCCCCATATTTATAAATAATTTCATATCTCATTAAATCTGCAATTTGTGCCCATTTACTTTGTTCTATTTCCCATCCAACTTTAATAGCAGTTTGTATATATTCCCATGTTCTTGGGAAATTATCTTCATTAAATTCTTTATTTGTCCATAATTTATATTGTATATTATTTTTTTTGCATATTTCCCTATTAGAATTAAATAAATACTTTCTCCAAGTGGGCATAGAAGATCCAATCCAAATCTGATGAACTAATCTGGGGATCTGTTCATTTTCAGGCAATGTAATATATAAAGTTTCATGTTGATAGTGTTTTCTAAAATCTTCTCTCATACCCTTATAGTTTCCCTTATTAACTTTTCTACAAATATCTTGGGAAACATAAAATTGACAAACAGGTTGTTTTAGATTTAATAATTCATTTGACAACTTTTGTGAAGAAACTTTAAAATATTTTAGATTCCCATGATTTTTATTTTTACCTCCAAATAGCTTTGTAACTAGTTTATGAATTGATTTATGATGTTCATGTCCATATTCGCCATCAGCATTATGAGTTAATACTAATTCCCATTTTTCTTTTGATAATTTTTGTAAGAATTTATAAAATGGTTTCCCAGTATCAAAAAATAGGGAATCACTGAAAACTGCATCTTCGGTATACACATCTTTTATATCAAATATATCATATTGAAATGCACCAATATATTGGGAAGTTTTAATATATTCTTGGACTCTTTTTTTATTCGATTTATTCGTTGCAATTACGATATGCCATTGGGAACCTAATAATAAATTTAATCCACCCCATAAAATTTCATCATCTGGGTGTGCAACTATAATTAATTTAGTAGGTTTGAAGTAATCTGTCATTAATTTATGATTTATTATCTAGCAATTATTAATTATATTATCTAGCAATTATTAATTATATTATTTATTATTTATCTATTAATTATAATATAAAAATATAATTTTTGATTTAAAGATATTAATATTTATTTATTCATAGGGAATATAAAATAAATTACAAAAATGACTCCAATAAATCCAATTACTCAGCATATCAATAATCTAACAATATTAATTACATCTTTAACAACTCAATTAAATGAACAAAAACAAGAAATTGGACAATTAAAAAAACAAATCAATGATTTATCTCAAATTTATACCACAGATATAAATATTGAAATAACACCAGTATCAGTATTACAATACGTGAGTGATGTTCCTGGCATTAAGGAACACAATGAAGTAAGAACTCATATAAATAAAATAAATACCAATGTTATTAAGCTAAATAGAGATCTTGGGGGCTTTTCTGAATGTCATAAAGAAGTAACAAAAGAGTTAAAAGAAGAAATTAACGAATTAAAAGAATCAAAAGAAAATGTAAGAAAAATAAACAATACTTTAAAAGAACATACTGAAGACTTGAATGACATCGCTGGATTGGCGGAAGACAATGAAATGACAATAGGGGAATTAAAGGATATATTGAAAGATTTAGATGATATACCATCAACTATTAATGATTTAAAAGAAAAATATAGTGATTTAGAAGAAAAATGTGAAGACTTAGATTATCGTGTTGGCGATTTAGAATAGATTTTTCATTATATTTTTATTTGATTTTTATTTGATTTTTATTTGATTTTTATTTGATTTTTATTTCATTATATTTTTATTTTATTATTATATAGATTTTAACAAATCAATTAATTAATAATATTATTCATTATTCCATTATTCATTATTCCATTATTATTATTTATTATTAATATTATTTATTATTCCATTATTTATTATTAATATTATTTATTATGAAAACCGCGAAATTATTACATATTAAGAAGAATTTAAGTTTTAAATCAAATTTTGTGTGCGCAACCTATATTTGGAATGAAAACAAAATCAATTATAATACAAAGGGGACTGATTTCTATAATCTCCCAAAAAGAACACAAACAAGATTAATTACTGAAATTATAGAAAATCCAGAAGATTCCCAATTAACAAAAATGATTTCATCAAAATATGAATTTAAAAAATTGGGAAGCAAAGAGAAAGGGGAATTAAAAAAATGTGGAATAGAGTATGACGTTGACTATGCATGGTGTGGAGAAATTGGGTTAGGAGCTAAAAGTTGGAAAACTGGGAATCAAAAGATTACAGAAGATATAACTACCAAATTTAAAAAAGTTGCAGGATTTAAAAAAAATATACAATCTGTAGTTGAAACTTTGATGGAAGGACCAAGAACCGAAAATTATTCTTATAGTAAAATGATTTTTAAAAATACAGATAAAAAAGAAATTATGCCATTAGGGATTAATATTGTTCTATTAAAACCGATTAGAGAAAATAATACGTGTCCAATTTATATTACATTTCGTAAAAAAGAAAAATATGGAGATGGGACAAATAGATTAATTGAATATTGTGAAAAACTAAAAATTAATTATTACGTTGAATATTATGAAGCAATTCAAGGATATCAAGAACTTATTAATTATAAACCAAAATTTATTTTAAATACAATTATTAAATTAGAAAATTATGGCGTTCTGTATATAGACGGAGATATGTATATTGATAAATATCCTGCTATATTTGACCAACAACAAATAGATTGCATGTTCTATAATTGGTCAATGAATGAAGAATTAGTTTTAACACATAAATCTCCTAAACAAATATGTGTAAATATGTTTATCACTGCTGTATCTGGAGGAATCATGTTTTTTAATTGTACATCTGCAGCTTTAAATATATTGAATTTATGGATAATAATTAGTGCAAATAATCCTGGGAAAGCAGATGATCGGTTATTAGATGTTGTATTTAATATTACAGATACAATTCAAAGTGCAAGATGTTATTGGCTTCCAATTAGATTCTTATATATTACAGATAAATATAATTCAAATAGCAAGATATTTGAAAAATTAGGAGATTATAAAATGGTTGTTCATCCAGAGGATATTACATCTGAAGAATTTGCATCTGGTATGGGTGCAAGTAGTAATAGATATCCTGTAGATTATTATTATAATAAAAAAGATCCAGCAGAAAAAGATAGTTATGATTCACATAAAACATCATGTATAATGAAGACAAAAAACAGTGTAAGTATAAATATTGAAGATGAAAATATGATTTTTCAAAATGTAGCAAAAGGCAAAGAAGAACAATTATTTAAATCATTAAGAGATAGAAGTAAATTATTCCATTCATATGATAATTTTGATGTTACACAATATGACTATAAATTTAAAATTGGGAATAAAGCAGATCGTTTTGTAAAGGAAGACACATTAAAAACAACTAAACATGCTAAATCAATTTTTGTAATTCATACTAAAAATAAGAATTTATATGAAGAATTAAAAAATAAATGGAAATTTAACAAGGAATATGGGGCACATTATATTTTATTGAAAAATAGCTGTCATTGTTCCCGAATTGCAAGTTTATATTATTCTTATAGTAAATTTAACGACGATAACCGTAATTTGCAATTTATTCCTGTATTAGGAGAAGAATTTAATCAAAATACCGATTTATTTAAATATTTACTTACAGAATGGAGACCAGGACAATCAAAACCATTAATCGATAATTTAGGTATTATTATAAATGATAGAGAAACTGATTTCTTTTGTATGAATTTGAACAGTATTTTAAACGTAGGATACAGTATTTTAAACACAGGATTAGGTATTAAAAAACATTGTTTAGATAATAATATTCTTAACATTGCACCTGGATCTTTTATTTGTATACAAAATAGAAGATGTTGTCGTTATTTTATTGATAGATGTTTAACCTCTTGTTTACAAAAGAAAATTACAAATGTTGAAGAAGAAGCTGCAATTATGGATAATATATTTAATCGTTATATGTTAATTGTATATTGGAATGTTCATTGGTTACCAGAAGAATATATTTATAACATAATTGAATGTGAAGATTGGTGGTGTGAATGGTCTGATATTAACCAAGTTGTAAAAGAGAAAAATAAACATGTTGATAAAGAATGGAAAACTATTCAAAAAGCGTTAAAACGATGTCATAAAAGACTGCAACCACCAATATCTGCGTTGTTTAAACGTTATCAAAAGAATTTAGTTCCATTAATCAAATAAACTTTTTTACAAAAAATATAATTTATTTTTAGATTTATTTTTAGATTTATTTTTAGATTTATTTTTAGATTTATTTTTTAGATTTATTTTTAGATTTATTTTTAGATTTATTTTTAGATTTATTTTTTAGATTTATTTTTAGATTTGGCTTTAGTTTTTGATTTGCGATTTATTTTTTTTGTTTTCGATCTTCTCTTACTTTTAGAATTACGTTTTGTTTTCGATTTTCTATTTCCTACTTTTTTTCTAAACAATTCTTTTACATGTCTATCAAATTCAGTTAATCTATGTTCTGTCATATGTTTATTAAGAACAACCTTATTTCCGGCAGCAGTTATTTTTTTTAATTTATTTTGATTTTCAGGTTTTAACCAATGTTCAATTGTACTTTTCATATTTTTAGAATCAATTGCAATATAATGTTTACCTTCATGTAAACCATGGTCTTTTAAATATGGTATAGCAATTTTATTTGTAATAACAGCTGTATTTGCAGCCATAAATTCAAAATGTTTCGCAATCAAATAAGGATATCCATGATTTAATATTGGTACATCCGCCAAAGCTAATTTATATTGATTAATATTAGTTGCATAATTATGAGCCTCTTGTTCTGCACTTCTTTTAAGTTTATTATAACCTGGGTGTTTTCTTTGTTCAATATACTTATATCCTGATTTCATAAAATCATATGCTTGTCGTCTTATAGGATAAACATCTTCGTCAATTGCACCCGATAATAACATTACATTCTTTTTTTTATCAAAATTCAAAGGAATCGAAAATGAACTTGTTGCACCATGTGATAATCTATATACTGGTATTTTAATTGAACCTAAATGATGTTTTACAGGCTTGGGATATCTTGAAAAAATAACATCAAACCATTGGAGAGAATCTTTAATTGGATCAATATCTTCTTGAGCATTAACATCTTCAGTTACTAATACTTTTAATGTTTTTTTTAAAGCCATCATTTTACCTTTCCACGATTTAAACTCTCTTTCACGAAAAACATAAAAACACAAAATATCAGGTTCTCTGGCAATTCCAGTTAATTTAGACAAATCTTTTGCAATATTACCTGTTTTTTTTATTGCATCTGATACAATATGCCAGCCTCTTTTTTTTAATTGGAGCATAAAATCTTTAATAAATACACATACAAAATTATTTACATACGCATCTGGAATAATCAACACATTATAATGGGTGGGTGATGTTGGTTTTAATGATTTGGATTTTGATAATTTTGACATAATTATTTTTATTTTAGGAAGTTATATAACTTATATAATATTATTATTTTAGGAAGCTATATAACTTATATAATATTATTTTTTGAATAGAAAATATGTAATATATAATATAATATAATAAAAAGTGTAATCTAATATAATGAAAAAAAACAAAAGGACTTCAAAATCAAATAAATTAAGTAAATCAAATTCATCATTTCAAATCTCCCATGGCCATTTTTCTCTTTTGAATTCGATTTACATCTGAATACATTCCTTCACCAATAAATAGAGCCTTGGTTATATTCATTTTTTATTTTTTAAAATTTAAAATTTAAAATTTTGAAATTTTTAAAAATTCAATTAAAAAATACCAACGATTTAGTTTTGTTTTATAGTAATATTCCTTTAGAAAGTTTTGTAGATTTAAAAAGTTTAGTATGATTTGGGTTGAAATATGCCGGTCCTGAAAAGATTTGATAGTATTGAATACTAGTACATGTATATGTACTTCAGCCCTCACAAAATTCACAAAACTCACAAAACTCACAAACTCACAAAACTCACAAAACTCACAAACTCACAAACTCACAGTCTCACAAACTTTAATTTTAATATTATGGCTTCTGCTCTTAAGAGCGCGGTCACTGACCTGCTCAATGATGGGTGCAGGTACGGCGAAGTGATGGGCATGGTTGCAGATGCCTTCACAGAGTTTGAGGGCGGAAAGCCCGCCAAGCGCCGTTCTCGCGCTGCATCAAGTGTCAAGAGCATCAAGGGTATGCGCAAGTCTGAGCTGCTCGAGATGTTCACGGCAAAGTATCCCGACACGGACGAGAGCGAGCTCAAGCATTACACTGTCACGCAGCTGCGGGAGGCCTACGAGAACAACGGCGACCTGCCTCGCGATGTGATGATTCAGAAGCAGGAGGAGAAGAAGGAGCGCGGTCGCAATCTGGCCAAGCTGCGTGCTCAGAAGCGCGAAGAGGAAAGCGGTGGTGAGGCGTCTGACAACAGTGCCGCAAAGATGAAGAAGATGGACCTGATCTCCCAGCTGCCGGAGAAGTACAAGGAGCTGGCAGATGTCGACGAGAAGGAGCTCACAACTTACACCGTTCCGGAGCTGCGCGAAGCTTGGAAGACTGGGTCTCTGCCAACCGAGAAGCGTGACTCCCGCATCAAGGCAAAAAAGAGCAAGACGATTGTCCAGGATGAGACAGAAGAGTCTAATGTGAAGAAGAACACTGGTGGCCGCAAGACACGCGAGAAGAAGGCCGCGGATGCAAGTTCGAAGTTCTACGTGGCGGACAACACTCAGGTGGACGATGACGCAGATGAGTGTGCTGGCTTTCTGGCGAGTGGCAAGAAGTGCGGCGGCAAGTCCAAGGAAGACTGCGACGGTCTGTGCGGCCGTTGCTCGCAGGACCTGAAGGAGAACAAGACGATCTACATCGACAGCGACATGGGTGATGGCACCTACTACCGCGATGTGGTCTTCAAGCACAACG
>Ga0206123_10003856_pt1 | contig 12127 bp, 6 predicted proteins | sample Helgoland_Spring_2_FD_160086 | JGI IMG/M metagenome (GOLD analysis project Ga0206123, IMG submission 160086) | Pelagic subsurface seawater microbial communities from Kabeltonne, Helgoland, North Sea - Helgoland_Spring_Bloom_20160316_1 | ecosystem: Environmental > Aquatic > Marine > Epipelagic ... | reverse complement strand
AATTGATCAAGTAGGCCTAGAAATGGAGAATCTTCAAGAAAACAATGTTTTTCTAGCTGCCAGTAGATTTGGTACTTTACGTAGTCCCTACCTTATCAATAATCAAAGCTTAAGCCTACAACGTGCTTTTTTTAAAGGATTTTTGGTCAGCGCAGAGCTGCGAACAAACCAATATGATACCATAAGTAATGGATATGATTTACAATCAACCTTCAATACCAGTGAGGTCAAATTAAGCGTACGTTACGGAAAAGATGAAATCATCATCATCGACAACAACCGACGAATCTCCTTTGGCTCTTCAAAATGGCCCATTATAGCACTCACTTATGCCAAAGGATTTCATTGGGCATTAGGTGATTTCAGATATGATAAATTAAACCTCTATCTGTGTCAAAAAATAAACGTCAGCCTATTGGGTGTTTCTCGTTATGAACTAGATGCAGGTAAAATCTTTGGTGCGGTTCCCCATGCCCTGCTTAAAAACCATTTGGGAAATGAGATGATTTTTTATACCTCCGCTGCTTTCAACACCATGAATTTTAATGAATTTACATCAAATCAATACCTAAGCCTTCGTTATCGACATTTCTTTGAGGGTTTTGTCTTGAATAAAATCCCACTTATCAAGCAATTAAAATGGCGTTTGGTAGCCAATGCTAATCTCCTTTATGGAAACCTAAAAGAAAAAAACCTCATCGAACATGATCCCACCATTCATGACGATGACTATCTGGCAAACCTCAATCCATTCCATCCGAATATACCTTACATCGAATTAGGTTATGGCGTTGAAAATATATTTAAATTTTTTCGAATAGATTTCTTTCACAGAATGAATTACTTGGACTTACCCGCTGCCAAGCCTTTTCACGTACAAGTTTCTGCACAAATCATTCTTTAATTTAGTCTAAAAAACATTTACCTCTCTGGCCAGCTCAATCCCAAATTTTTTTTGAATTGATGCCTGAATTTGTTCAGATAATTTCAAGATCTCTTTACCCTTTCCCTCCCCATAGTTCACCAATACCAAGGGTTGACGCTCATGTACGCCAATTTGATCCATACGTTTACCCTTCCAACCACATTGCTCAATAAGCCAAGCTGCAGGTATCTTAATGCTTCCTAAATCTACAGGATAATGGGGTAAATCCTCATAAATTAAGCTCAAAGCATCGTACAAAGGTTTTTCTATGATGGGATTTTTAAAAAAACTACCGGCATTTCCAATTTTGATAGGATCTGGGAGTTTCGTTTGTCGGATATGAATGACGGACTCACTGATATTCCGAATATTTAATTCCAATTCTTTTTCATCTATCATTTGTTGAATACCTCCGTAGGATACATTAAATATGGGCCGGGTAGTTAACATGAAAGTAACCGATGTAATCACAAATTGATCTTTTCCACGCCCTTTGAAAAAACTGTGTCGATAATCAAATTGACATTGCTCTTTGTTGAACGATCTGATTTTTCCTGACTTGATTTCATAGGCCTCCAATGATTCAAATACATCTTTGAGCTCAACACCGTAGGCTCCTATATTTTGAATGGGTGCAGCTCCGACCGTCCCTGGGATCAATGATAAATTTTCAACACCCCCAAAATCATGATCTAAGCACCAGAGCACAAACTGATGCCAGGCCTCACCTGCACCGACTTTTACCCGTACGTCATTATTTTTTTGATCCAATACCTCGATCCCTCTGATATTGATTTTTAGGATCGCCTTCCGCTGATTCTTTGTGAACAATACATTAGAACCCCCTCCTAATACTAATTTCGGCAATGCCCTAAATTGAGAGGATTTAAAGGCCTCACTTAATTGCTCATCATTTTCAATCTCAAGTAAAAACTGAGCTCTGGCATCAATACCAAAGGTATTGTAACTTTTCAATGAGATATTTTTCTTTACAAACACCTTTTATGCGGAATCTTCTTTTATTATAATTTATATTATTTTCTTTCAAACAAAACTTTACCTCCCACGATGGTCATAGCAACCTGCGTTTTTAATATCTCATTTTCTTCTATGGACATAATATCTTGATCTAAAATAGTAAAATCTGCCAATTTTCCCACCTCTATCGAACCTTTTATATCTTCTTCAAAAGCTCCATAGGCCGCATCGATAGTATAAGATTTCAATGCCTGCTTTCTGGACATTTTTTGAGAAGGTTCATATCCGCCTTCTGGCGTCCCTTTCAATGTCATCCGAGATACTGCAGCATAAAAAGAAGCCAATGGATTGATTGGCTCCACTGGAGCATCAGATCCGTTAACGATAGGGGTACCTTGCTCTAGTAGTTTTTGCCAAACATACGCACCCTCATCAATTCTTTCTTGACCCAAACGATCAATCGCCCAGGGTCGATCAGAGGCCATATGAATGCTTTGCATGGCCGGGATCACTCCAAGTTGCTTGAACCTTATCAAGTCTTGTGAATTAATGTGCTGCGCATGCTCAATCCTGTATCTGCTGTTGTCCTTTTTTTTGGGATAAACCTCAAAGGCTCGGGCATACATATCTAGAACCTCCCGATTTCCTCTGTCTCCGATGGCATGCGTACAGACTTGAAAACCTGCCTGGGTAGCGCTTAAGGTCAGTTTATTTAAAGCTTCCATATCACGCACATTGTGACCGAATTTACCTGGTGAATCACTGTATGCCTTGAGTAACCAAGCCCCTCTCGAGCCTAACGCGCCATCTGCAAAAAGCTTCACAGATCTAATTGTGAGTCGATATAAAGAATCTATAAAAATACCCTTGGCAAAATAATCCGACAAAAGATTTTCATCGTCTCCGCTCAACATGACATAGAGTCTGATCTTGAGCTCATCTCGAAGCAGTAATTTATGATACAACTCCACCCAAGAAGTCCCCGATCCGGCTTCATGAAAACTGGTAATACCATTGGCTAAAATATGATCTATGGATTGCTTTAAGGAAGTTTCTAACCATTGCGCACTGGGCTTGGGTATACGTGTGAGTACATTGGTGTGTGCTGTTTCATTGAAAATTCCCGTCGGTTGTCCGTCAAATCCTTTAAAAATCTCTCCCCCATCTGGGTCAGCGGTTTGGCCGTCGATCCCTAAGATTTCCATTGCTTTTACATTCGCTATTCCAAGATGACCGCTGGCATGTGTCAAATAGACTGGGTGATTGGGTATTAAATCGTTCAACAAATCATTTGAAGGAAATCCTTTAAAGCCACGTTCAGCCTCCTTGCTCCATTTATCTTGATGCCATCCTCGACCAATAATCCAATCGCCTTCAGGTAGGGTCTTTGATTTTGCAGCTACGATGTTCGCTATTTCAGTATAACTCGTGGTGCCCATTAAGTCTAAGTTCATCAAGTTAGCCCCTATTCCCATAATGTGAGCGTGACCTTCAATAAATCCAGGAAACATCGTTTTCCCATTGAGATCGATCCACTGAGTCTCTTCACCTGAGAATTTAATTACCTCCTTAGAGCTACCCACTTTCCATATTTTACCTCTTTTAACTGCTACGGCCTCCACTTGGGTGTCGTTTACATCCACAGAATAAATGGTTCCATTGTGTATCACCAAGTCGGCCTTTTCTTTTTCTTGACAACTCAATGAAAAAACAAGTAGAATAAGGAAAATCAAATAAATGTTTTTCATGCGGTGCTTTTTATTCATCCAAATTTAAGGGGTTCTGTACAAGTTAATTAAGTTTTTTAATACCTTCTCGTTATTTCTACTAATAAGTTAAAACCAGAATACATTATTTTTTAATTTAATCATTATATTTGCGCTCCATTCAGAAGAATGGGTATGGATCAATTTAACCATATATTTTCAACAAAAATTACATGAATTTCCCTTATCATGTAAGTGTATTTAAAAAGGGTTAATTATTATGCCAAAGAAAGAAGAGAAGGATCAAAAAGAGGTTGTTAAGACAGAAGAAAAAATAGATACGACCAAGAAAGTGAAAGCTACGAAGGTAAAAAAAGCAAAAGTCAAAGCGAAAGCAGCACCTAAACCTATAAAAGCGACAGAAAAGAAAGCTGACGCTTTAAAAGAAGAAAACAAAAAAACACCATCAAAAACTAAAAAAATAACTCCCAAAAAAGTGGAGAAAGTTGAAGCAGTATCCAAAAAAAAGCCAGTAGCAAAAGCATCCAAAGAAAAGCCAGTAGCAAAAGCATCCAAAGAAAAGCCAGTAGCAAAAGCATCCAAAGAAAAGCCTACAAAAAATGTCATTAAAGTTGAAGAAAAAGAAATTCCCGTTTCCGACGAAGTAGCCAACCTAAAGCCCGAGATCAAGATAGAAAAAAAAGAAGTCAAAATCAAAAATCCTGCTCCCGTTCAACAAACATGGGAGGAATTTGAGGATGAAAACAAATCTGAATATTCAGATAAAGAAAGAGCAGATCTCGAGTCATTGTACGGAGAAACTGTAAATACAATCACCGAAAAACAAGTCATCGAAGGACATGTAGTCGCACTGACCGATCGCGAAGTTATCGTAAATATTGGTTTTAAATCTGATGGAATCGTATCAAGATCAGAATTTAGAGATGTTGACGAATTAAAGCCTGGAGATATCGTTGAAGTATATATCGAGGAACAAGAAAATGCCATTGGGCAATTAGTTCTATCACGAAGAAAAGCAAAAATTGTCAAGGCTTGGGACAATATTCAAAAAGCACTTGATGAGGATGTCGTCATCGACGGTATGGTCAAAAGACGTACCAAAGGAGGTCTTATCGTGGACGTCTACGGTGTAGAAGCCTTCCTTCCAGGGTCTCAAATTGATGTCAAGCCCATACGAGATTTTGATGTTTTCGTAGGTAACAAAATGGAAGTCAAAGTAGTTAAAATTAATTATTCAAACGACAACGTAGTTGTCTCTCATAAAGTACTTATCGAAAAAGATCTTGAAAAGCAGAAAATTGAGATCCTAAGTAACCTTGAGAAAGGCCAAGTATTGGAAGGAATCATCAAAAACATGACCAACTTCGGTGTTTTCATCGATCTTGGCGGTGTTGACGGATTACTGCACATCACAGACATCTCATGGGGAAGAATCAATCATCCTGAAGATGTATTGAAGTTAGATGAAAAAGTAAACATCGTTGTCCTTGATTTTGATGATGAAAAGAAGCGAATTTCACTTGGAATGAAGCAATTGACTCCTCATCCGTGGGATTCATTGGCTGCCGACATCGAAATCGGATCTAAAATCAAAGGTAAGATTGTCAACGTCGCAGATTATGGTTCTTTTCTTGAAATAATACCAGGCGTAGAAGGATTGATCCACGTAAGTGAAATGTCTTGGTCTCAACACCTGAGAAATCCACAGGACTTCATGAAAATCGGAGATGAAAAAGATGCCGTTGTTTTGACCATTGATCGAAATGAGCGAAAAATGTCGTTGGGTATCAAGCAGTTGTCTGAAGATCCATGGACAAAGCAAGATGCATTGGTCAAATATGCGGTAGGAACCCAGCACAAAGGTATTGTGAGGAACTTAACCAACTTCGGGTTATTTATAGAACTTGAGGAGGGTATTGATGGTCTTGTTCATGTTTCTGATTTGAGTTGGACCAAAAAAGTAAAGCACCCTTCCGAATTTGTGAAAATAGGTGACGAACTTGAAGTGATTGTCATGGAGCTTGATACCACCAATAGAAAACTGGCATTGAGTCACAAGCATCTCGAGGATAACCCATGGGATAACTTTGAATCTGTATTTACTCGGGGTTCTATTCATAAATGTACTATTTTGAGTAAAGGTGAGCGAAATGCGATCCTTGAACTTCCTTACGGATTAGAAGGGACTTGTAACAGCAGGAACTTAACCAAGGAAGATGGTTTAGAAGGAGCTGAAGGGGAGACGTTAGACTTCCGAGTCATTGAATTTGCAAAAGATGATAAGAGAATTATTCTGACCCACACAGGTTCATGGAAAGAATCAGATCATATATCCAACGAAACACCAAAGCCGAAAGCGCCAAAGGGTAAGAAAACTGATAAAAAGAAAGCTGATTCAAGTAATTCTACCCTTGGAGATATTGAAGTTTTGTCATCTTTGAAAGAAAAAATGGAAGATGGAGCAAAGGCTGAGATAAAGAAGGCTGTAGCTAAACGAGCGGCGAATAAAAAAGAGAAACCTAAAGATGAGAAATCATAATAAGGTCTGAATCATTTTGAAGAACATTAGCAGGAAACTGATGGTCATCCAAAATAATTAATTGAGTAACTAAGGTTCCGTGGCCGAGTGGCTAGGCAGAGGTCTGCAAAACCTTTTACGGCGGTTCGAATCCGTTCGGAACCTCAAAAAACCCATCTAATGATGGGTTTTTTGTTTTAATCTCCTTTGTCATCGTCTACTTAAAAATAGAACCCCGCTAAGGGATTTAAATGCAAATCATTATTTTCATCCTAGGCATCTCAGAACGCACAAATGACTTAGGTATCTGAATATGTAGTATCCAAACCTTCGATGGCACGGAAGGCTTGAATCAGAAAAGAATAGTGTAGTTATGACCAGTAAATTTGAGATTTTTTCTGTGATCATTATCCTTAAAAAAGCCCCGTTTTTAAGTTATTAAAGGAACTTTTTTTAAGGATAATATGAAAAGGTACCTCACCCCGAATTTAAATCATCTCTACTCAAAAGAGTGATTTTTTCTTCAAATCAAATATTAAAATAGTGCATTAATTATTAGTATTGAGTTCTTCCAAAGAAGACATATATTCTGGTGAGCTCATTTCCGACTGAAAAGACATGCAGTAACTATTTCTTCCGTACATTTCGAGTGACTTCTCAAAAGTCTGAATATCTACTTCAAAAGCATCCTCTCCAAATATTTCATTATATTTTTCTGCAACTTTCACCCATTCCTCGCTATTATCGGTAGCTTGCCCTGCATAATCATTATATCCAAAAACAACGTTAACTGTATTAACATTACAATCTGAACTGCACCACCATACTTACATAAATATATCTACATCTATATCTACATCTGCATTTTGGAGGGCTTGGGCTACATTATTTCGGAATCTCCAAAATTCTTCTACATGGTTCCTTTGTAGTTGTAGGTTAAAACACATCTCAAGGGCTTTGCAAATGGACTAAGCATAACGTGCGATGTATTTTTTACATAGCCCCAGCTTTGAGCATCAGAGGAGATATGTAGGTCCCCAACCAGATCGTTCCAATAGTCATTTCCCTTGGGGTCATTGCTATCAAAACCTGACAGCTTCTCCTCGTATCTCACTCAAAAGTATTCTCCCGAATACAGGCTAATATTCACTAAAAAGTTAAAATAATGTATTTGTCCCTCCTTCGAATTATAAATGCACGTTTTCTTTTTAGCATCCTCTTTGAATTTGGTTTCTATACCCTTATCGACTTTTAGATACCTCATATTGATGAACATTGTAGCCGATCATCATTATGAAGCAGGTTACTAATGTAATTATTAACTTTTTCATGATTTTTTGATTGTTCAATTAATAAGGTTAAAATTCAGTACTACAAAAATTGAAATATAATATGACAAATTCTTTGATCTACTCCTCTCCTTCAAATAGATAGCGTCATTAAATAATATGGAAATTGTATATCAAAATTTTAAAAAAAGCAGAAGGTCCGTGAGATTAATTATTCATCTTCATTATTTAGTATTATTTTTGAACTTTGTTATTTAGTTGCATGAATAAAATCATTTTCTCCTTAGGATTAGTCCTTTGTTTCCTTCAGGTCAAAAGTCAAAGCTTTATGACTTGGAAGCTCAATGATCGCTATTTCAGTGTGGCTATAGGGTCTGGTCAAACCAAATACATCGGGGAACTCAATGCTGAAAATAAGCGTCAAACTGACTTCTCTCATGGTACCTTGGCCATTGAAGCAAGATTATGGAGCCACCTCAGCGCTCGACTTTCTGCAGGATTTTACCAATTGCGAGGGGATGATGAAAAAGCTCCCGATGGTAGTTTTGAAAAAGAACGAAACCTCTCCTTCACTTCAAATAACTGGGAGCTCAACCTGCAGAGCATTTTTTTTATTCGACCTTATGCGGGTAACTATGATCAAAGATGCAAAATTGACCCCTATTTCAGTTTAGGTTTTGGTATGACCACTTTGGATCCATTTACCTACTTTCAGATCCAAGAAAATGGAGAGGAGATTAATGCTAAATTTTCCCTTAGGGATTATCAAACCGAACATGTCGCTTATGATCCTCTTACTTTCATTATCCCAGCTGGCGTAGGGGTTAAGATGAAAATTACGCCTTTCCTTAACTTTAATTTTGAACTTGCCTATCGATATACTTTCACAGATTATCTTGATGATGTTTCAGGGATCTTTCCTTTGTTTACGGATGACAGCTCTATTCAATCTAAGCTATCAAATCGAAGAAGAGAGCAATTCCTAGAAAATGAAGAAGCTTGGGAAAGCTTGGATGCAGGATTAACTAGAGGAAATTCAAATAATAACGATCAATATCTGTTTTTTTCCTTCCAAATAGAAGCTTTTCTTCCCTTTGGTAAAGGGAAAATGTTTAAAAAATCTTAAGAAAAAATATCGCATTCCTTGTATAAATACAAGAAGTTATTTATCAATAAAATAAGGCAAAATAAATAATAAAACATACATTTGAACTAGACAATACTTTTCTGTGAAATTCCTCGGTTTTTTTATTTCTTTCTTTGTTACTGCCTCCCTAATCACCTTACTGAATAGGCCTTTTGATAAAATCCCTCCAATTGGGAAATTATTAAGTCCGCATCAAGGTTTTTGGCAAAATAGTGAAAAAGAACCGATCAGTCTGGATCAATCCATTAAATTGATCGAGCTTAAAGAGGTAGTCACCGTCCAATTTGATGAGTTGCTCATTCCTCACATCAACGCAAAAAATATTGAAGATTTGTACATGACTCAAGGTTATGTAACCGCTTATCATCGACTTTGGCAAATGGATTTTTATGCCCGCGTAGTGATGGGCAGGTTGTCAGAAGTGGTGGGTATAAAAGCACTTGGATACGACCGACTGCAAAGGCGATTGGGCCTAAAGGATATGACCTTAAAACTTCATGATGGGCTTATGAAAGATGACTATTATGCCAGTATCATTTCAGCCTACACCAATGGAGTGAATGCCTATATAGCATCTTTATCTCAGGGTGACTACCCTATTGAATTCAAACTACTCAATTATGAACCTGAAAAATGGACCACCGTAAAAACATGTATGGCTTATGCTCTATTAGCAAGTACACTTTCTAGGAGTGAAGCAGATATAGAGCATACCAACTTTCGAAAAATGTTTGGTGAGGACCTTTTTAATGTTTTGTTCCCTGAGCCTGACGGAACGTCAGCCCCCGTAATACCGAGAGATACTCCTTTTGGTTTCGAACCCATGAGCCGACCACAAAAACCTGAAAAATTCGAAGCACAGCATATCGTCAATGAATCTATTAGTAAACAAAATCCCTTAAATGGAAGTAATAACTTTGCCATAGACAGTACCAAAAGTAAATCAGGCCATGCCATATTGGCCAATGAACCGGACCTTGAGCTCACGGCTCCCTCGATTTGGTATGCCAGCCATTTGACCAGTCCCGATATCAATGTCATGGGGGTAACCGTTCCCGGTACACCGGTCATATTGATTGGTTTTAATGACTCTATCTCATGGGGGGTAACCAACTCTCCAAGGGATCAAGTAGATTGGTTTTCAGTGACCTTCAAAGATACCTCACGCAAAGAATATTTGTACAACAACCAATGGTTCAAAACAGAACAAATTCTCGAAGAAATTGTAATTAAAAATGCAGACAACTTTATCGATACTATCATTAGGGTACATCATGGACCTATTGTATATGATCGAGATTATTTGAGTAATCATGAAAAAGTAAATTTAGCCATGCGCTGGATCGCCCATGACGAATCAACTACATTTAAAGCCCTATTTCACTTTAATAAAGCAAATAATTATGATGAATTTGTCGAGGGACTCCGTTTCTTCTCAGGCCCTCCTCAAAACATAATATATAGTGATACAAAAGGTAATATAGCTCTCAATCTACCCGGTAAGTTTCCCATCAAATTTCCCGGTCAAGGAAAGTTTATTTTAGATGGATCCGATCCGGATTCAGAATGGAAAAAATATATCCCCTTTGAGCATAGACTCGAAAGATATAATCATCCTCAAGGATTTTTGAGTTCGGCTAATCAATTCCCCGTAGATCGCACTACCTATCCTTATTATGTTTATTCACATCGATTTGAAAATTATAGGAATAGAAGGGTTAATGAGCGACTAATAACCATGAAAAATATTGAGCCTGAAGACTTAATGAGTTTACAAAATGATAACTTCAATTACATCGCTTCTGAGATTTTACCCTATCTGTTGTCCCAATTAGATACGCTATCACTCAATGAGGATCAAAATAAATTCTTTTATGAATTACAAAACTGGGATTATTTTAATCATCCTAATTTAAAGGCGCCTACCAATTTTGAACTATGGTCAGATATCTTGTCGGATCAATTGTGGGATGAATTTGATACGATGTCATTTGCTGTCAATAAACCTGATATACACACCACCTCTCAATTAATTATTTCAGATAGTCTTGTTGGATTTTCGGATCGCCTGAGTACGCCTGAAAAAGAAACCACTCCAGATTTAATTAATTATGCTTTTTATACCGCTGTAGATTCTCTTAATCAATGGTTAAGTATTAATGGCAAGAATCACTCTTGGAATGAGTTTAAGGAAACTGAGATCAATCATCTGATCAGTAGCTTCACCTCATTTAATTCAAAAAATATTTCTATTGGGGGCAACCACAATATTGTAAATGCTGTAAGTAAGCATCATGGCCCCTCTTGGCGTATGGTCGTTGAAATGGATCCACAAGGTATCAATGCTTACGGGGTTTATCCAGGTAGCCAAACGGGCAATCCAGGCAATCCGATGTATGGACATATGATCACAGCCTGGGCTGAAGGGAAATACTATAATTTGAAATTTGGTCAAAATAAAATGTTGGCAGGAGATATTCTTTATGAAATTCAATTAACACCCTAAGAATGAAATTTATCATCAAAATTTTCCTAATAGGTATTTTATCCTATCTACTCCCTTTTTATTTTTCATGGTGGAGCATAGCCGTGGGAGCTGGACTGATTAGCTTATTGATTCGAGGAAGTAATTTTAATAGTTTCAATGGCGGAGTCATCGCGGGTGGCCTCGTATGGTTTTATCTCTCCTTTACCATAGATAATTCTACCAACTCCATTCTATCAGAAAAAATTGCACTACTAATGAATTTGACGGACTCTATTTGGTTGATTTATGCCAGTACGCTTATTGGAGCCCTAGTCACTGGATTAGGTTCATTAACTGGCAGTTTATTAGGATCTATTCTTTCTCCAAAGAAAATGTCAAGAAACGAGTACGTCTCTTAATCTTAAACTGATCACTATAAATATTCCGGCTGAATTAGCTGTTTTTTTAATTAAGTTAATTCATTTCACAAAGGATGTATCATTTAACTTAATTCTAAATCAATCCTGATCATCAGTTAAGTTTAAGAGTAATATTAAATGGAATACCTAAAAAATGATGTATCACCAATAACTGGTTTATTTTTTAATAAATTCCGCTATTATAGATTTCATATAGTAATTATTTAACTACATTTGCTCCCGCTTAAAACAAGTTTAAGCGTGCGATATTCGGGGTGTAGCACAGTCCGGTAGTGTACCTGGTTTGGGACCAGGGGGTCGTAGGTTCGAATCCTGCCACCCCGACTAAAAGGTTTAATAAACCATTGATAATGAGGAACTTACGAGTTCCTCATTTCTTTTAGTCCCCATATTAGTCCCCAATTTCATTTTTTTATTTAATTTTGAGTCAATGAAAACTTCATTGAAACTCAATAAAAGACAATCTAATTCAGATGGATTACACCCTCTTTATGTTAGAATTAGAGGGAAGAGTTCAAAGGGAAAGGATAGTGAAGTTTCCATCTATTCAGGAATAGATTTATCTCCTAAACAATTTAGTGGTGGAGGTATATCCAACAAAACCCCTAACTATACAGACAAGAATGTATACCGTCA
>Ga0206123_10003855_pt1 | contig 12128 bp, 7 predicted proteins | sample Helgoland_Spring_2_FD_160086 | JGI IMG/M metagenome (GOLD analysis project Ga0206123, IMG submission 160086) | Pelagic subsurface seawater microbial communities from Kabeltonne, Helgoland, North Sea - Helgoland_Spring_Bloom_20160316_1 | ecosystem: Environmental > Aquatic > Marine > Epipelagic ... | reverse complement strand
TCTAAAAAATAAATACAGAATTAAAGAGGTAATAAAAACTGAAAGGGCTAAGAAAATTAGAATTTCATCTTTTACTTTAGTTGTTGAATTAGCTCTAATATATGGAAGTCCAGATTTATGAACTTTTATTCCTGTTTTTTCATGAAAAGCTAAAACCTCAGCATCAATTTTCTCAAAAAGTTCGTTTCGGTATTTAGAATTTAAAACTCTTGACTCTAATGTAATTGCAATTAGTGTGGTTGTTGATGAGTCTGTATATAAATAACCATTATAAAAAGGTTGGCTATAAAGCACATTTTTTAAACTATCTAACTCTTTTTGAGTAGATGGTTTGTGTGTAACTATTTGTTCAAAATCAAACCGTTTTTCTTTTTTATTCTTTTTAAGAGAAAAAAGGTTGGCAACAGAAAGCGCTTCTGTTACACCATTAACAACAGTGTCTTTTTTGTTAATTTTAAAATCAACAGTAATTTTTTTAATCTTATGAGTGAGATCATACCAAGCATTGTAGTTCTTGAGTTTAAAAAGATTTTCATTATTTATTCCAACAACAACAATGCTCCCGTCTTTTCCAAAGGTGGATCTAAACTCTTGGTATTCAATGTGTGTTTTGTCTGATTTTGGAAGCATTTGAGCGAGCTGGTAACTCATACTTACAAACTGAACACGATAAGCCATAAAGGCAGTAATAATTCCTAAAACAATAAGGATTATTAAACGGTTTCGTAGTATTAGTCTTGAGAATTTAACCCACATATAAATAGTTCCAATTACGGATAACAGCGCACAAATATCGTATTAATCCTAGAGGATGAAAAGAGAAATAAATTATTCTTCTAATTTCTTTGATGAAGCCTTATCTATACTCACATAAGTTAGGTAGCGAAGGTTCATAGGGTTTGGTTTATAGTTTTTTATTGACGATTGAATTAGTTGATAATTTTCATGATACCAAAGTGGAATTACAGGCACTTCTGTTGCAATAATTTGATCGGCCTCTAAACAGAGTTCGTATCTCTTTTTTAAATCTAAGGTAATTGAGGCTTGTTCGTAAAGCTGGTCAAACCGATTGTTTTTATAACGAGATTCATTTGGAAACGCACTTTCTGTATTAGATTTGGGAACATCTGCACCATAACATATTGATAAAAAAGAAACAGGGTCAGGGTATTCGCCTAACCAACCACCTAAACTCATATTTGTTTGAGAAGAGTCGTTAAGGGCCATAATCTCTTTTTGTAAAAGAGAAGATATCTCTACGTTTATATTGAGGTTGGCTAACAGTTGTTTTTGAATTTCTAAAGCAACACGCACGCTAGTATTTCCTTTTCCAACTGAAAATTTAATCGTAGGAAATCCTTTTCCTTGAGGGTATCCAGCTTCTGATAATAATTTTTTTGCTTTTACAACATTGTGTTCTTGACCAATAACAGAAGAAAAGTCGTATTCTTTTATTGCTGGAGGAACTATACCGTGATTTCCTTCTCCAAAAGCCTCGCCCTTTAAAACGTTTGTTACAATCTTTGTTTTATTAATTGCTAAACTAATTGCCTGTCTAATTTTAATATTATTGAAAGGTTGCACCGCAGTATTTAAACTTAAGTAAGAAGTAAGTATTTTAGGGTATCTTTCTAATACATATTTTGTTGGCTTATTTTGAAAATCAGAGATTTGATCCTCTACAATTTCTTTAACAGATTCAGGGGGAATACCAACAATAATATCTAGCTTACCCTCTTTAAAAAGAGTTAACTCATCTTGCCCATCTTGAATGTAGTTAAATGCTACCGATTCTAAATGAGGAAGTTTGTTGCCTTTATTGTCGGACATGTGATAAGTTTTATTTTTGAGTAGTGTAACAGCAAGCTTTGTATCATTTTTTTTGTTGTAAATAAACGGGCCTGTTCCAGCAACTGCATTGTTTTCAATTGCATTTTTGGTTACAATTGCTGCGCTTGTTATCGCCATGAGGTTAATAAAACTAGAGGAAGGTTTTGTTAAAGTAAAAGAAACAGTATAATCATCAATAGCTTTAATTCCAGAGATGTTTCCTCCAGAGGTTTTGTATTGCTCAGCACCTTCAATAGTGTTTCTAAATAAACTATAGGCATAGTTACCTTCTGTCTCTGAAAAAACTCGTTCAAAAGAGTAAATAACATCTGAAGCGTTAAACTCTTTTCCCTTACTGTTGTCAAAACAACTATTGTCATGAAAATAAACACCTTTTTTTAAGTTAAAAGTGTAAACAAGATTATTATCACTCACTGACCATGACTCTGCTAAAAGAGGCTCTAATGATAAATCTGTTTCATTAAACCTTAGGAGGGGTTCATAAATTTGACTTAAAACATGAAATGAAGTAACGTCAGTAATTTTTATAGGGTCTAAGGTTTGATATTTTTCATTAATTGCAAAATCTAAACAAGAGTTTTCAGTTTTTTTGTCATTATTTGAGGGGTCTTTTAGTGTTGTTTCTTTATCATTCCCCCCACAAGATGAGAGTAAGAAAATTAATACAGTAAAAGCGCTTAAAGCTATTTTTTTCATGATTTTTATCCTTTGATTTTCCAAATATACTAAATCAAGTATTTCTTTAAGTAAAAAGAAAGGTCTAAGTGCTTCAAATCAATAGACCCTTAAGAATGCTGTTTAGAGCTAAATCGGTTGGAAATAATCATTTAAGTTACTTATATTTGCAAACTGTATTTTTTATATCTTAATTAAAGCATGGAAAAAAAACATACATTTCAAATTCCTGTAATGGGAATTGGGTTTACGATTGACACGCCTTTTAAGGTTGCGCCTTTTGGTATTTCTTCAGTATTATCATTGGGAGATGACTTGTTAGCAGATAGAATGAGGAAGTTTTATTGCAACAAATTAGATATACCATATATTGAGGTTGCTAAAGATGATCTTGATAAAAGAGCTAGGAGAATCACACTTTATTTAAACGTGATGAATCGAATGGTTAAGAATAAGTTTCAAGAATTAAAGAATGCCTCTTTTGATAAAGGAAGCGAATTGACGAAGTATTTTGAAATGCTTCCTGACTTTAGCGACCTTAAAAAGGAATATAAAAGAATGACTGAAGAGACAGACTCTTTAGTTGTAGAAAAACAACAACAGTGGTTAAGGGACAATATGGAGCCTGGAGCTATTGATGTAAACATTATGACAAAATTAGATAAGGCTAATTTTACGAAAACAGGAGAGCAGTTGCCACAAGAAATGAATGATGCTCATGCAGCATTAAGAGGTTTCGCAAAAAGTGATTTAACTTCTGGAGTTGTATTGTCTGCGGGGTTAAGCCCAAGACTATATAGTTACGTTGCAAATTTTGATGAGTTTTTTCCGGATGAAAACGAGCAACTAAACAAAACAATTATTTTAAAAGTTAGTGATTACCGTTCTGCTTTGGTTCAAGGAAAATTTTTGGCTAAAAAAGGAATTTGGGTTACTGAATATAGAGTAGAGTCAGGATTAAATTGTGGAGGGCATGCTTTTGCTACTGATGGTTACTTAATGGGGCCAATCTTAGAAGAGTTTAAAGAAAAGAAAAATGAATTAATAGAGCAAGTTCACAGTGTGTTAAACGATGCGTTAGAAGGGTTAGGAAGGAAAATACTTGCTAAGCCTTTAAAAATGTTGGTAACAGCTCAGGGAGGAGTTGGAACAGCTAACGAACATAATTTACTATTAGAGAATTATGATGTAGATTTAGTTGGGTGGGGAACACCATTTTTATTGGTTCCTGAAGCTGTTAATGTTGATAAAAATTCTTTTAAAATTCTTTCTGAAGCAGGAACAAACGAACTTTATTTGAGTGACATTTCTCCAATAGGAGTTCCTTTTAATTCAGTTAAAGGAAACACAAAAGATGTTGAAAAAGATGAGAAAATTGCTGCTGGAAAACCAGGCAGTACTTGTCCTAGCCAGTTCTTAAAAATTTACAATACAGAATTTACTGAGAGACCAATTTGTTTAGCATCTCGACAATATCAAAAATTGAAAATTGCTGAGTTAGAAGAAAAAAATCTTTCTGAAACAGAACACCAAAAAGCTTATGAAAAAATAACTGTAAAATCTTGTATTTGTGCTGGTTTGGTTATGACAGCATACTCAGAAAACGATTTATTAAAAAGATCTGATGGGGTTGGTGTTTCTTTATGCCCTGGGCCAAACTTAGCATATTTCTCTAAAGAATCGACTTTAAAAGAAATGGTTGAACACATTTATGGTAGAAACAATGTTTTAAACGACACTTACCGTCCTCATATGTTTATTAAAGAATTGGGGATGTATATTGATTATTTAAATAAAGAAATTATAGAAGAATCAATACAATCATTAAATAAAAAGAGAGTAAAATACTTTGAAGGGTTTATGGCAAACCTTAAATCAGGAATTGAGTATTACGAAAACTTGGTTAATGATATGAAAGGAGAATCAGACATAATTAAAACAAAATTTAAAGAAGAATTAGCTCATTATAAGTTGGTTGTTGAAGAAATAACTTTGCCATCTTTGGAGCAAGCTTAAAAATATAATCTCGAAATCCCCATTCTTTATTAGGTTTGGGGATTATTTTATTTTATTTGGAAACAAAAAATACAGAAAACGTTTCTAAAACAAAAACGTTTCCTATGTTTGCGCTATGAAAGAAGAAAACAAATCATGTGAACTTATAGGCTCTTGCTTAGATCTTTTTATGAGGTTTGGGATAAAAAGCCTTACCATGGCTGATATTTCTACTAAACTAGGTATATCTAAAAAGACACTTTATCAGTTTGTATCAGATAAGAAGGAGTTAGTTTTTAAAGGTATGGCACTTTGCTTAGAAGAAGAAAGATCGGTTTTAGCAAAAGTTTCTTTAAACTGCGAAAATGCTATTGATGAATTGATTGGTTTTACTCGGTTTGTAAATTCAAGGTTAGGAGATTTACATCCGTCAGTTATTTATGACATACAAAAGTACCACCCTGATAGTTGGGCCTTAATGCAAGGTCATAAACAGAATTTTGTAAGAAACTCTATTTTAGAAAATACGAAGCGTGGAATTAAAGAGGGAATTTATCGCGAAAACTTAAATCCTGAAATAACAACATCTTTATACATGCTAATGATGGATGGTTTCTTTGAAGCTGAGCAAACTTTCGGGAAAGATGTTAAGCTTGAGGATTTACACCTTGAAATGATTCGTTATCACGTTAGAGGTGTTGCAAACGATAAAGGTATTAATCTTTTAAAAGAGACCTTGAATAAAAAAGAAAACAATCACTTAAACTTAGATTAAGAAAGATGAAAAAGAAATTATTAATCGCATTATTTTTTGTTTCTAACCTAGCGTTTGCTCAGGAAAAAGAAGAAGTAAATACGAGCTTTAATTTAAAAGAAGCTCAAGATTTTGCTATAGAACATAATTATAAAAACAAAAAAGCGATGTTAGACATTGACATTGCAAAGAAAAAAGTTTGGGAAACTACAGCAATGGGACTTCCTCAAGTTAGTGCAAATGCAAAGCTTCAAAAGTTTTTAGACATTCCAGTTAGTTTAGCTCCAGCAAATGCTTTTAATCCGGCAGCTCCAGCAGATGAATTAGCAGAATTACAATTTGGGTTAGATTATAGTAATTCTGTTGGAATTAGTGCGTCTCAATTAATTTTTGATGGTTCATATATTGTAGGATTACAAGCTGCAAAAACCTACAAAAACTTATCAATATCTAATCAGATAAAAACAGAAATTGAATTAAAGGAAGGGGTAAAACAAGCCTATTTTACCGTGTTGGTTGCTGAAGAAAACACGAAGGTTTTAACTAAATCAAAAGAGTCGGTTGAGAAAATACTTGAAGAAACTTCTGCACTATATAAAGAAGGAATGGTTGATGAGCAAAGTGTTGATCAACTAACACTTTCTGTAAATGAATTAGCAACAGCTGTTGGAATTGCAGAGGGGCAAGTAAGGTTTGCAAGAAAATTATTAAAACTCCAAATAGGAATGGATATCGCAACAAAAATTACGTTAACCGAGGGGTTAGAAGGTTTTGTGGATGAAGTAAAAGTTAGAATGGCCGAGAAGGGTTTTAATGTTGAGAACCATATAGATTACAATTTAGTGGAAACCAATATGCGTTTACAACAGTTAAACTTGAGAAAAGAGAAATATTCTTTTTTGCCTTCAATTAATTTGTTTTTGAGTCATGAGCAACAAAACATGAATACTAAATTTGATGCTTTTAGTGGTGGAAAATGGTATCCAATGACGGTTGTTGGTGCACAATTAACATTACCTATTTTACAAAGTGGTTCTCGATTATCTAAAATGAGCCAAGCAAGAATAGAGTTAGATAAGTCTGAAATTACAGCTAAGGAAGTAGAACAAAGTCTATTGTATCAAACTCAAGTAGCACAATCTAACTATGAAACAAATCATGAAACTTATGTTAACCAAAAAGACAATATGGGGTTAGCAAAAAAGATTTATGATAAAACAGTGTTGAGATATAAAGAAGGTGTTGCATCAAGTTTAGAATTGTCGCAAACACAAAATCAATACTTAACAGCAGAAGGAAATTATATAAAAGCATTGTTAGATCTTTTAACATCTAAATCAGAGCTTCAAAAATCATACGGAATAAAATAATTTACATTAAGAAACTCAATATAAAGTCATGAAAAAATCAATAATATTAATAGGTGCAGCAGTTTTACTTTTCGCTTGTGGAGGAGATAAAGAACAATCTGTTGAAGAAGTGATTGCTACCAACAATTTAGAGGAAATAAGAAAAAAGAAAGAAGCAGTATCAGTGCTTCAATCTACTTATACAGAACAATTAGAAATGTTAAATGCTAAAATTTCAACATTAGATACCAATAAAAAAATAGCACTAATTTCCTCTTTTACAGCACAAAAAGAAGTGTTTAATCATTACATAGAGTTACAAGGAAATGTGAGTACAAATAACTTGGTAGTAATAATGTCAGAAGCACCAGGCATTTTAAAAACAGTATTTGTTAAAGAAGGTCAAACAGTTTCTAAAGGTCAACAATTAGCAAAAATTGATGATGGAGGGTTAACACCTCAATTGGCTCAAATGAAAATTCAAAGAGATTTAGCTAAAACTACTTTTGAACGACAAGAAAGATTGTGGAAACAAAAGATAGGTAGTGAAATTCAGTTTTTACAAGCTAAAACAAATTATGAGGCACAAGAAAAAACAGTGAATCAAATTGAAGAGCAAATTGCAAAAACAGTTGTAATTGCTCCATTTTCTGGAACTATTGATGAGGTAATTACAGAACAAGGAAATATGGTTAGTCCTGGAATGAGCCAGCTATTTAGAATTGTAAACTTAAATGACATGCACATTGAAACAGATGTTCCTGAGAGACACATTACTACTGTTACAAAAGGAAAATCTGTTGAGGTTGAATTAGCTGTTTTAGGAGAGAAATTATTAGCTAAAGTTGCTCAGGTTGGGAGTTTCATTAATCCGGCAAACAGAACATTTAAAGTGGAAATTCCTGTTTCTAATGAGCATAAGTTAATTAAGCCAAACTTAACAGCAAAAATCAGAATAAATGATTATACGAATGAAAGTGCATTGTTAATTCCTCAAAGTATTATTTCTGAAAACGCCAAAGGAGAAGAATATTTGTATGTTATTGAAAACAAGATAAATAATGTAGGAATTGCAAAGAAAATAATTATTGAAACAGGTCAAACTGAAGGAGATTATATTGAGGTATTGAAAGGTATTGAAGACGGGGCAGAAATTATTTTAGAAGGAGCGAGGAGCATTAAAGATGGACAAGAAGTAAAAGTTATCACTCAAAAATAGAGGAGACATGACAAAGCAACAGAAAAAAGTAGAAAAGGAATTTGGTTTATCGTCATGGGCGATAAATAACAAAACAACCATTTATGTAGGAATGATAATCTTACTATTTATGGGTGTTTCAGCATACTTTAGCATGCCTAGAGAAGCTTTTCCAGAGATTAAAGAGACGAAGATTTATGTAAGTTCAATTTATCCTGGAAACACAGCAGAGGATATTGAAAAACTAATTACTGAGCCATTAGAGGATAAGCTGAAAATGATTAGTAATGTGGTTAAGATTGAATCTACATCGCAAGAGGATTACTCTATGATTATGGTTGAATTTGATGAAAACATTACTGTAGATCAAGCGAAACAAAAAGTAAAGGATGAGATTGATACTGAGACTTCAACTGAAGATTGGCCAACATTTAATGGAGCTAAAGTTGAACCTGGTGTTATGGATATTAGTATGTCTGAGCAAATTCCAATTATAAACATTAATCTTTCAGGTGATTATCCGGTAGAAAAATTAAAAGAATATGGTGAATATTTAGAAGATGAAATAGAAGATTTACCAGAAATTAAAGAGGTAGATATTAGAGGGGTTCAAGGTAAAGAGGTTGAAATTGCTGTTGACATTTATAAAATGATGGCATCTAAAGTGAGTTTTAATGACATTAGTAATGCGATTAATGGTGGTAATGTTAATATTTCGGCAGGAAACCTTGTTGCTAGTGGTCAGCGAAGAACGATTAGTATTTTGGGAGAAATAAAAGATCCATCTGAGCTGGAGAATTTTGTGGTTAAAGCAGAAAAAGGCAACTCTATTTATTTAAAAGATATTGCGACAGTTACTTTCAAAGAAAAAGAAAAAACAAGTTACGCAAGAGAGTATGGAAATATGGCAGTAATGCTGGACGTAAAGAAGCGTGCAGGAAAAAATATGGTTGCTGCGGTTGAAAAAATTGAAGTGATTTTGGCTAATGCTGAAGCTGAGGTTTTTCCAATAGATTTAAAAGTTACAACAGCAAACGACCAATCATCTAAAACAATTGGACAGGTAGATGATTTAGTAAACAACATTATTTTCGGGATTATTTTAGTGGTTGGGGTTTTAATGTTTTTCTTAGGATTTAAGAATGCTTTATTTGTAGGGTTTGCTATTCCAATGTCAATGTTAATGTCTTTAACAATATTAGAGATGTTGGGATATACGATGAACACAATGATTCTTTTCGGGTTAATTATGGGGCTTGGAATGTTGGTAGATAACGGTATTGTAGTAGTAGAAAATGTTTATCGTTTAATGGACGAAGAAGGAATGAGCAGGGTGAAAGCAGCCAGACAAGGTATTGCCGAAATTGCTTTCCCAATTATTGTTTCTACAGCAACAACAGTAGCAGCGTTTATTCCGTTGGGTATGTGGCCTGGAGTTATGGGTGAGTTTATGATTTACTTTCCGATAACCCTCTCGGTAGTATTGAGCTCCTCATTGGTAGTGGCAATTTTCTTTAATTCGGTATTGGTGTCTCAATTTATGACAACAGAAGACAAAGACATGCCTTTAAAACGTATTATATGGATAACTGCTATTGTTGGAGGAATTGGTTTATTGATTCTAATCTCAGGGAGCGCATACAGATCGTTAGGAAGTGTTATGGTTATTACAGCTTTAATGTTATGGGTATATCGTTTAGGATTAAGAGGGGCGGTTAATTTTTTCCAAGAAAAAATACTAACACGTTGGGAACGTTTTTATGAGAAATTTTTAAGAGCAGCTTTAAAAGGAAAAAGACCTTATGTTATTGCAGTAGGAACTGTTATTTTATTATTTGTTATGTTTGGTGGATTTGGGGGTTCTGTTGCGAGTCAACGAACTAAAATTGAGTTTTTTCCAGATAATACACCTAACCAAATTATTGTTTATATAGAGTATCCTCAAGGAACGGATATTGCTAAAACAAACGAAATAACAAAAGATATTGAGAAGCGCGTTTACTCTATTTTGGATGCTACTGAGTATATGGAAGGAGATCGGAATTTTTTAGTAGAAAGTGCTGTTTCTCAAGTTGGTGCTGGCGCAGGAAACCCACAAACAGATGGAGCTTCTGCAGCTGAAATGCCACACAAAGGAAAGGTTACTGTTTCTATGCGAGAGTATAAATATAGAAATGGTGCTGACAGTAAAGTGTTACAAAAAGAGGTTCAAAAAATATTGCAAGATGTTTACCCAGGTTTGGCAATATCTGTAGAAAAAGATGCTGCAGGACCACCTCAAGGATACCCTATTAATATAGAGCTGGAGGGTAAGGATTATGCTGAATTAATTTTTACAGCAGAGAAAATGAAAGATTTTATTAACTCTAGAAGTATTCAAGGGATTGACCAGTTAAAAATTGATGTGAATAAGTCTAAGCCAAGTCTTCAGGTAGAGGTTGATAGAAAAAAGGCTGGTGAATTAGGAATTAACGCTATGCAAGTGGGACAGCAATTACGTAATTCTATTTTTGGAGCTAAAGCAGGAGTTTATAAAGAAGATGGAGATGATTATGACATATATGTAAGATTTAACGAAGCGAATAAATACAACAAAAATGCTTTATTTGATCAAAAAATAACATTTAGAGACCCATCAAATGGGCAAATAAAAGAAGTTCCAGTTTCTGCAGTTACCAAGCAAAAAAACAGTTCTGGTTTTAGCGCAATTAAACACAAAAGGTTAAAAAGGGTAGTTACTGTTTATTCTGCTTTAAGCCCTGGGTTTACAGATGCTGGAGCAATTGTTTCTCAAATCCAAAAAGAGATGGAGAGTTTTGATGGGAAGCCAAAGGGTGTAAACATTGATTATACTGGTCAGATAGAAGAGCAAAATAAACAAATGGCTTTTTTAATGGGAGCGTTTTTTAGTGGGTTGGGTTTAATCTTTTTGATTTTGATTTTCCAATTCAATTCTATTTCTAAACCAACAATTATTATGTTAGCAATATTCTTAAGTTTAATAGGTGTTTTTGGAGGATTAATTATTACAGGAGCTCCTTTCGTAATTATGATGACAATGATGGGAATTATCTCGTTAGCAGGAATTGTAGTAAATAATGGGGTAGTATTGCTCGATTATACACAACTTTTAATTGATAGAAAGAAAGCAGAATTTGGGTTAGCAAAAAATCAAATGGTAGATAAAGATACTTTGTTTGAAGCTATTGTAATTGGGGGTAAAGCACGTTTACGCCCAGTATTATTAACTGCAATTACAACTATTTTAGGGTTAATACCATTAGCAACAGGCTTAAACATTAACTTCTTTACTTTGTTTAGTGAATTTGATGCTCATATTTATATGGGAGGAGATAATGTAATCTTTTGGGGGCCATTAGCATGGACAATTATTTATGGATTGTTTATCGCAACATTCTTAACATTAATTGTGGTGCCAGCACTATTCTTAATAGTTGAGAAGATTAAAATTAGATGGGTTTATAAAGGTTAGTATAATCCAGACAAAAAAGGGCTATTTACATTGTAAATAGCCCTTTTTGATTTTAATAAAATTAAGGTTACTGTTTTATAATTTTTTGACTTAATTTTTTGTTGCCATCTGTTATTGTTACAAAATAAAAACCATCGGGTTGATTATTTAAGTCAACAACTGTTGAGTTTTGGTTGATGGTTTGAGTTTTTATCTTTTTACCCACAACACTATAAATTTCTATTAGTGCATCGTTGCTCTCTAGCTTATAATTAATGGTAAATTGATTGTTAAAAGGTTTGGGGTAGATGATAAGAGTATTTTTATCACTTTTTATATTAGTAATATTAGTGGAGACCCCATCAGCACAACCAGAAGTTATACCCAATAAGTATTGACTTCTAACAGTATCTATAGCTTCTTGCATTGCAGAAACACCTGCTTGAAGACCTGAACCAGTAACCCCTCTACCAAAAACTAACGCTAAATCTATTTCTACAGAACTTCCAGCTAAAAATGTAAAAGGACCAGAACTTCCCACCCCTCTTCTATCTCCCGAATTATTTGGAAGTCCTCCTGTGGCGCCATTAAACTCTGACCAATTAGAAGGGGGGGGCGAAATACCTTTTGTTCCATATAGTAGAGGGTCACTATTACCTGGAAATAAATATTTAGAAGGAGTTGTTCCTCCAGTTTGAGAATGTCCTGACCCTCCCCAAACCATTTGAGAATCGTCATTCCATTTTCCACTTAATAAGTTGTAATAATCTTTTTCACTGGTTGGACTACCTTGAACTCCTCCTCCAATATTATAATACATAAAATGCTCCAGAC
>Ga0206123_10003854_pt1 | contig 12131 bp, 10 predicted proteins | sample Helgoland_Spring_2_FD_160086 | JGI IMG/M metagenome (GOLD analysis project Ga0206123, IMG submission 160086) | Pelagic subsurface seawater microbial communities from Kabeltonne, Helgoland, North Sea - Helgoland_Spring_Bloom_20160316_1 | ecosystem: Environmental > Aquatic > Marine > Epipelagic ... | reverse complement strand
CCTGTATCATACGAAAACAAATATCGCTTGATATCAGGTGGTTAACTGTGGATTTCTTTGAAAAGTGGTGCCCCCACACGGACTTGAAGTTAAGCCCTTTCTAAGCGTTCGATTTGCTTAACTTCATACTTTGTTACACAGGTCATAAACCGTGGTCAATATTTTTATCTTGGAGAATTAGGTCATATCCTGCTCGATCTAGATAGTTTCTTTATAAATGTTGGGAAACCATAGGCCGTTGTAAGGGAATACCTTCGTCTCCAAGGTAAAAAACCAACCAATGGGACGTTTTGTTTATCTGACAATGCCCTAGATATTATTTTTTTTACAGATTATAGCTGAATATCAATTAAAATAAAACTTTATATAATATTATTTGATAATTTTTAAGATTAATAATCTATATGAGGCCATGATTAATGTAATGAAAAATTTGAAATCAAAATAATTTGTTTAAAATGGAACATGCTTATGAAACATAAAGTAAAAAAAATTATAAAAAATTTACAACAAATAGGAAAGCAAACAAATTACTATCAAAACCGTTTAGCAAGTGTTGCTGAAAATACTGAAGTTGAATTCAATAATTTTTTAGATTTGTTAATTTACTATATGTGCGTTGGTTGTGGTGCTGATATTGATAAAGCGTACCAACGAAAGAAATATTGGTCTCCTGGACATCATAATGGCTTGTTCAATCAATCACTACTTAAAATAGACGAAATTAGTATTTTCAACGGCATTAAGAAAGCTTATGGTATATATTTGGAAAATAAAAAAAATCCAGTAGATCTTGAAATAGATTTAGCAAATGCATTTTGTAAGCATTCAAAACCATTATGTTTAAATCATGACAAATTACATGCAGTTCTTGAATATTTTTTTACAAACAGGAATGTGAATTTTATTAGGCATGGATTAGAAGATTTTTCTGAAAAAAATTATATTCAAAATAGTACTTTTCCTCCAAATTTTAGCATGCAAAATCTATCACTATCTTCAAACGGAAAATCCTTTGCAATCGAAATTGATCGTCCGCCATTTTTGAATTGTTTTGAACATGGTAAGGTCTGGCCTTGGTATTATTGTGGTGGTTTGATGACACTTGATGATTTCAAAAAACATAATGGGGTTTTGAAAGTTGCCAATGATAGAGAGCATTTTTATGCAGAGTCAAATATCTTGATAAACAATTGGTATTTTATATATGAAACAAAGACTAAATACACAAAGCGCCTTAAATTTGATGTCAATTTGATGAAAAAAAGCATCCTTCAAATGAAACAAAGTGGGGCAAATTACATTGAAGCGCAGACTTTAAGAAAATTTTTCCATGTGATAAATTTATTAGAACAAAAACTTGAAGCTTCTAAACTAATAAAAAACTGATTTGTGGTATGTTTACAGAACCATATGGTCTATTAGTGATTAGAGCTCATAAGTTTTTCCAATGGCAATGGAGCTAGGTATCGATCCGATTAAACGAGTGATAATTAGGGTGTTGTCAGATAATGCTTAACACGTTTAAAAGAGCCACAATCACATAAATCTATGAAGTGCAGATTTGGAACCGCTCAATTGTTGTTTTTAAATAGATCTCCAAGATAAAAACAGACTCTAATTCTATCATGGTATCAGATTATACATATGCCTAACATTTATATTTCGCTTTAATTTAACACGACATTGTGGGTCGTTTATGAACATGCATGGCAAAGTCGCCTAAATCATCATTCGTTTATACCTTTGTTAAAATTAAGAAAGCTGCTGCATGAGCGGATACACACCTGGGTTTGGGTTTCCCCTAGACGTTATTTTTAATGAAACCCGTGCACGTCGTATATTAAACAACAAGTGTTTCTTTGTGGGTACACACGGTGATGTCCCTGAGCCACGCAATTATTTCAATTTTTAACTGTTTGATGATCAATATTTTCTATTGCATGGTTTGGACGGCGTAATTAGATGTATGGTCAATCGGTACATGCATCAAAGTGCACGTTTGTTGAAACAAGATATTGGCAAGTGTTTTGCGAGTATTATTTGTTCGAACCGTCAGTGGGCTTATAACCATCAATGGTGGCTCGTTGCGAAATGCGCCTGGCTTTGATGAATATTTTTCAGCATCGACAGAAGATGCTTCGCGCGGGTTGTACCAAATTCCCGTCGTTTAATTGTCTGGCATAATTTTTGCGTGCCTCAGAGATGATCCAGACTATTCGGACATGGATGACATCGCCAAAATAATTGCACCATACACAGACCCATTTGCGTTTGAAAAAGGCGGCTACAAACTGGCGCATCACCACCGTGAAGTTGTGGACGCTAACTGGCACATGGTGATGATCAATAATCGCGAATGTTATCATTGCACCAACAATCACAAGGGGCTAACGAAACTGTTTGATCCGTCCAGTTTCAACGGTGCGGTGACCCCAGCATATAAAGAGTTGTTTGACCGAGCTGTTCAGCGGTGGGAGAGGCTTGACCTTGCATGGGAGGAAAAGGCGTTTTCTTTAAACGATAGTGTTCGAGTGGCGCGTTATCCGATGTATGAAAATTACAAATCTATTACATTTGATGAGAAACCTGCTTCAAAGCAGTTGATTGGACGGTTCAAGGATTGCGATCCAAGCACGTTATCGATGTGGTTTAATCCAAATGCGTGGATTCATTTTACATCCGATCAGAGTACCATAAACTGGGTGTTGCCTCTGGGACCAGAGAATTGTGCTCTACATTCAAGTTGGATAGTACATGCAGATGCCATTGAAGGAAAGGATTACAATGTAGATTACCTAATAGATGTTTGGAAAGTCACAAATGCATAGGATGTTGGCTTGTGTAGTTCGATGACGATAGGCACATAATCAGCCTATTACAGACCTGATTCATTCACGTGAGATGAACAACATTGTAAACAGTTTTGTGACTGGTACATGCAGTATTCTGTGTAGTTTCGTAACATTTTCGCAGTAATCGAAAGTAACTATGGCAGATAGTTGAGTATTACATGCAGCTCAAAAAACCATTTAAATATTAATTTTAGAAAATTGTCAGCATATAAACTATGACACCAAATGTGAAGTTATGCCTTGTGTTTTCCTGAATTAGTTCAACTATCCTGCTTACTTTTGGTGTCATCCTGGTTTTCTTTAATCATAGCTGCATGTCTTTCAGCTTGTTTCATGAGAGCTATACCTAACACCCAGCCAATCAAAGAGCTACATATTGCAAATATGATTTCATTCCTGACAATCCACCAAGGCTGGCCTAAACTATAATCGGTTGAAGCCGCAAGTAAACAAAAGGCAGCAATAAGCTGCATAATAATGATTAAGAAAAGACCATAACCAAATCTAAACTTTGGGAAGAAGTAGGCCAAGCCAACGATTACAGCCCTGAATACCCAGTTCATAATGAAATTCCTTTAATATTGCCTATATATAGTAATAGGCTTCTTAGGCCCCTATGGTACATTAAGTATATCTCTAAGGATTACCTATAGCATATCATTACTTAAAGCTTATAAGTATAAACAGCACCCAGAAGATTGCAAATGGCTAGGCTATTAAATTAAACAAAAAGAAACGCCAAAAGCTATGACTTTTTTATTCTGCTAACAAGTGAAGCTACCAGTAACAAATACACGGTAATAATTAATACAATTAAATCTATAATTACTTATATATAAGCATATTAATTTAGTGTTTTCACGGAAAATACCATTTCGTACGTTTCACTTGATCTTCAGGCACAGTAGTGTGGCCTATTTGTAAAATATTTTGATAATCATAAAGTATTGAAGGAACTTTACCTCTTTGGGCTTCTATTAAGGGAATATTTTTTATTAACCCATTTTTGCAAATAAAATATTTTTTTATTTTACTGATATTTTGATTTTATCATTCCAAACATGCATGTATTCAGTAGCATATGTGATGGCGGTTAAATCTAATTGTTTGCGCTTTTTACCGTCGAATTTAGCAATAGACAACGAGCCCGCAAGCCTTCCGATGTCGGTCCCATTTTCAATGACTGGACGCGAGGTTTGTCCTGTATTTCCAGTCCACTTAGTTTTAATACCAGACTGGGCCAATTTTGCAGAGAACCATATGTCATCAACATAGAAAAAACATTCGGGGATCAAGGATACTGTACTATCAAACATATCCGGTGTTACCAACACGCCACCAAAACCCTCTACAATATCAGCATTATGTGTTTTTTTTGTTGGTTTCCACAATGATAGGCTCAAAAAACGTTTACATCTGTAAAGCCAATTTTTTTTTAATCTCTGACAATGATTTACAAGTTCTGAACCCTCCTCATAAATGCAATAATTTTTATGTTTATTATAAGTTCTTACCAACCGCTTTATCCAATCTTTGTCGTAGATACGATCATCATCACAATAAATAATAAGCGTATCGTCAGAAACATGCCTCTCTAAGGTTGGAATCAATTTTGTTGCTGGGCCAAAATCCTCACATCTATGAATGTTAAAGCCTTCTGGAATCTGTGTTAAATCAATATCTCCAATATCACTTCTGCGGTAGGTATACGGTATGTTAAGCTCAATTGAAAATGGTTTAATACTTTGTTTTTCAATGCTTTTTAATGTATTTCTTAAAAATTTGACACGGCTCGGAATCGTTGTGAGAGAAACGATTATTTTTTGTTGCAAAAACTTTATCCTTTAAATGTAGAAAATTAATTGCCCAACAGATTGTATTTATATTAGTAATTGAATTTTCATTAGCATGATATTTCATTGTATTATTAGCACTATATATTGAAATACATTGAGGGTTATAGTCCATTATTTAATTATATTTTTAACGTTTGCAATACTTCCTTGAATAAATACCACTGATAAGAATAAGCTAATTTTTTAAATTTCTTATTGAAACGTCTATTGTTTAGCTAAACGATTAGAATAATAAGTTTCTATAAATACTAGCCACTGAGTGATTAAAATTTAAGTTTCTTTTTAAGTGCTTTTCAACAAAAAATTAAATACATTATTAGGCTGTTCCTAAACTACCTGATATTATTTGTGAATATTATAAACACTAGATTGCTATCTAATTTCAAACAAATTTTCCAAGCTTTTTAATGATAATTTAGAACTTTGGGTCGCTCTTTTGGCCCATGAATTATAATTCAAACCTGGAATTTGATACAGATCAACTGTTTTTAATATGGCCACACTTTTTCATTATCTTGCACGGTTTTATTTAGTTAGATATCGCTACGTTAAGTTTGAGTTTTAGATCTTATTAAATGTCTAAAATATACTTAATTAGAAAATAAATTAATAATTTTTTTGATGAGTGTTCTAACTTCTCTTATAATTATTGAAATAATGTAAGTAACTATAAACATTGCTTTTTGTAAATTTGAAATGTTTCTATCATTTTTAAATTTAAAAACTTTTAGTTCCAGATAATTAGATAACCAACGTCGTGCAGCAGTATAAGTAATTTGATGAGAGTTTTCAATAAATCCAAGTTTTTCATAACCAGTTTTACACAGAAAATGATTATTATTTACGTATCTACTTTCCAATGCAAAATCAGTTATTTCGATATTATTTGAAAACCAAGTTGCATATTCCCCAACCGAGGCAGCACATTTTAATATATGGTCTCCTTCTGATAGCAGCAGTATATCAATTAATACATCTTCACCCTTCTTATATGGATCAACTTGTTGTAGTTTAAAAGGTGCAATGAAACTACTCCCACGCGCGCTATTGTATGTAATAAGTTTACTTCCAAAATGCTTTTTGAATAAGCCAACAAATTGTGTTTGATCAGTAGCAAGAAACACTTGGTAGTCTTGTAAATTTTTTCTTTTAATAATTTCTTCTATTTTTTTGAAATATTTTTTATGATTTGTAGGTTCAGCATAAGAAAAATCTGTACCTCGAATATGAACTGTAAATAAAAATGTATTATTAAAATTTTGCTTTGAAAAATTAGATGCTTTTTCTTTAATATTTTCTTTAATATCAATGAATTTTTTTACGTAGTAACGACCTAATTTTCGTTTTTCTTTCATCCAGATACTGGGGTCAACTGGGTTGCTCTCCAACCAAAATGTCGCGATGCGTTCCTTATCCTGAGTATGCCAAAAAAAAATATCTTCACTCTTAAATCTCTTAATTTGATCAGGTTTTATTTTTCCGTGCTTTAGATGTGCTTCTACATCCTTATAGGAAAGACCCATAACTGGGTTCCAAAAATACTCCCAGATATTTTCACCGTGTTTTGGGCTATAAAAAAATGTATTATATTGATTATCAAAATTTATCACTGGCAACCAGTTTCGTGCTAATGATTGCTTTATACCATTTAATGCGTATGTCATTAAAACGCTGAGGCCAGCATTACAATCAGGGTTATGAATGAGGGCAATTCCTTCATAGAGATGACCATTATAAACTAATGGGTTTATATTTTGGCTATTTTTCATAATCTAACATTAATTACTGATAATATTGGTCCAAAATATAGGATCAATTTTTGATTGGTTATACAGAGACGGTTTAGTTTTAATTCCATTACCATCACAAGGACCTCAGAATCAATGTCTTTAAAAAAGCAGAATGAGAAAGATTAATATAAGCTAAACAACACGAATCTGCATAATTGAGAAATATTTTAAACCATAATTTTCTGCCGGTTTGACTTGAGGCATCATTTATATTACCAGAGTTAAGATTATTTTAAATTGATCAATATGAATAACTTTTGTGCCTCCTATCAGTTGAACTTTATAGACGTCATTGAGAATAGATGGTAACAGAATTTGCTCTGCAAAACTAGCGCTAAAACTAATGACTAAACCACATATTTTTTTAAAATATATTGTTGAAATAAATACAAATTTACTGTCATAGTAGTTGGTTCACAATTCATTTAGGCGGTGAGTGCCAAATGATAGCTGTTGAACCTTGCCCCCTCTATTGCTATTTAAGGAGAATAATGAAAAATTATAATCTACTTTCCTGTCATACACCGCCTCACGCAATTTGATTATGATACTTACTGGGTGAAGAATAATATCATTTGCCATAAGCTCAATGATGGGTGTTCTAAGTAAAGGCCAATAAATAGCATCTGAATATGTAATACCTTTCTGGGTAAGAATATAATTTACTCCAAGTTTGTTACATGCAAGTTGAATATCATTATTGATGTGTTTTCTCTCGTCTATAATAATTACTTTTTTAATAATTGGTTATAGTTCCAAAAGATGTAACGAAAACTTCTTTGCAACTATAACAATTATCCGCTCTGTAACGGATTTAAAATTTGTAAAATAGTTTACTATGACACAGACATGAAATTAATATATTCTTTTATTTTAGCGCACCATCAATCTTCTTTCAAGATCCTCTTGATGAAATGTTTGGTCGCCCATATTTTTGAGATACCAGGCTATTGTTTTTTTTAATCCCTCTTCGAGGCTAATTTTAGGTTGCCAACCTAATAAAATTTTCCCACGAGAAACATCGGCTGCACGATGAAATGGGCCAGTTGGTTTACTTTGAGAAAATGAAAATCCTTTTTCGGGAATATGTCCAATCATATTACAGACCAACTGTGCAACATCATATATGCTGTTAAAATCTGATGTTCCTGCATTAATTGCAGTCCCATTTTCAATCTTTTGAGCGGCTAAAAGAGTAGCATCAACAATATCATCTACATATGTAAAATTTCGAGTCTGTTGACCATCGCCCCAAATGTTAAAGGGTGATTGAGATAGTATTGCTTTGGCAATGAAAGCAATGACAGCGTGACTTTCGTTGCAACGTGGACCATAAGCTGTAAAGTATCGCACGCTCGAGCACTTGAGGCCGTATTGACGATGAAAAGCTTTAAGAGACATCTCACCCATAAGCTTTGCCCATCCATATTCGGCATCACTAAAAGCTCCACCAGGTATAGTAAAAGAAACCATATCTTCCTGTAAAAGAACTTTCTTATTTTGAATATTTGTTGGATACACACAAGCTGAACTAGCGAAACAAACGCGTTCAACATTTGCTTGATTTGCTGCTTCAAATACTGTTGTATCTATGATAAGATTAGTTGCACAGTCTGCTGGATGCGTTTCAATATAACCTCTTCCGCCATGAGAAGCCGCTAAATGAAAGACTGTATTTTGATCTGCAACAGCGACTTGAGCTACTTTGGCGGATTTCAAATTACCTTCCATAATATCAACTTTGTCACTTACGTGGGACAAATTTTCCAGGCGACCTGAACTAAAGTCATCAATTACTCTTACGTTTGCACCTAATTCTACAAGTCGCTCGACAAGATGACTCCCAATAAAGCTAGCACCACCAGTTACAAGTGTTGGTCTATTATTCCAAAATCCACTCATTTTAATAGTATACGCAATCTTCAAATTATCAATGATATGATACGTTATAACTAAAATAAATAAAAGCAACTACTTCAAGAATTAAAGTAACTATTTGCATAATTATTTATATTAATAAAATTGCATAATTATTTATATTAATAAAATCATCCTAATAATTTATTATTGTTTACATCATCAATAAAATTCTGAGTCTTAAATATGTGCATTCATGTTGGAATTGACTTATTGGAGTAGTAGTTTTTTCTTGTTTAATTAAAGAATTTAAATATCGTGTATACCAGTTATTAATTTTTTAGAATGTTTCTAGTCGTGATTAAAATATTTATTGGATATGATAAAAATGAGGTAATTGCATATCATGTTTGTGTTAACAGTTTAATAAGGCACTCATCGGAATTATTATCAATAACACCTTTAGCTGAAAATAACTTACCTTACTATAAAGAAACTCACACCGATGGCTCTAATTCTTTTATTTATAGGCGGTTCCTTGTGCCTGAATTAATGAATTATAAAGGCTGGGCATTATATATTGATGGAGATATGATAGTACGGGAAGACATTGTGAAATTATGGAATTTACGTGACAATAGTAAGGCAGTTGTTTGTGTCCATCACAATTATAAAACTAAAAAAAAGAAAAAATATCTTGGAAATAAAAATGAAAATTATCCAAGAAAGAATTGGTCTAGTGTGATACTTTGGAATTGCGCTCATTCAGCGAATAAAATTTTAACATCAAATTACATATCAAGAAACTCAGGATCGACACTCCATCGTTTTAAGTGGCTCAAAGACGAATTAATTGGTGAATTACCCATAAATTGGAATTGGTTGCCAGATGAGTTTGGAGAAAACTATAATGCTTCCCTTGTGCATTATACATTAGGTCTCCCATGCTTTAAAGATCATGCTAATACTCCAATGGCAAGTGAGTGGCATAAAGAACGCCTATTTACTGAGTATTTTAAAAAATAACTTGCTTTAGTGTTAAGCTTAAAAAGCATAAATATGTATTCTACAGGTATGTCTTCAATAATAATATTAATTTTAGTTTCTATGTCTATATCTGGGCAAAATATGTGAGAGTTCTTTTTCGGTAGTTTGTAAATTGAAACGCTCCCTTAAGTTTCTTAATAAAATTGCATCAGCATAAGAATGTTCAATTGATGAATTTTTTGTTTTGATGTTATTAAGATGAATTTCATCGTTTATTAGGAATTGATTTCTATTTTTTATACCAATTCCACTTAGTATATATTGAGAAGATGGGCCATTTTCATTAATTGCTATTAAAAGTGCTAAAATGCCTGTTGAAGGTCTATATGCTGAATATACATCAATATATCCCTTGCCAAATTTCCAACTAAGAAGTGCTTTCACAATCCTCAATCCGTCATTTATTATGTACTTAGGTTTTTGGTGAAAAAAATATTTATTTATTATTGGATAACCACACATACCAATCTTACGCACAATAATTCGCTGATTATAAAATGAAACTACTTCAATTCCTTTTCTATGTGTATCTGTAAAATAATTCTTTAAATTTTTAATAGAGCTATTATTTTTTGGAAGTGTAAGAAGAACTAAACGCTCAAACCCACTTTCATGGATTGCTTTTAACTTTTGATTGTAAAGTCGTTTTGATTTTTCTTTCTTTAACCCTTTGTTAAGAGCGTAAACATGGGCAACATTAATATGATTAGAAAAATTTCCTATCTTTATTTTGTTTCCAGCAGTTGCGCCGTTGGCTGAGTAAATTATATCACCATCCGGAATTTTTGCATAGGGTTTTGAGCCTAAAATAATTACCTTCTTCATAATTCCATCTTCTAATTTTTCTTTCAGATTAAATCTATAAATTCAATACGATTAATATTTGAAATAATATGCCAAAAAAATATTTAGAACATTTATTTGAATCAACCGTGATCTATGTTAGTTAAAATTGAATGAGTTTATATGAAAGTTTATTAAATTGATAAATGCTAGTTTACCCTATTCTCTACCGCAAGCAAATTTCTATACTGATGATCCATTCACGATTTTTGAAATAGATAATTTTTTACCTAATCAGTTTTATGAAAATTTACTTTTTAGTATTGACGAGTCTCTTTTACCAAAAGGAATTTATGAATCAAAAGGCAACAAAAAAAAAATTGTTTTTAAAGGAAATAATTTGTCCGATTTACCTAAATCTCCACTAAAAAAGTTAATAGGTTTTTTTTTATCTGAGGAATTTTTCAGATGGTTTGTAAAGACACATTTATTAAACAGTAATTATTGTGCTGAGCCTGTCTTTATTTATGATAGTTCTAAAGTAAATATTGAGCAAATTCGCCAAAAGTCAGAACTTAAAGGCATTAAAAGTAAATTTTATGAAACTGTAGTACACTATTCGTCAATGAAACAAAATGATTTTATACCACCACACAAAGACTCTAAGCAGAAGCGATTAAGCCTTGTATTATATTTACCATCAGAAGAATTACCTTTTGAAATGCAAAAAGGCCTTGGAACCATTTTTTATAAGGTAAGAAGATTTAGACGTGCTATGAAGAATTATGATGGATTACTTTCAGATCGAAAAACCAAAATTTTTTTAAAAAAATATGAAATTGCTCATGTATCATTATTTAAACCTAATAGATGTGTAGGATTTATTAAGAATGACATAAGTTGGCACGCAGTCGCCCCAAATAATTTTTATTATGATCGGCGAGCAATTGTAATCAATGTTATGGAATTATAAGTAGTAAATGAGCTCTCCTAAAATAAAAATTTTTGTACTTTCACTAAAAGGAAATAGCCTTAGGCGTAAAAAATTAACAAAGACATTGGATGAAATGAACTTACCATATCAAATATGGCTTGGAATTGATGGGCGTAAGATTTTACCACTCAAATATGAAAATAAGATTGATAGAATAGCAACGAAGAAAAATTTATTTCGTGAAATGACCGATGCTGAATATGCATGTTCACTTTCTCACAATGAAATTTATCATGAAATTGTCAAACAGGATTTATTTGGGGCAGTAATAATTGAAGAAGATGCAGTTTTAGACTATGGTTTTAAAAATTTATTCACTTATTTTTCAAAAGTTACTTGTGATATGTTGCTTTTGGATCATCATTCTGGGCGTGTCTCACTTAAACGGAAATATTTAATATCCCCGAATTACATAGGATATAAAGTATATTACCCACCTTATTTAACTACTGGATATTATATTAATTTCAAAGCTGCTAAGAAAATGATAGAAAAATCTGGAAAAATTAGTAATGTTGCAGATTGGCCTTGTGATATTACATCTTTAAATTGTGCTGCAATCATGCCTAGAGTTATGCACCAGTCAAAAAAATTTAATAATTCTTCGGGTATTAGAGATAAACGAAATAAAATGAAGCCAATTCATAATTATAAAAGATTTATTAGATTTGATTATTGGAGAAAAAAATATCTAAAAATGAAATATACCAAACTTAGCTAGATAATCCATGGATTTTAATATTTCTAATAAATATAAATTTTGATCACAATTTAATATGAGAGCATTAACGCTCAAAAATAACGATCTCAAAGATATTGGATGTAAATATTTATCTTAATAGTATTTAAATATAAGTACTACGTAAGTATTTATCATAATAATTTATACCATATGGTTATAATATAATAAGTATAAACTTAAGTAGGGAACTTAAGTAGAGAGCTTACG
>Ga0206123_10003852_pt1 | contig 12133 bp, 8 predicted proteins | sample Helgoland_Spring_2_FD_160086 | JGI IMG/M metagenome (GOLD analysis project Ga0206123, IMG submission 160086) | Pelagic subsurface seawater microbial communities from Kabeltonne, Helgoland, North Sea - Helgoland_Spring_Bloom_20160316_1 | ecosystem: Environmental > Aquatic > Marine > Epipelagic ... | reverse complement strand
GAGTCTAACATTATTCATGCTGCTCATGTTAATAAAGTAACTAAACTATTATTCTTAGGATCTTCTTGTATTTATCCTAAAATGGCTACTCAGCCACTAAAAGAAGAATATCTTTTAACCAACACGCTCGAGGAAACTAATGAACCTTATGCCATTGCAAAAATTGCAGGTATAAAAATGTGCGAGGCCTATAGAAGTCAATACGGTTGTAATTTTATCTCAGCAATGCCAACCAATTTGTATGGACCAAATGATAATTATAATTTAAAAAGTTCTCATGTTTTACCAGCTTTAATTAGAAAATTCATTACTGCTAAAAGAAACGGAGACCCAAGCGTAGAATTATGGGGAACAGGAAGTCCTATGCGTGAATTTTTACATGTTGATGATTTAGCTGAAGCTTGTGTTTATCTTATGAAAAACTACAACGAAGAACAGTTTGTAAACATAGGAACAGGCACTGATGTTACCATTAAAGAATTGGCTTTAACCATTAAAGATGTTGTTGGGTTTGAAGGCGAGCTAACTTTTGATACATCAAAACCAGATGGCACACCACGTAAATTAATGGATGTTTCTAAAATCAACACACTCGGTTGGAAACATAAAATTAATTTAAGAGAAGGTATTGAAAAGGTTTACAACGATGTAAAGGCCATCGATTTCCAAACATTAGACCGTTAATAAAAGGAAGGCTACACCTTAAGACAAACACTCTCAAAAAAGTATTTTCGTTATTAATATTTAATGAAACACACTTTAACATACCTATTTTTTAGCTTAATTCTTACATTGAGTGGAAACACCCAAATACTAGGCATTAATCAACCATTATTTAGTGACCTCCCATTTTTCAACACTCAATTTGTAAGACAAAACAACATCAAATCAATAAAGGGCTCTATCTCCTCAAAAAAAGTGAGAGATATCATACGCTCTAACAACTTAGACTATTCTTATCAGTTTAATGAAGACGGAACACTTAAAAGTCAATTATCAAGTCATTATAGTAAAGGGTTAAAAGACTCAACCATTGTTTCTTATGAATACCTGAACAACAACATTAGCTTGCAGCGAAAAAGTGACAGTTATGGCTATTACTCCTATCATTATAACTATGATGATAGCAATAATATCATCACACAAACATACTGTAGAGATGAAAATCAATTTAATGCCAAGAAAAAGTTTAAACTAAAAAAACAATACATCATTAAAAAAGACAGTTTCTCTTACCAAGAATATGATAACCAAACAAAAAAGATTTTTTATAATAGTTATGGTAAAAAATTTAAAACACAAACTAATTATTACGATTCTTTAGGTTATTTAGTAGAGGAATACACCAAATTTATCATTGGCAACAACAAAAGAAAAGTAACTTATGAGTATGATGAAATTGGAAGAATTCACTTAAAACACACTTACACTAACATTTCTAAAAATGAAAGAAATACTGAAGACTATAGCTACGATGAGATTGGAAACATTTTAGACATTAAATATTATAAAGCAGATAAGCACACCTCAACCAAACAATTTTTGTACGATAAAAATATGTTGTTAAGTGCTATGATAATTGAAGATGTAGCCACAGAATTTTTACGCATAATAAAATACCGTTATACTTTTTACGATGGTTCTACCAATTATAGTGAGTTGGACAGTTTAGATTAAAAAAAGTAACGTTTTAAGCGTAATAAGGAGAAATCATAAGATAGACTACTACTCCACTAATAGCTACATACAACCAAATTGGAAAAGTGATTTTAGCTAATTTTCTATGCTGATCAAATTGTTCAGACAAAGCTCTTACATAAGTAAATAGCACCAAGGGTATTATTGCAATTGACAATACAATGTGTGAGATTAAAATAATTAAATAAATTACTTTAATTGCTCCTTCCCCACCAAAAGGTGTTGAATCTGAAGTCATATGGTAAGCGATATACATTACTAAAAACAGAAGAGACAAACCAATACATGTCTTCATTAAATTTTCATGCAACTTTCTATTTCCTTTTTTAATTGCCATTACTGCAAGAACTAAAATAATAGCTGTTAAACCATTAATACCAGCATAAATTGGCGGTAAAAATGTTAACGGTTCTACATTTGGTATTTTAATACCAAACAATGCTGCTACTGCAACTGGCAAAAAAATAGAAATAAAAATTATTAGCTTTTTGTGTGTTGGTGCTGTTTCTGACATTATACTTTATCGATCAAAATAATGGTAAGAGAAAGAATTAGATACAAATAAGACATTAACATAATTCTTAATGCAAATTTATCTTCTAACGTTTGTACTAATTTTATTGCTGGGTAAACCATTAAAGATGAAAATAAAAATAATCCTATAGTAGCAATTCTTCCAGTAAAACCAATATATTCTGGCAAAACACTAGCAGTAAATAAAGCCAAACTACTTAGTAAAATAATTGTTGCTGTACGTTTATCCTTTTTACCAAATGGCAACATTTTAAAACCTGCTTTAGAATATTGATCATTAATTTTCCAAGCAATTGCCCAAAAATGAGGAAATTGCCAAACAAATTGCATTGCAAATAAAATTCCTGCTTCAACGCTAAAACTACCTGTTGCTGCAACCCAACCTAACATTGGAGGAAATGCTCCTGGAAATGCTCCTACAAAAACTGAAACTGTAGAAACTCTTTTTAAAGGAGTGTAAAGTGCCACATACATAAAAATGGCTAAAGCTCCCAAAATCCCTGTTAATGGATTTAATAGAAAAAGCATTGCTATTCCAATAACGCCAATAATTGAAGACACTAAAACAACTTCTTTAACACTTAAATTGTTTTGTGGAAGCGGCCTAGTCATTGTACGCTTCATCAATTTATCATGATCCCTTTCTATTACCTGGTTTAAGGCATTTGATGTACATGTAATGAAGAAACCTCCTATTACTAAAAGTACTATTTCGGTAAGATTAAAGGCTGCCCCTCCAATAAAATATCCCATGATAGCAGAAACCACTACAAATGAAGTCAATTTTAACTTATACAACTGCGCATAACACTTCAATTTTTCAGAAAAACTGATCGAATTCACAGTAGCTGTTTTTGTTATTGACATTAAATATTTTCTTTTAAAGAAGCACAAATATAAAAATTCCGAAACACTTTGAGAAATCTCACTCCTACAATTCTATTTTTTATGCTTTTCAACTCAGTAAATACACATTAAATAGCTAAATTTGGCGGTCATATTAGGTCAACTTGTCATACAAGTAGTATTGGCAACCTTTTTGACTAATAGCAGAAAAATTAAAACAAATAAATGGACGCATCAGGACTATTAAGTAAGGTACTTAAAACCTTTGTAGGTAGCAAGACAGATAGGGATTACAAAGAGTTATCACCAATAATTGACGAAGTAGCAACTCACTATAACGCTTTTGCATCGATAAGCAACGATGAATTGAGAGCAAAAACAACTGAATTAAAAGCTAAAATTGCTGCTGCAACTAAAGCTAAAGATGATGAAGTTGTTGCACTTAAAGAACAAATTGATACCGATTTAAAATTATCAATCAACGATAAAGAAGCAATCTATTCTAAAATAGATGAATTAGAGAAAGAAATTTTAGTTCAATTAGAAGAAGTTTTAGCAGAAATTAGAGGAGAAGCTTTTGCTGTTGTTAAGGAAACATCAAGAAGATTTGCAGAAAATAAAACCATTGAAGTTACCGCAACTCAAATGGATAAAGACATGGCTGCTGAACGCGAAAGTGTTGAAATCAGTGGAGATAAAGCAATTTATCACAACTCCTGGCTAGCTGCAGGCATTGAAGTTTCTTGGGCTATGGTTCACTATGATGTTCAGTTAATTGGAGGTAGAGTTTTACACGAAGGGAAAATTGCTGAAATGATGACTGGTGAGGGTAAAACCTTAGTAGGAACACTACCAATGTATTTAAATGCAATTGCAGGAAGAGGAGTCCACTTAGTTACTGTAAATGATTACTTAGCAAAAAGGGATAGTGAGTGGATGGCTCCAATTTTTGAGTTCCATGGTTTAACTGTTGACTGTATTGATAAGCATGACCCAAATTCAGAAGAAAGAAGACAAGCTTATTTAGCTGATATTACTTACGGAACAAACAACGAATTTGGTTTTGATTATTTGAGAGACAACATGTCTCGTTCTCCACAAGATTTAGTGCAACGTAAACACCATTATGCTATTGTAGATGAGGTAGATTCTGTATTAATTGATGATGCAAGAACTCCATTAATTATTTCTGGTCCAACTCCAAAAGGAGACATTCATGAATTTCATGAATTAAAACCAAGAGTAGAAAAATTAATGTCAGCACAACGTCAATATGTACAAACTGCATTAATTGAAGCAAAGAAAACATTAGGTCCATTAATTAATGGCGAAAAAATAAGTAAGGAGGCTCAAGAAAGTGGAGGGTTAGCTTTATTGAGAGCTCATCGTGGTTTACCAAAAAATAAAGCATTAATTAAGTTTTTAAGTGAGCAAGGAATAAAAGCCATGCTTCAGAAAACAGAGAACTTTTACATGCAAGACCAAAACAAAGAAATGCCTAAAGCCGATGAGACTTTATTCTTTGTTATTGACGAAAAAACCAACAGTGTTGAATTAACTGAAAAAGGGGTTGATCTAATTACTGGTTCTGGAGATGACTCACAATTTTTTGTGATGCCTGATATTGGAATGGAGGTTGCTGAAATTGAAAAATCTACGCTATCTGATAGTGAAAAAGCGATCAAAAAAGATAAAATGATTCAGGATTACTCTGTTAAAGCTGAACGAATTCATACCATAAATCAATTACTAAAGGCTTATGGAATGTTTGAGATTGATGTGGAATATGTAGTAATGGACAACAAAGTGAAAATTGTTGATGAACAGACTGGTCGTATTATGGACGGGAGAAGATATTCTGACGGACTACATCAAGCAATTGAAGCAAAAGAGAATGTAAAGGTTGAAGCAGCAACTCAAACTTATGCTACGGTTACTTTACAAAATTATTTTAGAATGTACCACAAACTGTCAGGAATGACAGGTACTGCCGAAACAGAATCACAAGAGCTTTGGGACATCTATAAATTAGATGTTGTTATTATTCCTACTAATCGTCCGATACAAAGAGATGATAAAGAAGACAAAGTTTACAAAACAACACGTGAAAAATATAACGCTATTATTGAAGAGGTTGTCACTTTAGTTGGTCAAAATAGACCTGTATTAGTAGGGACTACTTCTGTAGAAATTTCTGAACTTTTAAGTAGAACACTTAAAATGAGAGGGATTGACCATAATGTACTGAATGCAAAATTACACCAACGCGAAGCTGACATTGTAGCTTTAGCTGGTAAACCAGGAGCTGTAACTATTGCTACTAATATGGCAGGAAGGGGAACAGACATTAAGCTAGGAGAAGGAGTAAAAGAAGCTGGAGGTTTAGCAATTATTGGTACAGAAAGACATGATTCTCGAAGAGTGGATAGACAGTTAAGAGGTCGTTCAGGAAGACAAGGAGATCCAGGATCTTCTCAATTCTTTGTTTCATTAGAGGATAATTTAATGCGTTTGTTTAATTCTGAAAGAATTATCAAACTGATGGATAGAATGGGATTAGAAGAAGGTGAAGTAATTCAGCATTCTATGGTTTCAAAATCTATTGAGCGTGCTCAAAAGAAAGTAGAGGAGAACAATTTTGGTGTTAGAAAACGTTTATTAGAATACGATGACATCATGAACTCTCAAAGAGAAGTAATCTATACGAAACGTAGAAATGCTTTACATGGTGAGCGTTTAGGAGTTGAAGTTTCTAACATGATTTATGATATTAGTGAAGCTATCGTTGAAGAGTACCAAGGGTACAGAGATTACGAAGGATTCAAATTAGAATTATTTAGATTATTGTCTATTGAATGTCCTTTCTCAGAAAAAGAATTTTTTGAAGGAAATGCAACAACATTAACTGAAGATTTACACGAAAAAGGTATTGAACATTATATTAGAAAATCTGAATTTATAGCACAAGCTGCATTACCAGTATTGAAAGATGTTTTTGAAAACCAAGGCGCACAATATGAAAATATTGTAGTACCAATTACTGATGGAATAAAAACAATTAACATTACAACTCCATTAGAAAAAGCAGTTCAATCTGAAGGGAAGGAGTTAGTTAAAGACATCGAAAAAGCTGTTATTTTAGCAATGATTGATGATGATTGGAAAGAGCATTTAAGAGAAATGGATGAATTAAAACAGTCTGTTCAAAATGCCGTTCACGAGCAAAAAGATCCATTGTTAATTTACAAGTTCGAAGCTTTTAAATTGTTTAATGAAATCCTTCTTAAAATGAATAAGGAAGTTGGAAGTTTCTTAATGAAATGTAACTTACCTCAGCAAGAAGGGAATATTGCTACACAAGAACAAGTTCCAGCTAAACAAGATATGAGCCAGCTAGAAATGAGTCGACCGGAATCTGCACCAGCACAACAAGGAGAACAAGCGGTTGCTGAACCTCCAAGGCCTAAAACACAGCCTGTAAGAGTTGAAAAAAAGGTAGGAAGAAATGAGGCTTGTCCATGTGGTAGCGGGAAAAAATTCAAACAATGTCACGGAAAGCTAAGCTAGTATTTCTTTTACTAATTAGTTTTTCTTTCTTTTCATTCGCTCAAGAAACAGAAAAAAGCAGCTCGCACTTTATTGAGCCTGCTTATATGTTTGGTAAAGTTTTACCTATGAGTACTGGTTTCACTTTTCCTGAAACTACTTTTCAGCATGTCGCTGCATTAAACATTGGTGTGGTAAATAAAGATACCGCTAAATGGGGTAAATATTACAACCTACCAGAATCTGGTGTAATGCTCCTCTATTCTACTCTTGGAAACAATCAAATTTTAGGGCATCAATTTGGTGTTTTACCATTTGTATCTTTTCGCGTTTTTAATAAACTCAAAAATCCTTTACAATTAAAATTAGGTGCTGGAGTATCTTATTTTACGCATCGTTTTGACAGTATTGGTAATCCTCAAAATGAAATTATTGGCTCTCAATTTGCTTGGGATGTTAAAATATTTTTATATAAATCTATCTATAAAAATGATGGTCTTAATCTAAAATTAGGGGTTGGTTTTTCACATGAATCTAATGGTCATACAAGACTTCCTAATCTTGGCGTAAATTCTCCAATGGCGAGTTTATCAGCACAGTTTTACAACAAAAAAGAAGACATAAGCTTTAAACCTACTCGAATAAAAAGACAAAATGTTTCACCTAAAAAATATTATATTACTATAGAAGAAGGTTTGGGTTTCCATGAACAGGATGAGACAGAAGGCCCGATGATGGGAGAACTCAAACCTGTCTATTCTGCAGATTTAAGTGCCGGAATTTTATTTAATAAACATATTAAATTAAGAGGCGGTTTCACCTATCGATATTATCAAACGTATTACGATCACATTATAAAAACGAGTGATATCGAGTTAATTAATCAACCTAAATGGAATTCATCTAATGTTAGTTTTTATTTAGGAAACGAATTTTTAATGGGCCATATAAGTATTGACATGTTACTAGGAGTAAATTTACATAAGCCATTTTACGAAAAATACAACCCAAGTAAAGCTATTGGAACAACATTACAAAAGAGATTGTTAACAAGAATAGGTGTAAATTTATATTTAATTAACACCCATAAATTACCTAAGCACAATGTATTTATTGGAGCTCATATTAAAGCCAATATGGCAAAAGCCGATTATACCGATTTAACTATTGGTTATACTTTTAATCTCAACTAATTTATGCTAAGCTTGTCTAAGCATATCATTATTGTTTGTATTGCAATTATTTTTTGCTTTCAAACAGTTAATGCCCAACAATATCAAGAAGGGAAAGTTGGTGTTAATGTAGGTTTTGTGTTTGCTATCGGAACGCACATTGATCGTTTTGGAGGAGTAATAAACGCCTACTACAAAACAAATAATTTCCAGATCAACCCAGAATTAAGGGTTTATTTTAATGCTAAAAATTTAGGCCCAAATAAACCTTCTATTGAAACAGTTTTAAGCTTAGGTGCAGTTTACAGCTATGGTTCTTTAGATACAATCAGCAATAATTTTTATAGTCCTGTCGCAAACCAAACTCAAAATCAAAATAGCTTCGGTTATGCATATCGCTTCTATTTTAACAACATTAAAACCAGTCAGAGGACAGGTATAATTTCTATAGAAGTTAGCAACTTTAATTTAATAGCTGAAAACGATCTCTTTGCAGAACCAAAATTAGACAGATATAGAACTGGAGCTTTCTTATTACAATATCAAAAAGACAACTACCAATGTGCAATAAATTCAACTTTGTTTACAGGACAAATGGGTGAACGAGTTACTGATGAATCTTACCCGTTTAACCATATTTACGAAAATACTAAAGGCGGTAAATACACTGAATTTTCTCATGGCTTATTAAGCGCTCAGTTTAAATATGTTGATGACTATTACCAAACTTACCAGGCCAACATTGGTATAGATGCAGAAAGAATTAGACATGTAGTCCAAAACAGGTTGATACATGATATTTTGGTTCTCCCGAAGTTAACAGGAAACATTAATGCTCATATTCCAATGTTAGATGACAAAGGAGCACAATATTTATTTAAAGAAAATCAAAAAGTAAAACCAATGCAATTTTACATGAATGGTTTTATGAATCCTTCTCTGTTTTATTAAAACACAATTCGAACGCCCAACAGATTATCTCTTCCAACTCTATTAATAGTTAAATTGGTTTCAAATCCTTTTTTACGGCTCGAAAATTTTTCAGTTTTTATTTTAGTGATTTTACTGTTTGCAACAACAGAACCAACAGAATAACCTATTAAAAACCCTAAAGGGTAATCTGAAGCCCAATGCACTCCGCTATTCATCATTTCTACACCCATTGCAGCAATCATAGTATAACCAACTGGTCTAATCCATTTTACTTCAGGATAATTTTTAGCCAAAATAGTAACGGTTGAAGTTAACGTTGCAACGTGTCCAGAAGGCATTGCATCATAATGAGAAGTATTCTCCATATACTCATTCCACCCAGGAAACCCATGCCAAGCACCTCTAGGTTGTGTTGCAGCATTAGGGCTTTCTCTTCCGAAAACTCTTTTCAATCCTTGAGTCATAAATCCAAGTGTAAACAATCCTTCTAAAATTTCACTTGAAGTATGAATAGCTCTATAATCTTTTTTAATTCCCCCAGCGGTTAATAAACCGAGCCCTACAATTAATGAAGTATTTCCATGCCCAAAATGATATAAAGTAGCAGAAGTATTTGTTGGAACATCAACCATTCCTCCCAATATTTTATAATGATGCTTTTTAGTTACTCCAATATCTCTAACTCTTTCAGCTTCATCTAAGAAGATTTCATCTCCAGCAATCAAAATACCAGTTGTAGCAACTGTTAGTCCTAACCATTTTAAATTCTGCTGTTTTACCGTTTCTTTACCTAGAGTTGCATAATTCCTTGGAATTCCTGTAATGAAATTAAAGAATTTTGGTCTTGGATAAACATACTGCAACTCGTCATTAATCTGATAAGTTTGTGTATCTGGCTTGCCTTTTTTCTTTTTTTCTTGAGCATAACCATTCACCAAAAAGAACAAACTAAATATGAATAACAGTAATCTCATCAAAATTGAAGTGAAGCGGTAAATGAAAATCCTTTATCATCAACCACAGGAGTAAAGCTAAGGTTTTTAGTATTTTTAAAAGGGTTAAAGTTTTTTAATGGTTCTATATGATAAATTAAGTTCCCAACCAAAATACCAATACCAGCACCTGCTAAAACATCAGAAACCCAATGTCTGTTATTCATAACCCTCAGCCCTCCTGTTGATGTCGAAAATAAAAATCCGCTTGAAGCATAAACCATACTTGCATCTTTATATTCATGATAAAGAATTGTTGACCCTAAAAAAGCAGTTGCTGTATGCCCCGAAGAGAATGAGTGATTTGAAGAACCATCAGGCCGTTCTTTACCTACTCCTCTTTTTAAAGAGTGTGTTATAACTAAAGTAGCTAACCCTCCAATAAAAATATTTTTTGTTTGATCAAACCAATGATTCTTTGCATTAATACCAACAATATCTCCTAAGTAAATTTGAGCATACGGCACATATTGTATATAATCATCCGCTGCAAAATGATAATCATTTCCAACCCCTGTCCTAATATTAGTTTGCCAGCCTTTTTCAGTTTTTGAACCTGTTAGCAAAACACCTGACAATATTAGCGTTGTAGGAATAATCAATTTTGGTAACAACGGTTTTTTAATCCCTGAAACAACAGAATCTTGCTGACTAAAACATTGCTGTCCAATCAATAAAACACTTATTAAAATCAAAAAATACCGAATCATAAAACACCTGTTTATTTTAACAGAAACAAATGTAATCTAAAAATCATTATTCCTATATTCGTGAAAAAGATATTTGCTCGATATATTTGCACTTTAAATGAAAATTTCAATCTCAAAAAGATATCAACTACTTGTTTCTCTTGGTTTAGTATTCATAATACTTTCCTTCATTACACGTATAGCTCTTTATGTTTGGTCTTTTGATAATATTGATTTTTCAATTATTAGTTTAATTCGTATTCTTTTTACAGGGCTACTTTTTGATGTGGGAACTGTTTCTTTTTTCTTAGTCCCATACGCCATATACCTACTTCTTCTTCCGAACCGATTTAATGGAACTCAACTGGATAAAATCATAACCAAAACAGCTTTTTTTATCGGCTTGTTAACGTTCATTTTCACCACTTTTGCAGAATTTACTTTTTGGGAAGAATTTAGTTCTCGTTTCAATTTTATAGCTGTTGATTATTTAGTTTATACTAATGAAGTTGTTGGAAACATTAACGAGTCATACCCAATCCCTATTCTACTATCTATCGTTTTTACTGTAGTTTTTTTAATTTTCTTCATCATTAATAAAAGAAATACTTTTAAGGATACATTCAACAATTCAGCATCAACTAAAGAGAAAATAATTACTGCATCAATTACTTTATTTGTAGCCTTGTTTTTCTTTATTTTCATCACCAACAAACATGCTGAATGGTCGGGAAATAGATATGAAAACGAATTAAGTAAAACCGGTATCTACTCCTTTTTTGCTGCTTTCAGAAACAATGAATTAAGCTATACTGATTTTTATTTAACTCAAAACACTAAAGTTTCGATAGCAACACTTCAAAAAAATGTACTCCAAGAAACTGATGTTTTACTTGATCCAGCAAAACACAGCTTAAAAAGACTAATTAAAAATGAAGGCGCAGAAAAAACACCAAACGTTATATTTATTTGTATCGAAAGTTTAAGTGCTGATTTTATGGGGCGTTATGGTAATAAATGGGCTGTAACGCACTTTATGGATTCTTTAGCTAATGAAAGTGTAACTTTTGATAATTTATACGCTACTGGAACTAGAACTGTTAGGGGCATGGAAGCCATTACCCTTTCAATTCCTCCATCCCCTGGGAGAAGTGTTGTTAAAAGAGAGAACAACACTACCTTTTTTAATATTGGAACTGTTTTTAAACAAAAAGGATATAAAAATGTTTTCTTTTATGGGGGGGACGGTTATTTTGATAATATGAATCAATTTTTTGGAGGGAATGGTTTTGACATTGTAGATAGAGGAAGAGGTTACTTAATGGGAGATGAGTTTAAATCGAAACGAACTAACATTGAAGATGATGAAGTAACTTTTGAAAATGCTTGGGGAGTTTGTGACGAGGACATCTATAGAAAAGTGATAAAAGAAGCTGATAGCAGCTATCAAAACAAACAACCTTTTTTCAATTTTATAATGACAACTTCTAACCACAGACCTTATACTTATCCTGAAAATAAAATAGAGTTTGAACCAGGTTCAGGAAGACACGCAGCTGTTAGATATACGGACTTTGCAATTGAACAGTTTATGATGCTAGCGAAATCAAAACCTTGGTTTAAAAACACTGTTTTCATTATTATGGCAGATCATTGTGCATCTAGTGCTGGTAAAAGAGATATTGATGTTTCTAAATATCATATCCCCGGATTATTTACAATT
>Ga0206123_10003851_pt1 | contig 12137 bp, 12 predicted proteins | sample Helgoland_Spring_2_FD_160086 | JGI IMG/M metagenome (GOLD analysis project Ga0206123, IMG submission 160086) | Pelagic subsurface seawater microbial communities from Kabeltonne, Helgoland, North Sea - Helgoland_Spring_Bloom_20160316_1 | ecosystem: Environmental > Aquatic > Marine > Epipelagic ... | reverse complement strand
CCTCCACTACCATCCTTTGATATGGGTAGTCTTATGACTGTTCTTATGGGAATGTTAGGACTTGGCGGTTTACGTTCATATGAAAAAACTAAAAAGATAGCTAAGAAATGAGCATAGAAAACTTTACACCTTGCTTAAACATGCTTCTGAAACATGAAGGTGGTTTTGTAAATCACCCATCAGACCCCGGAGGCATGACAAATTTAGGCGTTACGAAAGCTGTATATGATGCGTACACTAATCGTAACGCTACCGAAGAAGAGATGAGAGCGTTAACACCCATAGATGTAGCTCCTATTTATAGGAAAAACTATTGGGACAGGGGGAGATGTGATGGTCTACCTAGTGGAGTTGATTGGTCTGTATTTGATTGGGGCGTTAATAGTGGAGTGGGCCGTTCAGCAAAAGCCTTACAAAGGATTGTTGGCGTTACTGCTGATGGTGGTATTGGCCCTATGACACTTAAAGCTGTTGCAAACTTTGAGCCTAAAGACATTATAGTTAAGATGCACTCTACTCGTCAAAGTTTTTATGAAAGTCTTTCTACCTTTAAAACATTTGGTAAAGGTTGGACTCGTAGAAATAATGAGACATTAGAAACAGCATTAGAAATGGCAGAACACTAACATGGCAAACAAAACAGTAGATGCACCTAAAGGATTTCACTGGATGAAGTCAGGCAAAGGTTACAAATTAATGAAGGGTGAGTATAAGCCTCACGCTGGTGCAGTAAAGAAAGCCTCCTTTGAAGTACAGAAAGTTCACAAAAAATGACACGAGTATTAACTGATAATCAAACTAAATTCTTAGAAGTCTTGTTTGATGAAGCTGGTGGTAATCATGCCTTAGCAAAAAAACTTGCAGGGTATAGTGAAAACACTCCTACTAAAGCTGTAAGAGATTCTTTAAAAGACGAGATCGTTAGTGCAACTACTGACTACCTAGCTCAAATAGCACCCAAAGCTGCAGTAGCTATGGCTAAAGCATTAGATGATCCTACTGAGTTAGGTATACGAGATAAGATGTCTGCAGCTAAAGACCTGTTAGACAGAGGTGGTTTTGGTAAAGTTGAACGTGTAGATGTTAATTCATCTAGTGGTGGTGTATTTATTTTACCAGCTAAAGAAGGTAAGAACGAATAAAACATGAAGACTTAGGGTATTGGGAATTACCTAAACCTAAAAGAGGAAAAGAAAAACAATGGCACACTATTGCCAGAGTATCTCTTACTACTGTACCTTTCGGGTATGAAGTTAATAAAGATAATGACAGGTTGTTAGAACCTATACGAGATGAACTAGAAGCTTTAGAAGTAGCTAAAAAACATTTACTGCAATACAGTTACAGAGAAGTAGCGCAGTGGTTAACTAGACAAACTGGTAGAAGCCTATCCCATACGGGATTAAAGAAAAGAATTGACATTGAGCGAAAACGTAAAAAAACAATTACTATTAAACGTAAGCTTGCCCAACGACTTGCCCAAACGCTCCAAGAAATCGAGAACCTCGAAACGCAAAAAGTTGGAACTTACTCCAATTAAAGAAAAAGTTGACGCTGTACCTGCTCAATCTGTAGCACCAGCATATGACGTACAAGAAGCTCAGGATGTAGTCTTTAAACCTAATGAAGGACCACAGACAGACTTCTTGTCTTCGTCTGAAAGAGAAGTACTTTACGGTGGAGCAGCAGGTGGTGGTAAATCTTACGCTATGTTGGCTGATCCACTACACGGATTAAATAGTGGAAACTTCAGTGGACTACTAGTACGACACACTACAGAAGAACTACGAGAATTAATACAGAAAAGCCAAGAGTTATATCCTCGTGCTATACCGGGGATTAAATGGTCAGAACGAAAGAGCCAATGGATTTCACCTAGAGGTGGTAGACTTTGGATGTCATACCTAGATAAAGATATGGATGTTACACGCTACCAAGGACAGGCGTTTAACTGGATAGGTTTTGACGAGTTAACACAGTGGAGTTCTCCTTACGCTTGGGACTACATGAGATCTCGTTTACGTAGTGCCTACGCTAAAGAGTTAGGCTTGTATATGAGAGCTACTACAAACCCCGGAGGTGCAGGACATCAATGGGTTAAGAAAATGTTTATTGATCCATCCCCTTCACGAGAACCATTTTGGGCTACTAATATTGAAACAGGAGACACTATTACATTTCCTAAAGGTCACACTAAAGAAGGTGAACCTTTATTTAAACGTAGGTTTATACCTGCAAGTTTATTTGACAATCCTTATCTTGCTGAAGGTGGAGACTATGAAGCAATGCTTCTTTCGCTTCCTGAACATCAAAAGAAACAATTACTAGATGGTAACTGGGATGTTAATGAAGGAGCAGCATTCCCTGAGTTTAATAGAAAGATACATGTAATTGATCCTTTTAAGATACCTCAAAGCTGGTCTAGATTTAGAGCTTGCGACTACGGGTACGGGAGTCATACAGGTGTACTTTGGCTTGCAGTTTCTCCTAGCGATCAATTAATTGTATACAGAGAATTATATTGTTCTAAAGTTACAGCTACAGACTTGGCAGATATGATCTTAGATGCTGAACAAGAAGACGGAACAATTCGATACGGTGTCTTGGATAGCTCCCTTTGGCATAAGAGAGGTGATACAGGTCCAAGCCTTGCAGAGCAGATGAATATGAAGGGTTGCCGTTGGCGACCTTCGGATCGCTCTAGAGGCTCACGAGTGGCAGGTAAGAACGAGCTACATAGACGCCTGCAGGTAGATGAGTTTACAGACGAACCTCGCCTTGTATTCATGTCTACCTGTATAAATACAATATCGCAATTACCTGCGTTACCACTAGATAAAAATAACTCAGAGGATGTAGATACTAAATCAGAAGATCACTTGTATGACGCTTTACGATATGGTATAATGACACGACCTCGTAGTTCAATATGGGACTTTAACCCGGCAACACACCGATCAGGCTTTCAAGCTTCTGATCCTACATTTGGATACTAACACTTATGGCAGATGAAAACAACTTTATGGAAACTGATGCATCTTCTTCTTTAGAGGATATTAAAGATACAGATAATTCAGATGATCCTGAATCAGGTAGTATAGTTCAATTAGTTGAACAACGATTTAAAAAAGCTGAAGATGCTAGATATGTAGATGAACAAAGATGGATGAGTGCATACCGAAACTATAGAGGTTTATACTCTGCAGATGTAAAATTTACTGAGGCTGAAAGATCTAGAGTGTTTGTTAAAGTTACTAAGACTAAAACTCTTGCAGCATACGGACAAATTGTTGATGTGTTATTTGGTAATAGTAATTTTCCACTGTCAGTAAACCCTAGTCGTTTACCTGAAGGTGTAGCTGAAACAGTTTCTTTTGAAACAGATCCTCAAGGACAAAAAATAACTGAGCAGTCACAGGCAGCATTTGCTAAAGATGATCCTGTAAAACGTAAACCTTTATTTAGTCCAGATACTAAGTTAGAACCCGGTGATACTTTAGATAGTCTTAAAGAAAGACTAGGACCACTAGAAACTAGACTAGATACAGTTGCAGATTTACTAATAGAAAATAAAGCAGTTTCTGCAAGTGGTGTTACATTTCATCCTGCAATGGTTGCAGCTAAAAAGATGGAAAAGAAAATACATGACCAACTAGAAGAGTCAAATGCTAATAAGCAATTACGTTTAGCTGCATTTGAATTAGCTTTATTTGGTACAGGTATTATGAAAGGTCCATTAGCAATAAACAAAGAGTATCCTAATTGGGATGACGAAGGTAGCTACGAGCCTGTAGTAAAAACTGTGCCGTCTACTAACTACGTTTCAGTGTGGAACTTTTATCCTGACCCTGATGCTGCTAACATGGATGAGGCAGAGTACTGTTTAGAAAGACACAAGATGTCTCGCTCACAAATGAGAGCATTAAAGAAACGACCCTTCTTTAGATCTAACGCTATTAACAACGCCATTGAGTTAGGCGAGTCCTACGAAAAGAAATGGTGGGAACAAGAGATGGAAGATGACGCACAGCAAAGTTCTGCAGAGCGTTATAATGTACAAGAGTTTTGGGGCTACGTTGACACAGACGTATTAAAAGATCACAAAATAGATATACCTAAAGAATTAAAAGATCACGATGAAGTAAGTGTAAACATTTGGGTTTGTAATGGACAAGTACTACGTTTAGTTATGAATCCATTTAAACCTGCAGTAATACCTTACTATGCTGTACCTTACGAAATAAACCCTTACTCGTTCTTTGGTGTAGGTATTGCAGAAAACATGGACGATACCCAGACACTAATGAATGGGTTTATGCGTATGGCTGTAGATAATGCTGTACTTAGTGGTAACTTACTTATAGAAGTTGACGAGACTAACTTAGTTCCCGGTCAAGACATGAGTGTGTACCCCGGTAAAGTATTCCGTAGACAAGGTGGCGCACCGGGACAAGGTATTTTTGGTACTAAGTTTCCTAACGTAGCCCAAGAAAACATGCAGCTATTTGATAAAGCTAGAGTACTAGCTGATGAAAGCACAGGCTTTCCTAGCTTTGCTCACGGACAAACAGGCATACAAGGTGTAGGACGAACTGCATCAGGTATATCTATGCTTATGGGTGCGGCAAATGGTAGCATCAGAACAGTAGTTAAAAATGTTGACGATTATTTATTAGCACCTATGGGACGAGCATTCTTTAGTTTTAATATGCAGTTTGACTTTGATTCAGAAATTAAAGGTGACTTAGAAGTTAAAGCTAGTGGTACAGAAAGTCTAATGGCTAATGAAGTACGTAGCCAACGACTAATGCAATTCTTAGGTGTAGTGCAGAACCCTGTGCTTGCACCATTTGCTAAGATGGACTTTATCATTAGAGAGATAGCTAAGAGTATGGACTTAGATCCTGACAAAGTTACAAACTCGTTAGGTGATGCAGCAATACAAGCTGAAATGTTTAAGAAGTTTAAAGAAGAAAACCCTGACCCTGCTCCTGAAGCAGCGGCATCACCACAAGGTGCGCCTCCTGTAGCTCCACCTACTGGTGGACCAAGTGGACCGCCCCCATCACAACAGCCTCCTGCTGGAGCGCAAGCTCAAGACCCAACAGGATCAGGTGGTGGTACTATAGGTACAGGTACAGTTCCTACTCCGGGTGAGCAAGGCTTTAGTGGAAACGTACAATAATCTATGAAAGAATTAAAACAAATAGTAAACGCAAAACCTGTATGGGATTCTTTTTTACAGTACTTAGATGAAACTATTGTAACAGTTCAAAAACGATTAGAACAAGAAGCAGACGTAGAAAAAATATACAGAGCGCAAGGCGAGATAGCTGCACTTAGAAGGTTAAAGTATATGCGTGATGAATTTAATAGCGACCCTAAAGGTTTGTATTAATGGTTGATAATTCTTTTGAAAAAGAAATGGATGATTTTGTACAAGACTTGCCTCTTGCTAAAATTGGTTTGCAATATTTAAAAAGAGCAACAAATAATAATATATTAAGTAAAATAACAAATTTAGGTAAAGGACGAACTACATCGTCAAGTGGAATGCCTAGTGGAATTGTTTATGGTGAATTTCAAGACCCCTCTTTAAATCCTGCATACAGGTTAACTTCTGAAAATGCTGAAACTGCTTTAGATGTAAACAACCCAGATTTTAAATTATCTGCAGCTTTAGATGACCCTGATAAAAGAGTTTGGACATCTCACGAACTATCACATTTAGGGATGGCACTTTTAAGAAAATCAGGATTAATAGATAATAAAACGTATTTTAAATATGAAAAAGCAAGAAGAGCTAATGACAGTAAATTATCAGAAGATTTTTATAGAGTATCTAAAGCACATTTACAAATAAAAGGTGGCGAACAACGAGCATTAGAATTACAAGGAAGACCTTTTGAAGGTGAATCTAAAGTCAGATTTAAAAATAAAAAAGGTGAACTTGAAGTGTTTGAATTGCCTTCGTTAGATCTTATTAATGATTTAGCAAATACATGGTTAGAAAAAAATGCAAATGACCCTTCTAACAAATCTATAAATTATGGCAATGCTTTAAAAGAAGAGGTTAATTTTTTAAAAAAAGAACAGGCATCAAAAGATACAGCTCGTAATCCAGAACAAATTAATTACACAATAGATAATACTATGCCTATGATAAAACCTAGTATTGGTGAATCAATAAAAAAAGAAATAAGAGAAAAAGAAGAAGCATCTGAAAATCCTTTATTTCTTCCCCCTCAAAAAGAAACAGATTTAAGTACATACGCTAAAGGAGGCGACACAATGCCAATGGAACAACAAATGGAAATGTTTGCTGTAGGTGGACTAGACGATGACGGACTGTCTAGAGACCCTGTAAGCGGTAATGAGATACCACCGGGAAGTATGGCTAACGAAGTACGTGATGATGTAGAAGCTAGACTTAGTGATGGCGAGTATGTAGTTCCAGCTAACGTAGTTAGATTTTTTGGTGTTAAGTTCTTTGAAGATTTACGTACACAAGCTATGCGAGGTTTAAGTGCAATGGAAGCTAACGGTAGAATAGGTGGAGAACCTGTACCTTCAGCTATGTCTATGCAAGATCAAATGGCACAAGGACAACCTCCTATTTCTGATGGCGAAATGGAAATGCTACAAAGTATGATGAACAAAGGCGGTTACATACAAGGTTATCAAACAGGTGGTACACCAGATTTTGAAAACCCTTCTAATTATCCATTTAACCCTTCTCCGTTTTCTACCGTAGGAGCTAGTTTTTTCTCCCCTTACAATCCTAATGTTACACCTGATCCTAATGTGCCAATACCTGAAGATCCCGGCCCTAACCCAGAGTCAGGCATTAGTTTTGTAACTATGGTTAATCCTGCTACAGGAGAAATACAAGTAGTACAATTTATGGGTGGTAATCCTGTTGATGCTAATGCGTATAATCAACTATTAAGTAATGGATTTTATGTGCAAGGAAGTCCGGAGTTAGCTGCATATAAACAAAAAATGGCAGAAGATAATAGAGAAGAGCCTGATACAACTACTCGTCCTCATCCTAGTGAAGCAAGCATAAGTCAGTTAGGACAATTAATAGCTGAATCTAGTAAAGGGGGAGGAAGTTTACTTGAAATGATTCCCGGTATTACAGGTGCAGTTACAGGTAAATTAGCTACAGATTATCGTAATGATATATCTAAAGCTTTAGCTAAAACAATCGCAGATACAAATCTTTCGGATGCTCAACGAAATGCTGCACAGCTATTACAAAATGTATGGACTAACGCAGACTTAAGTGCTAAACAAAGAAAAGACGCTATAGCTAAAGCAGGTATATTTAAACAACCTTCTATTAAAAATGCATTAGGAAAAAAAGCTGGCAAATATATGAGTGAAAATTGGTTTGGTCTTGCAACTAAAGAGCAACTTGAAAAACAATTTGGTAGTGAAAAAACAACAACAAAAGCAATGACCGATGCATTAAATCTTACAGAAAAGAAATTTAAAGCTGATGATGGTTTTTACGGAAGCAAAGATGATTTTAAAATAGACGATATAGATTATCGTTTCGGAGTTACAGGATCAGGTGGTGTAGATGGTGATTCTGGAGGTGAAACATTAGGTGAGTTTGGTGGTTCTGGTCCAAATGTAGATAGTTCTGGTAATATAACAAACGACAATAATGACACTAATAATAATAACACAAGCGGTGGATCTAACAATAATAATACTACTAGCAATAATACATATAGTGGAGGTAATCCTGAAACTGACTTTGCTCCGGGAGAAGAGTATTCTAGTTCTGGACCTACTATTGGATTTGGAGGTTTTAATATGAACAAAGGTGGACTATTAAAAAAACCTACTAAGAAGAAGACTAAAAAGAAGAAGACTAAAAAATACTAATCAACGATAAGGCGACCCGGTGATGCCACCGCCAACATAAAGGAATATAGAATGCCCGAACTAAACGTAATGGAATCCCCTAAAGTAGCTGGCTTTGTAGACAGTTCGCACTCAAATGCAAACAGACGCAGAGCAGACAAAGAAGAAAAAGAAATAGAAGAGCTTATGCAATCTCGACAAGAAGATAAAGAACAAGAGCAAGAGCAAGAAGTTGTCGTTGCTGAAGAAGCTACTAAAGAAGCTGCAGTCAAAGAAGACGATAAAGACTTAACACGAGAAGAGAAGACGTATAAGAAACGGTACGATGATCTTCGTAGACACCAAAACAAATTGGTTGAACAAGTTAAAACTTTAGAAGCTAAAGTAAACGACCCTGCATCTTTTGCTGCTCCTACTACAGAGGAAGAACTAGAAGCGTGGAAAGAAAAGTATCCTGACGTTGCTAACATTGTATCTACCTTAGCTAAAAAAGAAGCACAAGCTATGTACAATGCAGCAGATGAAAGGCTCTCTCGTCTAGATGAGATAGCTGAACAAGCTAATCGTTCAAAAGCTGAAGCTGAGATACGAGCTATACACTCAGACTTTGACGAACTAAAAGAGAGTGACGCATTTCACGATTGGGTAGATGTACAACCTAAGTGGGTAAAAGATGCTTTATATGTAAACTCAGATGACCCAGCTTCAGTAGCAAGGGTGATTGATTTATATAAAGCTGACAACAACATAGTTAATAAAGGTAAGAAAGCTTCCGCTAAGAAAGCTGCCACAGCAATCGTCACTAAGAAAGGACGAACCTCTGTAGATGCAGAAGAGTCTAATGGAAGAATTACAGAGTCTGACGTTAATAAAATGTCAGCAGCAGAATACGAAAAGCGTTCCGATGAAATTATGGAAGCTATTCGAGGAGGGCGATTTGTCTACGATATGACAGGTGCAGCCCGATAAAAAAAAGTGTTGACAAAATTGTCGCACTTTGATATAACTAGTACTATCTATAAAAACGTAATGGCCCTTAGAAATAAACTACCCATAGTTTTTATAATTCATCAAGTCTAAACTATAATATAAGACCTACCTGATGCAGAAGGCCCACTGTAAAGTAAGATTAGCTAGTCTGCTTTACATTGCACCCTGAAGGATCGGCCTCTTGTTAATACCGTTTAGCTTTATTTGTAAGCCAAACATCCATAGGAGGAATTTAATATGGCTTTTTCATCAGCGGCAGGGTACGGAAATCTGCCAAATGGAAACTTCTCTTCGATTATCTATTCGAAGAAAGTACAGGTTGCTTTTCGCAAGTCAACCGTAGTCGGAGATATTACAAACTCTGATTACTTCGGGGAAATTGCGTCACAAGGTGATACTGTTAAAATAATCAAAGAACCTGAAATCTCAGTTAAGGCATATGCTCGTGGTACAACTATTCTACCACAAGACCTTGATGATGAGGACTTCTCGTTGACAATCGACAAATCAAACTATTTTGCTTTTAAGATTGACGACATTGAAGAGGCACACAGCCACGTAAACTTTATGCAACTTGCTTCTGATAGAGCAGCGTATCGTTTGGCTGACCAGTACGACCAAGATGTATTGGGATACTTGTCAGGTTTTAAACAATCATCAATCCACGGATCACCAGACACAGTTAACGCAACTGTAAATGGTACTGTGGCAGTTTCAACTGCAGGAACAGATGAACTTCTTTCCAGCATGAAACTAGTAAAAGGTGACTTCGGTAACATTACTACTAGTTCAGCAGGGACTCACTCGATTCCTCTGACTCCACGTATGCCGGGTGCAACATCCTTGCCAACAGCTACAGCCTCACCAATGATGGTTGTGTCTCGTATGGCTAGACTACTTGATCAACAGCAAGTTGATTCAGGTGGACGTTGGTTAGTTGTAGATCCTGTGTTTATGGAAATGCTACGTGATGAGGATTCTCGTCTTCACAATGCAGACTTTGGAGCATCAGGAAGTATACGTAACGGCTTAGTTGTTAACAACTTAGGTGGTTTCAGAATATACAGTTCAAGCAATCTACCAGCAGTTGGTACAGGTCCGGGTACTTCAGGTACAGCGAACCAAATTGCTAACTACGGTGTAATTGTAGCTGGACATGATTCTGCTGTTGCTACTGCAGAGCAGATCAATAAAACCGAATCATATCGTGACCCTGACAGCTTTGCTGACATTGTTCGTGGTATGCACTTATATGGTAGAAAGATACTTCGTCCTGAAGCTATCGTTACTGCCAAATATAACGCAGCATAAGGGGAGATTAAAAAATGGCTACTATAACATCACTTTTACTTCCTGCTACAGGTAACTCTAACAGAGGCCGTATGCCTTATCAAGTTGAGTTAAGTATTGACCTGACTGCACAGGCTATTGATTGTTCTTCTGGTGACGTAGTACAATGTATTACACTACCAGCGAATACTCATATCCTTCATGCTGGTGTTCAAGTTGTAGAATCTGCAACAATGGACACAGGTACAAATGCTACTATAACATTGGGTGCAGCAGACGCTGACGAATATGTTACAGCATTTGATATTGATGGTGCGTCAGACTTGGCATATGCTCCAAGCGTTACACCTTCAGCAGAAGTTGTTCTGTCTTCAGCAGACACACTAGACCTGACTTTTGCAGGTGACGGTGCTACCTTCTCAGCAGGTAAACTTAGAGTTTACGCTCTATTGATGGACGTTTCCGAACAAGGAAGCTCATCAGCTAATGAAGTCGATAGAGACACATTAGCATAATATAATAAATAGGGAGGCTGGGTAATCTGGCCTCTCTAACTTTATAATATAGTGAAAGAAATTTAAATGGCAGAATCGTATCTAACTTTAACTAATAAAGTTCTTGCAAGGCTAAATGAAGTTGAGTTAACTAGTTCAACTTTTACTTCGTCTAGAGGTATACAAACACAAGCTAAAACTGCTATTAATGAAGCTGTAAGATACATAAATCAAAGAGAACACAACTACCCTTTTAATCATGCAACTGCTAGTCAAACTTTAACTGCAGGTGTTGTACGTTATTCATTACCTGCAACAACTAAAGTTGTAGATTACAATACATTTAGAATAGTAAAAGATAGTGACTTGGCAGTTAGTGGAGGCCAACTTTCTATCTTAAATTATAATGATTACATAAGTAGAGCAGTAGAACAAGAAGACGAAATAAATACTACAACTACAAGTACTACACATACTGATAGTGTAACAACTATAACTGTTGCAAGCACAACAGACTTTGACAGTGCAGGTACATTGTTTATAGGTAACGAGCAGATTTCATACACTGCTATTGGTTCTAGTACTACATTTACAGGATGTACTAGAGGAGCAAACAGTACAACAGCAGCGTCAATAGCTAGTGGCGTTACAGTTGCACAATTTGATAAAGGTAGTGTGCCGACTCACATAGTACGTACACCAGATAATAATTATTTATTGTACCCTTATCCTGACAAATCTTATTCTATTAAGTTTGACTACTATACTTTTCCTACTGACATGTCTGCACACGGGGATACAACAACTGTACCTGACAGATTTGCTGCAGTTATAGTAGATGGAGCTACTGCATTTATATATCAATATAGAGGTGAGTTACAACAGTACGGTATAAACTTTGAAAGATTTGAACAAGGCATAAAAAATATGCAAAGTCTATTAGTTAATAGATTTGAGTACATAAGATCAACATACATACCTTCAACAGGTTATGTAGGAAACTCAAAAACAGTATTACGAGTTAATTAATGCCTGACCAGTCTCAAGTACAACCATTCTCTTTTAATTGCGAAGGTGGGTTAGTTCTTAACCAATCTACTTTTATTATGCAACCGGGACAGGCACTAGAGTTAACTAACTTTGAGCCTGATGTTGAGGGTGGATACAGACGAATCAATGGTTTTAAACCTTACGTTATACAAGAAGTTCCTGTAACAGCACTTAGTAGTGAACCTATATTAATGTCAGCATTATTTCACGACTACGTAGTTGCTGCTAGAGGGGAAAAGATATTTAGTTCTGCTAGTACTACGTTGTCACAAAAAATAACTTCTAGTGAAACTATGTCAGGGTCAGGAACTATAAATGCAAAAAGTACCACATCTTTTAGTTCTAGTGGTACTTTGTATATAGACTCAGAGATATTTACATATACAGGAATAACAGCTACAACTTTTACTGGGGTAACTAGGGCAGCAAGTAGCA
>Ga0206123_10003846_pt1 | contig 12145 bp, 9 predicted proteins | sample Helgoland_Spring_2_FD_160086 | JGI IMG/M metagenome (GOLD analysis project Ga0206123, IMG submission 160086) | Pelagic subsurface seawater microbial communities from Kabeltonne, Helgoland, North Sea - Helgoland_Spring_Bloom_20160316_1 | ecosystem: Environmental > Aquatic > Marine > Epipelagic ... | reverse complement strand
GGTTATTTTGAGCAGGGCTGGTACACGGCCATCAATGATGAGACCATCAGGCAAGACGTCGAACTGACCCTAAAGTTAGGCTTCAATTGCGCCAGAAAGCACCAGAAGATTGAAGATCCACGGTATCTATACTGGGCAGATAAACTGGGGTTGTTAGTCTGGGAAGAAATGCCTTCCGGTCGGATATTCAGTAACGAGCTTGTCAGGACACTCACCGATGAATGGATGTCTGTACTGCGCAGGGACCGCCAACATCCGTGTATTATCGCCTGGGTACCATTTAATGAAAGCTGGGGCGTCTGGCATCAGGCAGACAGACCGGAGCAACGAGCATTTGTCGACGGTGTGGTGGGACTGACCCGAGCACTCGATCAATCCAGGTTGGTGGTTGGCAACGATGGCTGGGAGTATTCAAGTGGAGATTTGTGGACGCTCCACGTCTACGAAGGCGAGTCCAGTAATATTAAAGAACGTATTGAAAAACTAATGTCTGACCCTTCTGTCCCGGTGGCTGGAGAGGAAGGGGCTGTGGGTCGAAGAATTGGTATGTTACCCGGTGCAAAGGTCAAAGGGTTACCCATACTGCTCACAGAATGTGGTGGCATAGGGTATACCAATACAACGCTGGCCGGCGATGAATTTGCCTATGGTGATGTACCTACTACTGAATCCGGTTTGTTAGCACGATTTATTAGTGTAGCAAACACCATCAACGAAGCCGAGCAGCTTAGTGGTTTTGTCTGGACTCAACTGACCGATGTCCAACAGGAAATAAACGGTGTGTTGTATTTTGACAGAACACCAAAATTACCCGCAGAAACCATCCGCCAAATCATTATCAGTGTGGGAACAAAGTGAGTAAAAGCTCAACAGCCTGGTGCTACTCCATTATGACCTTAACCGCTAAATACAATACTGAAGGCGCCAGCAAACAACCAACCCCTGTGTAGAAAGTTGCTGTCATGGCACCATAGGGCACCAGTTTTGGATCGGTTGCAGCCAGACCCGCGGCGACCCCGCTGGTTGTACCCATCAAACCGCCAAAGACGAGCGCCGAGGATGGATTGTTCAGCCCAATAAATTTCGCGACCAGAGGTGTGCAGGTCATGACTAGTATCGATTTCACCAGACCCGCTGCAACACTCAGGGCGATAACATCCGACGTGGCCCCAATCGCTGAGCCAGTGACAGGACCCACTATGTAGGTTGCGGCACCGGCCCCAATCGTTGTAATACTAATTGCATCCCGGTAGCCAAAGGCGACTGCCAGCGCAGCGCCTGCCGTGAACGAAACCAGTACCCCCAGCAGTATGGAAATAACACCACGGGCACCCGCATGTTTTAATTCATCAAGATTCACACCAAAGGCTGTGGCGACGATCGCAAAATCGCGCAGCATACCCCCGCCCATTAAACCGATACCACTGAGCCACTGAATATCCGCGATTCCATGACTACCACCGGTATGCACTCCACCAAAATAAGCAAGCACAAGACCTGTGGTAATGGCGATTGCGGAGCCATGAATTCGCCCTGCGGAAAATTTGTCGGAGATCCAGTACGAAATCCAGATAATGCTGCCAACTACTGTGAACGCAGTGATCAGCGCGTTTTTTGACAAGACTGCCAGGAGAGTTTCAATCATGGGTTATCACTTTCAGGGGTGGCTTTCTGTGTACCCTTGTCCTGAGTACCGGGTTGACTCAGCAGAGGCACCAGGGCAAAGCTCAACACGACCGCAGTTGTACCGGCGAGCACCGCAAGCCAACCCCCGGAAAGCGCACCTATCACATTTTGTTTGGCCGCCATTGCCACCACAATCGGAATATACATCGCATTCCAGAACAGCACCCCGCCCGCAGCACCATCGGCAAGCTTTTCTTTTACCGGCCCCCAATGGCTTAGAAAAATCAGGAGCAGCATTGAAATACCAACACCACCGACATTTGCCTGCACACCGATGATCTGCCCGAGCAATTCACCGAGGAATACGCCAATCAGCAAACACATGCCCAACAACGCAACACCATAAATAATCATCCAGGAATCCTTTGGTGATTGTAGATTCAATACTCTCAGCCCGAGCCTAAGGTAAATACAGGGTGAGAGTAAAGCCACGAAGGCATATGGACTTTTACCCCGGTGACCCGTTCTAACCGGCACAGTAATAAGATAGTCTAGTGCTACTTTAAATCAGGGGGAATTGAATCAATGACAGAAGCTGCTGACGTGATCGTCGTAGGTGCCGGATTTGCTGGTATGTACGCAATTTATCGGTTTCGGCAAGCGGGACTCAATGTCAAAGTGCTGGAGGCCGGTACTGACGTGGGTGGAACCTGGTACTGGAATCGATACCCTGGTGCTCGTTGTGATGTACCCAGTATTGAATATTCTTTTGGTTTCTCCCCGGAACTGGAACAGGAATGGCATTGGCCCGAGGTATTCTCTGCACAGCCCGACATTCTTGCGTATGCAAATCATATTGCGGCTCGTTTTGATCTTCGAAGGCACATCCAGTTCAACACCCGGGTGAACTCAGTGGCATACCAGGAGGAGCAGAACCTCTGGCAACTAACCACTGAACAAGGGGAGTCTTTCAGTGCAAAATATTGTGTGATGGCAACCGGTTGTCTTTCGGTTCCCAACAAACCCAATATTGAAGGCGCAGAAAATTTCAAGGGAAGAACGCTGCACACGGGTCTCTGGCCAAAGGAAGGATTCGACCTTACAGGACTTCGTGTTGGAGTTATTGGTACTGGATCATCTGGCGTCCAGGCTATTCCGGAACTCGCAAGGCAAGCAGGTCACCTCACGGTATTCCAACGTACACCCGTCTATACAGTACCTGCTAATCGCAAGGCAATGCGAACAGAAGTCGAAGAAACATTCAAGGCAAACTATTCCAGGATCCGCGAAATGCAACAGAACAATGCTGGCGGAGTTTCCAATTTCAGACCTTCGATGGCTAAAGCCACAAAAAATGCTCCAGCAGACAACTCAACCACCCCAGGATCTGCTCCAACAATCAAGGCACTCGGCAAAGAATCAGTTCAATCCCTGATTAAAGAACGTGGAATGGGGGTGCTATTGGGCTTTAGGGATTTGTTAACGGACCCTGAAGCCAATGAGATTGCCAATGAGTTGTACCGGGAAAATGTCATGCTTCAGGTCAAGGATCAGGAAACTGCCAGACATTTGCTGACGGAAGAATTTGGTTTTGGCTGCAAGCGCCAGGTGCTGGACCGCGATTATTACGAGACTTACAATCGGGACAACGTCACCCTTATCGATGTCCGTGATTCGGCCATTCAGCGAATTACAACAACCGGTATTGAGACAACTACCGGACACACAGATCTGGATGTACTGGTCTTCGCGACCGGCTTCGATGCAATGACCGGTGCCCTAACCCGGGCAAACATCACGGGGCGGGCAGGTAAAGAATTAACAGACAAGTGGGCATCGGGCCCTGTCACCTATCTCGGCTTGCAGATGCACGGGTTTCCCAACCTGTTCACCGTCACGGGTCCTGGCAGCCCTTCTGTCCTTTGTAATATGCTGGTTGCCATAGAGCAACACGTTAACTGGATAGCAGATTGTATCAACTACACACGGGACCTGAATATCGACAGCATAGAACCCCTGGAAAACTCTGAAACCGATTGGGTACAGCATGTAAATCAGGTATCCGAAGGGACAATGTATACCACCCCAAACTGCAACTCATGGTATCTTGGCGCCAACATTGAAGGTAAGGCGCGAATATTTATGCCTTACGTTGGCGGCTATCCCAGGTACAAGGCAAAATGTGAAGCGGAAGCTGAGTCCGGTTACCCTGGCTTCAAGTGTACCTCGTCATCTGCTAACCCAAATAGGGGATGACCATCCCCGTTGTTGTTCCGTTAGGGCTACGTCTTTCGGTGGCGTTACCCCTGCACTATTAGCTAACCAGGTGCTCCATCTGCAGCCAGGGTTTTCCAGAACCCGAATATAATAAAATGCAGACTGCCCGGCATCATACTCAGGGTCTTCAAACGAAGTCGTCAGGCTACTGGCACCAAAATTTTGGTCGGGGACACAGGTCGTGAGATCCACCGACGCACCGCTGGTTGGACAATGACCCTGTTCATTTGGCGTACGGCCATCACTACATGAAACATCTCTGGTGATCTGCTTTTGCTCGCCATTTTCAATCCAGCCTTTAATAACCTGGATTCTATCCAGTTTTGCCCCACTAGGATCCTGCAAAGCCGAAACCCAAAATCTGGGCATCTGAACCCCGGTGAGATCCCCGCCCATAGGCACACCCCGGGCATAACTGAGCTTAATAGAATCTTGCCGGCTGTGAATATCTTCAGGGTAGTCACCGGCAAAAAAACGAATTTTCATTCGACTGCCACTAGTTGCAAATGCCTCCCTTCGTTGTAATGCATCAAAGATTTCGGCTCGTGTATTTGCCTGTGCCCAGACGCCAGCGAGACCACCATTACTGGTCATCCGCATAGGGCCTATCACCGGATGTTCAGCAACCAGCACATTTTCAACCGCATCTTTTTTCCCTATCGCCGCCGCATACCGCGACGGTTCAACCGGATTAGTATTGCCAGGATCTGATCTGTGGGTATCCGTTGAACCAATCATGCCTAATTTAAAAGGATTGGTATTACCTTCACTTGCGATCTTTATACCATCAAGCAGCGCGTTCCTGACAAACGAACTATCCCGCGCGCAACGTCCAAACTGGCCAGCGCTGCAAGGCGGAAACAGAATACCAAAATTGCAATCCTCATCGGATGCACCAACTCCGATTTGACACTCTGAGGTCCCCTTCTGCTGACTCACCTCAACAAGCCTGTCCAGCCGCGCCCGACGTTCGATATCTTCAGGTGTATATGCGGAGCCATCTTCGTCCGTGCGCGCGAGGGTTAAGCCCCAGGAAAAATTTGTATTGTGGGGAATTGTGAGCACCTGACATGGCGCCTCACAACTCTTATCCAGCTTCGAAAAGAAGTCAGCCTGCCCTGAAACATCCAGGGATGAAATGGCATGGGGAATCACCTCTTCGCCCCGGAAGATCACATTCCGGTGCAACATCCCAAATTCCTGTACAAGGGCAGAAAACTCGTAACCGATAAGTGCTGTGAATTTTCCCGGTTCATTAAATCGATTGGCAACTTCCTGCACCCGGCGCCAGGTTACCCCTGCCCCTTCAAGACAAGCGGCCTCATTAGCGCATAGTTCAGGATTTCGTTTTGCCGGACGAGCGGTTCCCCGTTTGAATGCGGTTCGAAGATAATCAGCCTGGGTTCTGGTCGGATTGCGCATGCCTTTACACATATCAGAATTGTACTGCGGGTGGTCCTCGTAGGTGCAGGCTGCAATTGCATCAAACCCTTCCGCATGGTCTGTGATTGCGACAAAATCGAGGGGAACATTAAGTTGGGTTTCAATATCCCCGGGTAAGGTCACCATCTCGCCCCGGGCAAATCGATGGGCCTTTTCCGGACCAACCCGGTTCATACCGGCGTAGGCATCCGTCGACCAACTGGTGTGGACATGAAGGTCACCAAATAATGCCTCACCTTCGGGAAAACGTTGAATCTTGGCTTTATCCATCTCGACCACATTGAGAGTGTCAGAAACACTCTCACCAATTGGCTTGTCCGATGGCTGTGGGCTACAGGCACTTAAGCCAAATAATGTCAGGCATAACAAGCTTTTCGAAAAGTTCATCTTCACTCCGGCTTTGTGGAGGCGACCCTGGTGAGTTTATAAGGCTCTACACAATATAATGGATCCCATTAATGGAATCTATAGCAGGATTGTTTGGAAGATTTTGACAAGGCAAGTATTCAAGTCGTCTTTTTAAGGTTGTCGTAATAGGGCATCGCAATTTCACCATCGGTCTCGGCGGAACGGGTTATTTTCTCCCCGGAAGTGTCACCAGGTACGGCTTGAATATCCGTCAGAATATTAATACAGGCTGGCAAACCAGAGTCCAGCGCACGTTTCACCGCCAGTCCAATATTGTCAGCGGTATCGACATATTCCCCATAACAACCAAACCCCTCGGCAACTTTTTCATAGTTGGCGTCTCCCAGGGCGGTGACGACAAGCCGGTTATCACCAAACATCGATTGCTGACCATGGACACACATACCCCAGGCCTTGTTGTTTAACACAATGGTGACAATCGGCAGGTTATGACGAACCATGGTGTCAAATTCCTGGATATTAAATCCAACAGAACCATCACCGCTGATAACTATGACCCGCTTTTCAGGATTGGCGACCTGTGCACCAATGGCAAACGGAATCCCGATACCGAGGCAACCCAGGTATCCGTGGCTCATGAGTTGACCCGGGTGTTGGCTTTCACAAACCATTTCTGCCCATCCGGACGCTTCACCGCCGTCGGCGCAGACGATTGTGTCGCTATCTATTGCCTTCACAATTTCCTCGATCGCCTGATAAGGATGCAGCAGTCGGGTTTTTGTGACCACCGCCTGATAGGCGGTTTTATGCCAACTACCAAGCTTGTGGACGGCCTGGCTCCAGGCTTGCCATTCGGGCCATTCTGTCGCCCCAGTGGCTTTCATCATGGCCCTCAGAAACTCACCACAATCTGACACTACCGGAATGTGGACGGGACGAATCCGGCCAAGCTCAGCACTACTGGTATCAACCTGGATAATCATGCAGTCATCGGAGGGAATCCGACCAGGACCCAACATGCCAGGCTCTGTAAACATGCCAAATCTTGCCCCCAAAATAATCGCCACATCGGGCATACCTGTACCTGATGCTTCTGCGACTTTGATATTAGTTAGCGCGCCTGCACACAAGGGGTGATCAAAGGGAATCAGTCCTCGCCCTTTGTTATTCGAATAGACCGGGATGCCACTGCGCTCGGCAAAATCAATCAATTCCCCGGAAGCGCGAGAATAAAGCATGCCACCACCACAAATGATGGCTGGTCGACTCGCCTTCAGCAGGGCTGTTATCGCTTGATCAATGCTGTCAGCACCCGGGGCAGGCTTTGCCTGGGGTAATATTTGTTTGGGAATCCGCACGTTATCTGCATCAACTCGATCGAATAACACATCTATCGGAATTTCGAGTAATACGGGGCCAGGTTGACCATTGGTCGCCTCTCTTATCCCATGGCTGATCAGATGAGGAATAAGATCCGTTCGGGTAGCTTGTGCCGCCCATTTGGTGACCGGTTTGGCCATCGCGACCTGATCGATACCCCCCTGTAGTGGCCAGCGTTCCGCATCTCTCAAGGGTGAGGCACCAACGATGAACAACACCGGAGTGCAATCGAGATAACATTGGGTAATTGCTGTCAGGATATTGGTAAAGCCGGGACCCGCGGTTGCCAGCGCAACACTGATCTGCCCTGTCTGCCTGGCGTAAGCATCAGCGGCATGTCCCGCAGCCGCTTCGTGCCTGGTATCAATCAGCCTGATGTTGTGATCCAGGCAGGCCTGGAATATTGGATCAAGATGTCCACCATGGAGGACAAAGAGATCCTTGATCTCTGCGTTCTTAAGGGTTCTGACGCATAACTCACCACCGTCGATCATCGTTGCCATTTCAAAGCCGCCTGTTTTGATGATATTCCCTGGAATCCTAGCAAGCAGATTGGCGATGAAGCGTGATCTGGGTCAAAGGCGAGAACTTTAGGTCATGACAAAGTCAAGTGAAAGCCAACCGTTTTTTGATCTCTCTACGCGCTAATGACGCAAGAAAGGCTCTCTGGCGTAGTCACAAGATTACTGGACCATCAGTGATAACACTGCCCTGGGCTTAACCTTTGTGGCATGCTGGGTCGAGTCGCGGCTGTCCCGGACGAAGCTTCGCCCATCACACCGGCCGATCTGGATAAGCCGGAACAGGACAATAACAATTGGGAGATTAATGTGTCAGATGAAGTTCAAGCTGCACCGAGCAGACGTTACGCCAACTATGTTCTTGCAGTTCTCGTACTGGTGTACATATTCAACTTTATCGACAGAAATATTCTTTCAATTCTCGCCGAAGATATCAAAGCAGACCTACAGATAAATGATGCCCAGATGGGTTTCCTGTACGGCACAGTGTTTGCCGTTTTTTATGCCGTGTTTGGTATCCCCCTGGCCCGCTTCGCAGACGTCTGGAACAGGCGCAGCCTGATTTCAGCGGGATTAGGATTCTGGAGTATTATGACAGCAGCATCGGGGTTGGCCAGATCTTTTGGTACTCTGGCTCTCTGTAGAATTGGGGTAGGTATCGGTGAAGCGAGCGCATCTCCGGCGGCCTATTCGATGTTGTCTGACTACTACCCTCCCCGCCTTCGGGCAACGGTCATCAGTATCTACGCCGCGGGAGTTTATATCGGTGCAGGTATCGGGATATTTTTAGGCGGCTACATCCTGGAATACTGGAACACAAACTATACAGAGCTGACCGCGCCATTTGGACTAAAAGGCTGGCAAGCGGCATTTATGGTGGTCGGTATTCCGGGACTTGTGATGGCTGTCTGGGTGCGGACACTGCGGGAGCCTATCCGTGGTATTAGTGAAGGTCTCATCACCGAAAAGCACCCGGCACCATTTCGGGTTTTAGGGAAAGAACTGACCGCTATTCTCCCTCCCCTTAATTTATTAACCATTAAAAATACACCGGGTGCCCTAAAAGCCAACGCACTTGGATTAGTCATCATTGTTGTCAGTGCATGGTTACTCATTGAGCTAACCGGCAGTATCGCCCAGTGGGTCACCACCGGTTTTGGCGTCTACGTCACCTTCTCCTGGATTCAATCTCTCAAAGTTCGAGATCCTGCTACCTATGCCATGATGTTTCAGTCCAAAGCATTTGTGTACACATTGTTGGGGTTCCCTATCACAGCCTTTGTTGGCTATGGTGCCGGATTCTGGGTCGCGCCTTTGTTACTACGTCTTCACGAAGTGGGGGCAGCAGAAGTTGGCTTGTATCTCGGTATGGGTGCTGCAGCAGGTGGATTTATCGGCATCACCGCTGGTGGCTTTTTGGCTGATTATTTAAAGCGGCTATTTCCATCAGGGCGAATCGTTCTTGGCTATATTGTCATCGGTGGGTCAACACCGATCTTAATTCTCCTGTTAACCACGGATAGCCTGGTCACAGCCTACTGGTTAAACTTTTTGTTAACGGCATTTTCAGCCTGTGGTGGTGGCGTGGCGCCAAGCACAGCGGCAGATCTGGTCATGCCGCGTATGCGAGCGACCGCCGGGGCCTACTTTATACTGATCAACACTTTTCTGGGGCTAGCACTTGGACCTTATTTTATAGGTCAATTCTCGGATATGTTTTATACCGGCGGAATGAATGATGCCGACGCTTTGCGCTGGGCAATCGGGGTATCAATGTTTACTTTTATCCCGGCATTATTATTTTTCTTTCTTGCCCAGAAGCATCTACCCGCCGAGGAAGCTACCCGATTACAGCGGGCACGATCCCTGGGGGAAAAAGTAGATGCTTAAAAGGGGCTTTATAACTCGTGACTAATTTTTCTCTCTAACCGCGTTGATCAGGCAATCCAGTGCAACCTTGCCTTCACCGCCGGTTCCATGGCCGGTTTCCGTCGCAATGTGTCGTTCGATAATTCCCGCGTAGCTGATATCGAAACCACCGAGCAAAGGCGTGATTTCTGCCGCATTTGGTAAAACTTCGGGCACCTGGGGTCCACCAACGCCCTGTTCGATATTATCGAGGTCATGACCAATGTAGATAAAACTTCCACCGGGTCGTACCATTTTTATCGCGTTGGGAAGCCACCGATCACGCTCTGCTTTTGTAGTATGCAGATAAAGCACCGCAACCAGGTCAAATCCGGATTCATCGTTATAGTCACAGGCATCCGATACAACCCAGTCTATTTCGAGATCAGACTTTGCACTGCCGCCGGCAAGCTGTTGTCCCTTGTCTGTCCCGGCCTGGGAAAAGTCTACGGCTGTTACCTGCCAGCCTTGTTCCGCCAACCAAATAGCATTACGCCCTTCTCCCGAACCAAGATCCAGCGCACGCCCTGGGGCCAGGCCGGTCGCCTGATTCACAAATTCTTTATTCGCAGATTTTGACCACACCAATTCACTGCCTGCGTAACGTTCATTCCATTTATCAACTGCTGCCATGGTACGTTTCTCTCTCTCGCTTTAATTGAAGTTAATCCGGGAGCACAACTGATGGGGTTTCCATTCACTTTACACCCGTCAAACAGGCAATCAGTGCCACCGCGAATTGTGCTATTTAGACCAAGGTACTCCGGATAGCGGTCAGAATTCAAGTTGTCATCGTGATTGAAACCCCAGGGCAATCGCGATATGCCTGCTGCGGTCATGGGAAAATGACCCAACATCACCGACATCACTGTGATGCAATAGCTGGTTTGTATCGGGTGTCCCACACAGGGACGGGCCTATCAGATTCATGTCATACTCAGGCGATATTAAAGGAGAAAAGTATGAACAACGGCTATAAACGGCTGGCGCTTAGTCTGGCAGCAATCTTGCTTACCGCTTGCAGCAACATGGCACAGAAATCAGGTGCTATCGATCCCGAGATTGCCAAAGCCATACATGAGAAAGCACTGGTTCTTGACGCCCATGCAGACATCGAAATTCCAGGTAAAGAAGATGCCTATGCCGGGGACGATGGCTTATCCAAGGTTGAACCCAAAAAAATGCGTGCCGGCCGACTTGATGCCGTCGTGATGGCAGTCGCTGTTGGGCCCGGCCCGAGAACCCCGGAAGGCTACCGTCAGGCTCGCAAACTCGCTGAAGAAGAACTGGCCGCCATTCTGGAACTCACCTCAAACCCTAACGATGATGTTGTACTTGTGCGTACGGCAGCAGAGCTTGAAACGGCGCATGCCAAAAATCAACGAGCGCTATTGCTCGGCTTTCAAAATGCGAGAATACTGGGTACTGATGTTAATGTGATAGACAGCTTCTATCGCCGTGGCGTCCGCGTCTTTGCCCTGACCCACATGGGACACAATGATTTCGCCGATTCCTCAAGGCCCGTGTTTGTTGCTGCAACGGGTTCCCACGAGGTAACGGAAGAACATGGCGGCTTGTCAGATCTTGGACGACAGGCGATAACCCGGATCAATCAACTGGGTGCCATTGTCGACGTATCACAGCTTTCGAAAGCAGCGACGCTGGAAGTAATTGCAATGTCGAGTGCGCCTGTAATCGCCAGCCATTCAAATGTACGGGCACTCTCGGATGTCAGTCGCAATCTGTCCGATGAAGAAATCGACAAGATCGCAGCCATTGGTGGTGTCATTCATGTGGCGCCCTTCCGTGGTTACCTGTTTGACTCTTCTGACAAGGAACTCGATAGCGCACTGCGACGTGCCAGAATTGAAGCTAATATCCGGGAAGAATATTTTTATCCTTTTGACCTCTATTGGGAAATCAAGGATCCCGAAGTTAAGCAAAAATTTCTGACAACGGTCAGTGACCTGCTTGGACCTGGCAGCGTCGACGATTTATTGGATCATATTGACTATATCGTCAAGCGCGTCGGTATAGATCACGTCGGCATCGGTACTGACTTCAACCATGGCAGCGGTATCCTGGGCTACAACGATGCAAGCGAGGCACTTAACGTCACCAAAGGCCTGCTTGCGAGAGGCTACACTGCAGAACAGATAGAAAAGATCTGGGGTGGGAATTTTCTGCGAGTATTTCGCGAAGTCGCCAGCCCCTCCAAAACAATGTAACCCCCGGGACAATGCAAATTGTTTTAACTTAAGCGGTATTTCGGGTAGCGGTCATTTTGATTGCTACCTGTTTCTCCAACCGTCTGATCGACACCCATCTTGTCCCTTCGAACAACTCAAATCAGCAACTACCTTCCACCACAGTTCAAAATCTCTTTGCAGAATCAGCACCAGAAAAGCCGGGTTATTATTGACCTTTACCCTCGCAAGGTGTTATATGTCAAGCTCCCGTTTATCCAATAAACGCAAACATCAAGAGAATCTACACAGGGAGATCTCTTGTTCACTATCGACCAGCTGATTCCGGAACAACTCATCAATGAGGGTGTTGAGTCAAGGCGCCGCGCTCGACTCATCATCTATGCTATTGGTCTTGCCTGCCTGACGTCGATC
>Ga0206123_10003845_pt1 | contig 12145 bp, 12 predicted proteins | sample Helgoland_Spring_2_FD_160086 | JGI IMG/M metagenome (GOLD analysis project Ga0206123, IMG submission 160086) | Pelagic subsurface seawater microbial communities from Kabeltonne, Helgoland, North Sea - Helgoland_Spring_Bloom_20160316_1 | ecosystem: Environmental > Aquatic > Marine > Epipelagic ... | reverse complement strand
CTTCTTGCCCCGCGGGCGAGGGCCATGGTGGTGTCAACAGGATTTGTCTGGCCGTCACCGTTGAGGTATACACCACCCAATAATTCGTTGGTATTTATGTCGGGCCATTCCCGTTGCACAAATGCCGTATCTATCAATTGGCAATCCACACCAAAAGCATTCGCCATGGTTGCTTGTCTTTTTAATTCTTCAAGTCGTTCCTCACTTAAGGCAAGGCTGAGCGAACCCGTTTGCATATAGCCGGTTGCCTGTCCTGTTTCTGCTTCCAGGTCCTTGAACAATTGCGCGGTGTACTGCGCGAGCCTTGTCATGTTGAGGGTCGCACGAAGTTGACCGACCAGACCTGCCGCATGCCAGGTTGTACCGCTGGTAAGTTGTTTGCGCTCCAGCAGCACAACATCCTGTATTCCCAATTTAGTCAAATGATAGGCGATAGAGCAGCCAATGATGCCGCCACCAATGATGAGCACTTCGGTTGATTCAGGAAGATCAGGCATGGTGGTTCATGGTAGGTGTTACCGTCTTTTCAGTTGTTGGGTTGTCAGGCATATTGCCGTGGTCGAAAGCCATGATAAGGTGTGATCTTAACATTGCCTGCGGCAGGTCTTGTAGGTCAAAGCGTCTGTGCGATTGGAGAAATGGGAGAAGACAATGGAACTCGGTATTTGCGTTGCATCACATATTAACGATATAGACTATGTTGTTCGTGCTGAAGAACTGGGTTACAGCCACGCCTGGATGGCGGATAGCCAAATGCTCTGGTCGGATTGTTATGCAACGCTTGCGCTGGTTGCATCAAAAACCAGCCGTATAAAAATTGGTACAGGTGTTGCGGTCGCGAGTACGCGACCTGCACCTGTTAATGCGGCAGGTATTGCTACGATTAATGCCCTGGCCCCCGGACGCACCTTCTTCGGTGTGGGTGCGGGTAATACCGCCATGCGGGTTATGGGTGAACCACCCCAGCGGATCAAGGCTTTCGATCGTTACCTGACAGAAGTTGCACCTTTGTTACAAGGTGAGGAAGCATTTCTGGGTGCAACCAGTGAAGGGAGCGGAGTGCCGGTTCGCCACATTATGCCAGACAAGGGTTTTGTTAATTTCGAAGACAGGATACCCATGTATGTCTCAGGCTTTGGGCCTCGCTCCCTGGGGTTGGCCGGCAAACACGGGGACGGTGCAGTGCTGGCTTTTGCTGCAAATTCAGGTGGTATGGAAGCCATGTGGTCAATGATTGAAAAGGGTGCGATTGACGCAGGCAAAACAATTCAACGTGATGAGTTTTATACCTCTGCACTGACCACAATGGTTGTGCTGGATGAAGGGGAAGCTGTGGATTCAGAGCGGGTAAAGCGTGAATGCGGCGCCTTTGCGATGGCGGCTGTTCACTATGCCTATGATCAGCTGAGAAATTTTGGCCATCAACCACCCAATTATTTATCGGGAATTTGGTCCGATTACACGGCGATGATGGCGAGGGTACCGGAAGATCGTCGCCACCAGCGTATTCACGCGGGTCATAACTGTTGGGTGCTGCCGGAAGAAGAGAAGTTTGTGACCAAAGAAGTGATCCAGGCAAGTTGTCTGGTCGGTACCCGGGACCAGATATTGGCCCAACTCCATGAACTGGACAGCGCGGGACTGGATCAGGTCATGTTATTGCCGCCATTTGATCCGCGTTATGAGGTTATCGAGCGAGTGGCCAGGGATATCATTCCCCGGCTTGGCTGATCATCATTGACGGTTGTTATTGTTCGGCGGATGGTTCAGATTGCCAGGGCTATCTGAACTCCAACCCGCTAAAATCGCCGCGGTTCCGCCATTCGTTAAGGTACTTGAAGTAAGCCATGGCCCCCGCGGGATAGGCAACTGCGAGTCTTGCACCCTGGGGTGGTGCCTGGCCTTCATTGTTGTAATAGCCAGGTGTGCAATCCGGGGACCCGATGATGCCGCCACCCGGACCCGATTGAAGCAACGCCAGCCATTCATCCTCGGCTTCTCTGGTGACCTCGACCTCTTTCTTGCCCGATTCGATCGCGTGTTTGATGATAAGCGCGATTGTTTTCCCCGCCTCTGTCAAATTGTGAGGCACGTTTGAGATTAAATTTGCGCCCTGGGTTGGCTGAACGATGAACGCATTCGGGAAGCCATGCACATGGGTGCCGTGTTTTGTCCGCATGCCATCTGCCCAGTACTCCGACAGCTTTAATCCATCACGACCAACCATGTCGTAACCCGCCCGGCGTTTATACTCTGTTCCAACTTCGAATCCGGAGGCATAGATGATGCAGTCCAGCTCATATTCTTTACCAGCGACGACCAGACCTGTTTCGGTGATCTTCTCAACACCCTGGCCATCGGTATCAATCAGGTAGGTGTCTGGTTCATTATAAGCCTGCAGATACTCGTCATGAAAACACGGGCGTTTGCAAAGTTGGCGATACCAGGCTTTGAGTTTTTCCGCGGTGTGATCATCTTGGACAATGCTATTTACCCTGGCCCTGATCTGTTCCATCTTCTCGAAATCAGAATCTTCGAATGCCGCCATCATATTTTCAGGTGTCATCTTCTCCGGAGGCAAGGTCATTATTTTTGCCCTGACCCTGCGTGAGAGGTCTGTCCAGCCATCCATCACCAGGTCTTCCTCAGCGCTGCCGCCGGTCTGGTTTGCGGTGAAATTCTCAAGCCAGCGCTGCTGCCAGCCTCCAGTAGCGATTTTGGTGAACCAATCGGGGTCAGTTGGTGCATTATTACGCACGTCCACTGAAGACGGTGTGCGTTGGAATACGTACAGTGCCTTGCAGGCTTTGGCCAGGTGCGGCACACACTGCACAGAAGTTGCACCGGTACCAATGATGCCGACTCGCTTGTCTTTAAGCTTTTCCATCATTACACCCGATGGATCTCCACCGGTGTAATCATAATCCCATCGACTGGTGTGGAAGGAGTGCCCCTTGAATGATTCGATGCCGGGAATACCAGGCAGTTTGGGTAAGTGCAGAGGTCCGGTGCCCATGCCAACGTATTGCGCTGTGAACTCATCACCTCGATTAGTTTTGATGAGCCAGCGTGAATCTGCTTCCTGCCATTCAAGTGCCTCAACTTCGGTATGGAACAGCGCGCCGGAATAGAGGTCATATTGTTTACCGATACGCTGACACTGGGCAAGGATTTCAGGCGCATGGGCATACTTTTCAGTGGGCATGTGTCCTGTTTCCTCCAGTAACGGCATATAGACAAATGAGGCGGTGTCACACTGGGCACCGGGGTAGCGATTCCAATACCAGGTGCCGCCAAAGTCACCACCTTTTTCGATCAGGCGAACGTCACCAATACCTGCTTCTTTTAGTCTGGCACCGGTGACAAGTCCGGCAAAACCACCACCGATAAAGGCGACCGTGACATGATCTTTCTTTGGCTCACGTTCGGTCCTTGGGGTATAAGGGTCTTCAAGATAATGGGCCAACTGGCCTTTCAACTGGAGATATTGTTCATTGCCGTCAGGTCGAAGCCGCTTGTCCCGTTCCGCTCTGTATTTGGCTTTGAGCGCTTCTTTGTCAAAGGCGAGGGTGCCTGTGCTTTGAGTTGACATATTGAGAATCTCTGGATTTAAATTTTCTCAATATTTACACCCGTGGGATTCAGGGTCAATTTGACTCAAGCGGTATCGATCAGGCATATAGGTTGGCAGTCGCGGAATCTACGCGTTAAGAAAATTGAGTTAAGAGGTCTGATAATGAAAAATGTTCAAACCGGCGGTTGTCGATGTGGCCAAACACGGTATGAAATCACCGGGACACCCGTAACCCAGCTAATGTGCTTTTGCAGTGACTGTCGTGGCTTTACCGGGTCTGATGCTTATGCTGCTTATATTGTGAAGCAGGTGGATTTCTCACCTACCGAAGGTAAACCCAAATTTTATGCGACCCTGGCGCGGTCCGGTCGAACCGTTAAACGATATTTTTGTGAAAACTGTGGCTCAAATCTATGGGTACAATTGGAGATTGGCCTGGTGAGTGTTGCCGCAGGTTCCCTGGATGACGTTGAACTGTTTAAGCCAGAGAGAACCAACCTGGCAGATGAAGCACCCTCATGGGCACGTATTCCTGAACACCTGGAGGCTGGATAGATGAAAATCAACACAGAAGCGATAACCCCCAATATTGGTGCTGAAATCACCGGGGCGGATCTTGCTAACCTAAACGATGAATCCTTCGGTGAAATCCACGCTGCATTTTTAAAACACCAGGTGCTGGTGTTTCGTGATCAGAAATTGAGCCGCGACGAACACAAGGAGTTTGGTCGCCGATTTGGCGAAATTCACATCCACCCCTCCAAAAGAAATGGCTTGAATACAAAAGATGACCCGGAGCTTTTTATCATTGATACAAAGCCTGATGCCAAACTATCTAACGGCGAAGCCTGGCATTCCGATGTGAGCTGCGAAATCATACCGCCACTGGCCTCGTTGTTGTATGTGACAAAAATTCCGGAAAATGGTGGCGGAGATACCATGTTTGCCAATATGTGTGAGGCGTACAACGAGCTATCACCGGCCATGAAGTTGTTTCTCTCTGACAAAACCGCGTTTCACGATGGCGAAATAGACCTGATGAACTATGGCATCAGATTAAAAGTTGGCCAGACCTATCCCCGGGCAAGTCACCCGGTCATCACTAAACACCCCGAGACCGGGCAGCCCATTTTATTTGTGAACAAAAGCTTCACTTCCCATATTGAACAGCTTAACCGTTGGGAAAGTGATGCCTTGCTGGCAGGGCTCTATGATTTTATAGCGACCAATCTGCGTACCCAGTGCCGGGTGAGGTGGACACCTAATACGCTGGTAATGTGGGATAACCGAAGCGTACAACACCAGGCAATCCGTGACTATTCAGGCTATGCCAGATATGGCGAAAGGGTCTCTGTTGTGCCACCTGTGCGACCGGTTGCCTTTTCAGACAATTGCGTGACAACAAAGGTGGCCAGAGTATGAATAAGCAAGTGATTATCACCTGCGCTATCACCGGGGCAGGGGACACCGCAGCAAAACATCCTGATCTGCCGATTACGCCAAAACAGATTGCAGAAAGTGCGATTGAAGCGGCGAAAGCTGGCGCTGCGATTGTCCATTGCCATGTGCGGGACCCTGCCACCGGTGCCGCCAGCAGAGATGATGCACTCTACACCGAAGTTGTCGCCCGGATCAGGGAGTCAGCAACCGATGTCATCATCAATCTAACTGCCGGTATGGGTGGCGATTTGTTTATTGGCCCAGGTGAGACACCACTGGCATTTACAGACGAAACTGATCTGGTGTCCGCAGATCAACGGATATCCCATGTCAGGCAGTTGTTGCCTGATATCTGTACTCTGGACTGTGGCTCCTTCAACTTTGGCGACGGAAATCTGGTATACATTTCAACCCCGGATATGCTGCGCGAGGGTGCTAGAAGTATTCGTGAGCTTGGTGTCAAAGTGGAGCTGGAGGTGTTTGATACTGGGCAACTCTGGTTTGTTAATCAAATGTTGGCGGAGGGGTTGCTCGAACAAAATCCCATGATTCAGTTGTGTCTCGGTATTGCCTGGGGAGCACCGGCCAACACCACAAGCATGAAGTCTATGGTTGATCAATTACCAACCGGGGCTCGCTGGGCAAGTTTTGGGGTTGGGGCTATGCAAATGCCGATGGTTGCCCAATCGGTTTTGTTGGGTGGGCATGTGCGTGTTGGGCTTGAGGATAATCTTTATCTCTCGAAAGGTGTATTGGCGACCAATGCCCAACTGGTCGAGCGCGCAAGAAATATTGTTGAATTGATGGGGTCAAGTATCGCGACACCGGATGAGGCACGACGCACGTTGGGTTTGAGCTAATGGCGATCAATCGAATAGCTATCATTGGTACCGGGGTCATCGGGGCGGGATGGACATCAAGACTGCTGGCTCACGGCAAGGAAGTCATTGCCTATGACCCGATTGCCGGGTTTAAAGATCAATTGTTACGCAAGGTGGAGTCCAGTTGGCCAATTCTTGAAAAACGGGCGCTGTCGCCAAATGCAAGTCTCGATAATTTAACTTATGCGTTGAGCCTTGAAGAAGCCTGTGGACAGGCAGACTTGATACAGGAAAATGCACCTGAAAATATCGATGTCAAAAAATCACTCCACAAAGAGATCGAAAGCCATGCGCGGGACGATACCATAATTGCGTCAAGCTCCTCGGGGCTTTTACCCACTGAAATTCAGAGCGTGTATCAAAAACCGGGCAGGCTGGTCATAGCTCATCCGTTTAATCCTGTTTATATGTTGCCCCTTGTTGAAATCGTCGGTGGCATAAGTACAACCACAGAAACGATTGAAACTGCGAAGACATTCTACGCAGAGATTGGCATGAAGCCCCTGCACGTCCGTAAAGAAATCGAAGGATACCTGTCTGACAGATTACAGGAAGCGCTGTGGCGGGAGATTTTACATCTGGTAAACGATGACATCGCAACAACCGGGGAGTTGGATGACGCCATTACCTATGGTCCTGGTTTGCGATGGGCAATTATGGGTACCTGCCTGACGTTTCATCTGGCGGGCGGTGATAACGGTATGCGCCACATGCTGGAGCAGTTTGGTCCTGCATTGAAACTTCCCTGGACAAAACTTGAAGCGCCGGAATTATCAACCAGCCTGATTGATAAGATGGTGTCAGGTACAGCAGAGCAAGCGGGCGGATCCTCGATTGACGAACTGGAAAGGTTAAGAGACAACTGCTTGCATGAAATTATGTTGGCTCTGGAGAAATTTGAGGTTGGCGCCGGGACGATGAGTTCAAAAAAGTAATAGCGTTAACAAGCACTAAAACCTGATCTGCTGCTTGATCAACTTCAGGTCAGTTCTGACATATACCAGAAGCTCGATGAGAAATACGATCAATTTCGATCACACACGCGGTTTCTGCGCACCAGTTTACCGGGAATTGGCCAACCTGGGAGATGCATCCAGCCGGCGATGAACCGGTTGCGCTGTTGTCTGGCCAGGCAGTTTTCCTGTTGCATCGGGAATCGGGGGATGAATCTGTTGAGTTGATTGAAGCCGGTGCATTTGTCATTGTGCCGAAGGGCACCTGGCATTCTGGAACTTTGTCTTGAATGAACTAGCCATGCTGGAGAATCCTGAATGGGAAATGTGCGAATCAGGAAAGCAACACACAATGATCGGTTTGCATTAGCCCGGATCATCATTGATGCAACATTTTCTGCATTCCACGGTCGTGTCCCTGACCAATGCCTGACCTGGATAGATGTTGAAGAGAGTGCGCGTAACTGGGGCAATAGTCTTAACGCCATGGGCTCAGGTGAACACCTGTTGGTCGCCGAGGTTGGTCAGGTGGACCTTGTTGGACTAATCCTGGCGGGTGGGTCAACGGAGGGGCTAATTTCGGATCAGGAGCTATCAAAACTTTATCCCGTTGAAATCACATCATTGCAAATCTCTCCCGCATGGCAGGGTAAAGGTATTGGTCGCGCCCTGATTTGGACGGCGATGGAGCAGTTGGGACAAACTAGTGGGTCAGGATTGCTGGTGCGGGTTTTAAGGGACAATCCGAATATCCCCTTCTATGAACATTTAGGTGCTGCGAGGCTTGGTTCGGAACCCTACTGTTGGGAGGGTTATGATACCTATGAGGAATTGTTGGGCTGGGAGGATATGTCTGTCCCGTCCGGGAATCGTGAATCCTGGAGGCAGGATAGCTATGTCCCACCCGGTTGAATTAAAGGTTGGCGGTGCAGAGAGAGAGTCATTGTGCGATTATCTGTTGAAGTGAACAAGCCATTCATAAATAAGATTCGAGGAGACGTATGTCAAACGAGGCAATGCAAAATATTGGAGATGCACTCATTGAGCAGTGTCCGGATGCGATTATATTTTCAGACATTACCGGTATCATCCGGACCTGGAATTCAGCGGCGGTAAAAATTTTCGGATTCACTAAAGAGCAGGCAATCGGTGCTAACCTGGACATCATTGTCCCTGAATCCTATCGGAAGGCTCATTGGCTCGGCTTTGAGCGCGCAATAGCCGAGGCTAAAACCAAATATGTTGGGCAGTCATTACCGACAAAATCCTTGAAGGCAGACGGGTCGTCAATTTATGTTGAACTCAGTTTTTCTATCGTGCTTGATTCTGATGATGTTGTTCTTGGTGCGCTTTCAAGTGCGCGGGACATTACCGAACGCTTTAAGAAAGAGCGCGAGGATCGAAGGAGGTTAAAGGAACTCGAGAGCGCGGGCAGGCAAGTGTAGGGTAGGTGAGCCTGGGCTGGTATGCAGTCGAGACTGCACAATTTTCGTCTGCCCCGTTGATGAATCCGAAGGCGCCAGGTCAATAAGTGACATCATCAAATCGCCTCCAGGGCAGAATTTGGAATCGAGTGATCCCGGAAACCCCGTATGCAGATTCCGAAGTAACTCCTGATTTAAGTGGTTATCCTGATTAACACATCAAGCTGCAATTGCATCGTTAATGCGCAATTATCCAGAGTTCAGAAACAGGCATTGAAATGGATATAGTGATCTTCTTTGGCACCCTGGTGGTTGTCGTTAGCACCATGTTACCTGTATTGCGAGTTCGACACTGGTTTGTCAGGGGAATGGATTTTCCGCGACTGCAGATAGCGTACCTGGCAGCTGCTTTACTTGTTGTTCAGTTTTTCTTTCTCGATCTACAGTCGATGCTTGACCGTCTGCTCATTTTGGTTGTGAGTCTATGCCTGCTCTGGCAGCTATGGTGGATACTGCCCTATACGTTTTTTTGGGTGAAGGAAGTTGAAACATCCAGGAATTACGATTTCGACAGGCAGCTTTCGGTCATCACCGCGAATGTGCTTCAAACCAATCGTGATAGCAAAACGCTCATCGAATTAGTTCAACAATATCAGCCGGACATTCTGGTGACCCTGGAGTCTGACCAGTGGTGGGAGAGTAGGCTGGATGAACTGGCTGCTGATATGCCACATAGCGTCAAGTGTCCGCTTGAAAACTTCTATGGCATGCATGTCTATTCCCGGTTGCCCTTTAATGAGCAGGAAATTGTCTACCTTGTGGAGAAAAATGTCCCCTCTATTCATGTCTCGGTGACACTTCGTACTGGAGATAAAGTGAGGATGTATTTTCTACATCCGGCGCCGCCAAGCCCAACTGAAAACACTGAGTCGATCGAGCGCGATGTTGAGTTAATTGCTGTCGCAAGAAGTATTGCCGAAATTGATCAGCCTGTTGTTATCACTGGGGACCTAAACGATGTTGCCTGGTCGGCGACAACTCGCCAATTTCGGAAAATTAGCGGCCTGCTTGATCCCCGGGTTGGGCGCGGCATGTTCAACACCTTTCATGTGGATTACGCTTTCTTGCGGTGGCCACTGGACTATTTATTTCACAGTTCAGAATTTAGGCTTAAGACCATTCGACGCTTGCCTTCAATTGGATCCGATCACTTTGCGCTTTATACCGTACTTAGCTTTGAACCTGCTGCAAGTGCTGTTCAGGAAGGGCTTGCGGCAACCAATGCTGACCACCAGGATGCGAAGAAAACGATGGAAGAACTGCCGGTGAGTGAGAATGATGTGCCTCGGCTGGATACCTGAAAGGGTTTGGCAGGTCGTTTTTTCTTTTCACCCTAGACTGTCATCTGACACCGTGCAGTTTCCAGTAGTCGTTTCCGGGCCCGACTCAAAACCCGGTCATAGTGTTCACAGCTCAATGATAGTGCTTCGCAAATTTCCGGTTTTGTTTCTTGTGCCAGGAATCGACGCTGTAATATCTCCCTGTCCCGTGACATCCTCAAGCCATTAATGGAGTCACGTAGCTCACCAAATTCCTGTTCCTGAATACAGCAGGCTTCAATGCCGGGCTCCGGGTTTTGTAATGCATCCGGTTCGGGGATTGAGGTGTGTTGGTTCTCCCTGCGCCTTAACCAGCCCAGATAGACATATCGCGCAGTGCGAAAAATATAGGCATGCAATTTGTCTGCGTCATCCAAAGCCTCCTTTCTCAACTTCTGAAGAATGATGATCAGCGTGTCGTGAGTGAAGTCTTCCGCCCGTGATCGGTCGTTAGTATATCGGCCGAGGAAGATAACCAGTGACCCATGAAACTTTCGGACCAGAATATCTTCAGCACATTTATTGCCGGTCAAAATTTGACGGGTAAGCCGGGTGTAGTCAATTTCTGCATTCGCGTTGATCATTGTCCATACATTTTTTCGGGGTGTACAGACTAGTATCCAAAATCTATGCCAACGAGATAATAGTATTCTTATCAATGACTTAGTCTATAAATCTCTCAATAAGGTGTTCAGTATATTGGATAGGTGTCCACTATGATGGACAGTTCTTTCGGGGGTTTTCAATGACCTTTGCGTTCAAGGTCGAATCGTTTCATGAGGTTGTGTATATGCGAGCGGGACAAATTTAAATCCCTTGCGGTCTTGCTGACATTCCAGTGATTCTGCTCCAATGTTTTCTCCAGGAGCTTACGCTGGAACAATAACGTCTGGGTGTGAAAGTCGTCGTCAATCACAACCAGATCCGCCTGGTACATCCCTGGCTCCTGCGCCACCAATAAAGTGTTGGAGGGCAGTAAAAATGCACAGTAAGAAGTCCTTCCCTGTTAATGGTCGATAAATGAAAGTGTCCACAACATCTCTTGTTTTCTTCGTATTTGTTGATGTTCTGATTAGTGTCGCTGAAAACTCTCACATCAAGTTAAATATTTGTCCATCGTCCCGGTATGTACGACGGCAATCGATTCGGACTGGATTGTTAGTTGACGGGTGAAGATACGATGGGGGAAAACCCTGAACAGTGCCCAATCCAGCTACTTATATTTGGGAACTGATATATTCCCTCAAGATAGCCCTCAAGATAGCCCTCAAGATAGCCCTCAAGATAGCCCTCAAGATAGCCCTCAAGATAGCCCCTCAAGACAGTCCCAGAAGACAGTCCCAGAAGACAGTCCCTGAAGATAGCTCCTCATCATAGTCTCTCATCTTAGTCCCTCAACATCGCTCGTTCAGAATCCATGATCTATTGGAGCTACAAAAACTTGCCAACGATATTTGGTTTGAGTGTGACGTTTCCTTTTGTTTGCGAGTTTTGCAGGGACAGACATTGCCAAATATGCCGATGAACATGTCTGGCAGATTGCAGCATTACAAAAAGCTGTATTAGAATCGAACTACGGGTGCGAACTCGTGAATTGCTAATTTCCCGTCCGTTACAGGACCTTTCGACAGTGATTTAGAAGTGATTCACAAACAATTGTGATTTAGCATTTAGTTGATTTGCGAGACTGGGAGACAAACATTGGCTACAGCAGGGACGCTTAAAAACAGTGCGCTGGTAGTGGTTGACGCTCAAGCCGGCGTTATGAAGGGGGCCTTTGAAGCGACTCGAATTGTCAATAACATCAGTGAAGCTGTATCCAGGGCAAGGCAAAATCAGGTTCCGGTATTCTGGATTCAACATTCTGACGAAGAACTTGTAAAAGACTCTGAGGACTGGCAGTTAGTATCCGGGTTAAAGGCTCAGGAAAATGAGCTGATTATCGAAAAAAACTTCAACTCAGCCTTTGAAAATACCACTCTGGGATCTGCGTTAAGTAACATGGATATTGGCCATATTGTCCTCGCTGGCGCAGCAACTAACTGGTGTATTCGTGCCACTGCCTACGGAGCATTAGAGTGGGGTTATGATCTGACGCTCCTCGGTGATGCCCATACAACAAAAGACATGGATCCTGGTGAGGGTGTGGTTGTTACTGCGGTGGACCTGATACGAGATCTGAATACAACGATTAAGTGGCTAAGTTATCCCGGCCGGACTAATGACACGATGAGTTTTGAAGCTTATCGATTTTGAGCTGCAATTTGCAGCGTTGAACAGCAACTTGAAACCGATAGGCACCGAGCAAAAACTATCAAGCGAGATTGTTTCTGGCTAGTTAGTGCCCATCCATAAATTCGTATCACATTGGAATATAAAGGAATAACTTCAGAAAGGCATAAAAAATCCTCCTGGTTTTGTTAAAATTAATTTGCGAAAAAAACCAACAAACCAGAAGGACATACGATGCGAGAGACCCGCACCGCGCAAACAA
>Ga0206123_10003844_pt1 | contig 12149 bp, 9 predicted proteins | sample Helgoland_Spring_2_FD_160086 | JGI IMG/M metagenome (GOLD analysis project Ga0206123, IMG submission 160086) | Pelagic subsurface seawater microbial communities from Kabeltonne, Helgoland, North Sea - Helgoland_Spring_Bloom_20160316_1 | ecosystem: Environmental > Aquatic > Marine > Epipelagic ... | reverse complement strand
TTCCATGAAAGATGTCACTCCGAGGATGTTTAAAATCAAGTAGGTCAGAATCGATGTTTTAGAGAGCCGGCAGTTTAACAGATTAATTAAAGGCTAATAAATTAATTCCTTAAATAAACTTAAAGGGGTGCGATGGCTATTAACCCCACTGAAACAAGCTCTTAATCTATACATACGTGAAGCTTCAATTGACAAAAACAAAGGCGATTACTATAGTTCCCACCGCTAAATCGCAATGCGCCAGATGCAATCAAAACGTACTCGTTACAAAGCCCAGGTGGTGAAATTGGTAGACACGCTAGCTTCAGGTGCTAGTGCTCTTACGGGCGTGGAGGTTCAAGTCCTCTCCTGGGCACCAAATGACACTATAGGACTCTAGCTCACTAGATTTAGGGTCTTAGTTCATATAGACTTGCACACAAATTGCACACAAGTCTATGAATATGAAGATTGCGAAGCTATCACTCAGAGGTAAAACATACAGCTACCGCTCGAGAGTCCCTGAGCATTTGAAAGCCCTTTATGCCTCCAATGGTAATAACCCAGATAAAGTAATCCAGATTTCTCTAAAGACCGATGACCCTTCGATAGCCTTAGCCAGAAAAAAAGTTGTTGATGAATGGATTGAGAGTGGAGGTTTCGGGGGTGTTGATGCAATCGACTTTGTGTCTCCCAGACAGCATTACGTTGAACAACTGGCACTAGTTCAACAACAGCCTGTCGATGAGGTCTACGGCATCCGTGAAACAATCATAGACCCCTCAATACTCGAAGGTCTGCAGCAAGGTCTCATTGATCCAAAGAATCTCAGCCCTGAGATCTTAGCCGGTGTAGCTGCCTATCTCGCAGATACCACAGGGCGATCACCAGCAAACAAATATAAATACACTCTCAGAGACGCTCTCTCAGACTACCGAAAGCTAAGACGTGGTGAAATACAGGAGAAAACCTTAGCGGCATATGACCGCGCAGTGGCCCTGTATCTGAATGATAAAACCGACGTTGCACTTGATGCCATCCAAGGCCCAGAAGCAGCCCTCTGGATTGATAGCCTAAAGTCTAAAACGGCATACGCAACAAGGGTTGATCACATAAACAGACTAGCAAAGCTATTCACAACTGCTGTCAAACGAGGACACTGCAAGGAGAGACTAAACCCCTTTGAAAATCACCAGATGGGAATGCCGGATGCTAAGCCTGTACAGCAGATGTCAGATATAGAGTTGCTAAATATCCTACCCAATCTCAGCAGTGACGAAGATAGGGCGTGGGCAGTACTGGCTAGACACCACGGGTGCCGCATGGCTGAGTTAGCCTATGCTGAGATTGTTACTGTCGAGGATGTTGTCTGTTTCAGCATCAAAGAGATCGAGGAGTCCGATTGGTCTCCAAAGACGGACGCAGGTACACGCCTAGTTCCTATACGCAAAGCACTGATAGCCTATGCTGAAAAGTATCAGCCGAGTCTTAAGAATCCAAGGGACTACACCAAGCGATTCGGCAACGTTAAGAAGAAACTATATCCAGACAGAAACAGAACCCTGGTTTTCCACAGCTTACGCCACACGTTCACCACGTTCGCCTACAGAGCAGGCTATAACGAACAGCAGGTATCCTGGGTGACCGGTCATAAGGACAAACGCGGAAGTGGTGAGTCTGCTAAACGATACTTCCACGGTTACAGCTTGGGGTATCTGTCGGAAATCATCGAGAGCATTCCGGCTCTAAGTGGCTATGATTAGATTCACCAAAATACAGACTAATCATTTGTGATCATGCGGTCCCGGAGGTGAATTTGTCATTTAACCATCCAAACAAACCCCAGATCATCAAGGCGCTGGATACGCTCTGGTGTTAACTGGTCTTTCTTATAAGCTTTCCTTTGATTCATAACCCAATTCCCTAGTGGATAGTCAGAGGCGGTTTTGTAACCTTGTGGAACACGGCAATGGATGTTTGTATCCTTGAATTTGGCAAGTTCGCTAAATCCGGTTTCCCATTTCTCAGCGCGAGGATCAAAAACAAACCCCAGATCCTCAAGGCGCTGAATACGTTCTGGTGTTAAGAGGTCTTTATTGTAAGCCGTCCTTTGCTTGTTAACCCAGCTCCCTAACTCAAAGCCAGAGACGGTTTCATAACCTTTCACAACAAGGCAATGGTTGTTTGTATCCTTAAAGCTAGCAAGTTCGCTAAATCCTTGTTCCCACACTGCATCGTTGGCGTCCCAAACAAACCCTAAGTCATCAAGTCTTTTAATGCGATCCGGGCTTATGTTATTTTTACGTCTTTGCTTTCGCTGCTCGGCAACCCATATCGCTAATTGATAATAAGGAGATCCGGTGATGCGCTTTTGTTTAACTAAGCAGTCGCCGTATTCTTGTTTGTAGACTCCCAGCTCCTTCAAACTCTGTTCCCATTTGGCTGAATAAGAATTCCAAACAAACCCCAAGTCATCAAGGCGCTGGACTTTTTCTGGGCTCATGGTTTTCTTAATGTATCTTCTTCTGCTGACCCAAGATCCCAATGGATAACCAGAGGCGGTGATATGGTTGTGGGGTACCAAGCAGTCACCAACTTCATCCTTGAAGTTAGCCAGTTCGTTAATTCCTGCTTCCCATTGGTCTTCATGAGGACCAAAAACAAACCCCAAGTCCTCAAGGCGCTGAATACGTTTTGGCGTTAATTGGTCTCTATTGTAAGCCGTCCTTTGCGTGCCGACCCAGGTCCCTAGTGGATAGTCAGAGGCGGTTTTGTGAGTCAGTGGAACACGGCAATGGTTGTTTACATCCTTAAAGCGAGCAATTTCGCTAAATCCTTGTTCCCACTGCTCAGTTACTACATTCCAAACAAAGCCCAGATCATCAAGTCGCTGAATACGATCTGGTGTTAATTGGTCTTTGGTACTCCTTTGGTTGCCGACCCAAGTCCCTAGTGGATAACCAGAGGCGGTGATATGGTTGTGGGGTACCAAGCAGTGACCAAATTCCTGCTTGTAGGCTCCCAGCTCGTTAAAGCTCTGGTCCCACGTGCTTGTGCTTGGCTTTGCATCCCAAACAAATCCCAAGGCCTCCAGCCTTCGAACTTTTTCTGGCGTCAATTGCTCTTTTGTCTGTCGTTGTCTCCTGACCCAAGATCCCAATGGATAACCAGTGATGGTGTATCTATTGGCCACTAAGCAGTGACCATATTCTTCTTTAAAGATCTCTAATAAGCCAAACCAAAACTCCCAAGACGCTGTGGTTGATTCAATGAGTTTTGTCTCTAAAGCACGCTCAAAGTCAGCTGATACGGTGGTGGGTAAATCAAAATGAATTTTGGCCGACTTGCCAACTATGCCTCGCTTACCCAGTTGTTTTCTAAACCCATCAAGCTCAATAGCCAGGACATCATCATGGGAGCGCAATGCGTTAATAACAGACCATACTTTTTTGAAGGGGGATGAGCTTAATACCGCATCAGGATCTCCATGCTCTGGAATGAAAACTGGAATAACAATGGTGCCTGTGTCTTTACCATCAGCTAGGCGAATTGCTCGCCCAACGGCTTGGACAATATCAATATCAGAGTTTCTAGGGTCAATAAAGGCAATGCCATCAAGGGTGGGTACATCTACACCCTCTGATAGACAGCGGGCATTACCAAGCACATAGCGCTGGTCATCATTTATGTCGCCAAGTGCCTGAAGGGTTCGGTTTCTTTGATTGGTGGGCATAGCGCCTGATACGTAGTTGGTAATCAACTCACCACTAGGTCTGTTTGATTCTGGCATCCACTCAATAACTTGCGGGAGAACTTTGGCAAAATCACGGGCAGCATTCACCCTTGAGTGAAAGCTAATAATACGTTTCAGGTTGTAGCTCTTCATGGCCTTAGCTAAACCAATATGGCTTGCCAGTGATTGCGCATCAGACTGTATATCAGTATCTGTTTTAACCAAGGTGCGATTAATGATCATGCTCTCATAGGACGGGGTGTCGATCCCGACAATCGCCACATGGTAATCAGTTAATAAGCCCTGCTCGATAGCCTCACCGAATGAGAGTGTATGTAAAACCTTACCAAAGATCGCCTCATTACCCATTGAAACCACATCAACGCCAGAGTCAGCAGCTTGCTTCATTGAGTGGGCTACAAATATCTTTGGTGTAGCTGTCATGAACAGACGATTTATAGCCGGTATTTTCTCGTTATCCAAAACCGTTGAGTAGTCCGAGCCAATCTTACCGGCACAGCGATGTGCCTCATCAGCAAGGATTAGATCAAATGGTTCCAGGTCGTTTTCTTTAAAGGCCGCTGCAATCATAGGCGATGACTGGTAGGTGGAGAAGATTACCTTTTTACCAGGGCGATTCATAAAGCTAGCTATGACACTTGCATTAGTGGTGGATGGAAACGATAGCTCTGAGGTGGAGAGGCTAATTCCATCTTCTGACTTCGACACGGTTTCATCGGAGCAAACAGGTAGATAGCTAAAGTCTTCTTTGCTGTGAGTTCGCCACTCTAATAGGGTCTTTGACAGCAAAAGTAACGATGGCAGTAGAACCAAAGTTGCTTCGGTACGCAGCTCCTCGGCAATCCATAATCCCGTGAGCGTCTTACCCGTACCACAGGCCATGATTAGCTGGCCTCGCTGGTCAATGTCTTTAACAACCTTATCTATAGCTATTTGTTGATAGGGTTTGGGGGTGTGTGCCTTTTTAACTTTAGCGGTTGATAGATCATCGAGGCTCTTAGGCCACTCTATAGGCGCTTCTAAAAGATCACTGAGCATCATCTGATAGATTGGTTTTGTTTCATTTTGTCGACTAATAACACCCTTCGCATTTGCACCCATGCCATCTGTTGTGGCAATCAAAAGACGATGATGGATCTTACCGTTACTGGATTCACTTAGAAATGAATCAACATCTTGTTTGGTAACGCTGTACTGGGGCGAATAGCACTTAGCTTGAATAGCCCAAATCTGCCCGTCGGTGTCCTCTGCAACAAGATCAATACCGCAGTCTCTACCCCAACGACCGGGCCAGTCATCCCAGAGCCAAATTTCCTTGAGCTTTGATCGATAAAGAGGATGATTTTCCAGCAACCACTTACATAGCTCTTCAAACTGGCCACCACGAGTAGCATTTTCAGTAGAAAAAGACTGTAATAGAGTTAAGAATCGTTCCATATTTCTTGTTGCTCTGGTATCGAAATTCCATTTTTAGCACAATGTGCGCGAATCATCACTTCGACCATATTAGCAATACTCCTATGCTCCTGAATAGAGGCTACTCGAAGTGCCTCTTTTAAAAAGGGGTCTATACGCAAATTTAGCGTGGCTGTTTTGGTCGCTACCATTATTTAAATTCTTATGTTGCAAATGTAACGCATTTGTACCATATTATAGTGCCTGACCGCAAATATTGAGCCGCTATAATGAATGAGAAAATCCTAAGAGCCTTAGTAGAGGCTGGCGCTGTTAAGAAGGTAAAAATAACAGCAGAGGGTTCAACTATTTACGTTGAGGCATACACTGGTTCAGAGGCGACAACAGCCAAAACAACCAAGGGTAAACTAAAGACCTGGAGCACGATTGACTCAGCGGCTAAGTGGGTAAGGTCTCTAGGTATTGGGCAAATGCAATTAGATATTGCCAGTTGGCGGCCTGGTCAGCAGAAACTTAAAGTATAATTTTCCGCCCTCGTGTTAAGGAAAAACTAAACTAATAAATTCTGTAAATCATTCCACCCAAAAATCAAGAATCTGTACTTGGAATACGGGCACGTCAATATGAATATAAACTAAAGGAGTTATTTAAGTCAGTGAAAAAGCTTTTAGAGAAAAATGAATTTTGGTTTTTGCTAGGTTTATATGCAGGAATGTATGTACTACACGATTATTTCAGCCTACAAGTGCTAAATGGATTTACAGTAATATTCTGCTTGGGAATAACTACATCTCTTTTAATAAAAATATATAGGGACTAACGATAAAGAAGGTCATCATAGGCCCACTATGAAACCTGAGCGTGCAACTAAAAAAACAAATCCCAGCAAAACTGCAGGCTCTAAAACGTCTGTTCGCCTGCAATAGAAAAGCACTTTCTTGCCTAGAGAAAAGCCTAGTATCAACCATGTGCTATTGACCATCCTCTCGACTTCCATACCTCTTTGAGTGCTTGCCTACACTCGCCCTGGCAACTGGCGGGGACTATAAGGCTGTCGTGAACGCCATAGGCAGATATGTCTTGCTTGTGTAGTGATTCCATCGCTTCAATTAATGCCTCAGCTTCGAGAAATTGCAAGGTAGACCAATCAAGGCCAGAGTCAGCCAAAGACTCTAAGCATGGAATAGCGTCACAGACAGCTTCTCTAACATCGACCACATCAAAAGCAACTACCTCAGCATCAGCCGCAGTTGGCCATTTGTTAATCAACTTAGCGAGACCAAACGATGACGCGATGTACTGCTTCACAGCGACTCTAGGCACACCATCGATTGCGTATAGATCAATATCGTCTGGTGCTCTGTGCCCCATTTCGCCCATATAGATCGACAGATGGCTAGCTGAAACATCAACCTCGACCACAGGCTCTCCATTGATCTGCATTGCGGCTCTGCGCTCTCCGCTAAGGTGCTGGTAACTATTACCGACAGCGTACAGTCTGCCACCCTGATTCCAGTCAAAACCTGCAAGCTCACCATTGCTGAATGATCGCCGATAGCCCTCAAATGAACCGCCAGTGAGAGTTTGTTTTGATAGATATTTATTTAGGCGATGGACCTGAGCGATGAGTGCTTCTATCTTGGGTGTCTCAGCAATGGGCAGCTCTTTAGCCTCTAGCTCACCCCGCTTACTAGCCTTTAGCTTAAGCACACTCTTAGGCATCTCAGTGACGTAATACTCGCTCAGTGTGTCGAAGTTAATGCCGTGAGACTCTGCCAAACTTATGAGACTCTCAGTAGCTAGAAAGCGACTAGCCGACCCACTCAGGTAACGACCTTCATCAAAGGGGTTTTTATAGTTAGAGCCTTTAAAGTACTCAATGTAACCAAGGTCTATTAGCGCAGGCATTATTGACTTCCACGTACTATGACCTACTGGTGAACCGTAAAAATTCGTCTTACCTTCTGCTCTATAAGCATACTGACTAGACTCTCCCACATGGGCTAAAAGCATGTCTCCTAGTATGTAATCAACAGCCTGCTTGAATGACTTTAGATCTTTAGCTCTACGCGCCCTCTTACGCCTTTCAGCACCCTGTATGATACTCGCTACGGATTCAGTTAGAGCCTTTGAGGATGGCATACAGGCGCTTGTATTGAATGCTATCATCCTGCCTTTACGCCTTGCTTCATGATCACTCATATCGCTACATCCCTTGTACTTACTGTATCCTTAAGCGACCTAGTATACCCAACGTGTCTCTAAGTATTCATAGATATTTATAATACATGATCCACCTAGTACTGAAGACTTAGGTGACTTTTAGTCCGTGTAGAAGCTAAAGATAAACAACATCAAAGAAGAAGAACACATGTACTATAGTCACTAAGGGAAGCATGAGCTACAGATCAGAAAATAAAATAAACAGGGTTAAAATCCATGACTTTTTCTGTGATATTCTAAATTATCCAAATCAATATCATGCTTCGCATGCACGTTAACAACCCCAGATAGTTCCCCAATAAGATTAAATCTCTCGTCGATTGCAAAGCTCCCTTTATCGAACATTACATGATGATTAGGGCATAAGCAGAGCATGTTATCTGTGCTGTCATAGCCATTATGAGGCCTTCCTAAGGGCTTAATGTGTGCTCCCTCGGCATACAGTCCTTTTTTTGTTTTGATAGTGATTCCACAAACCTGACATTCGTAGGAATACAATGCCTTGATATCACGAGCTATCTTAGTATCTCTAACAATTCGTAAAGTGGTCGCCTCTCTTCTTTCGGAAGTTTTTTTGCTGGGCTTCAGATTGACCCCATCTAGTTGTTCTGTTTCTTCACCATGACCGGAATAAACAAGACGAAACCTACAAACCCTAAATCCGCTTTTACCGGTTTCTTCCCAAGCGCGCTCCACGGAATACAACCCGGCGTATGAATACCCTGTAGTTGGAGAAAATTGAGATTTATGCTGATGACCGCGGATTACTCGTACTGGGAGCCCTTGATCCATACTTACGAGCAAACCTGCGTTTCCTGGGTTATCCCAAGACTGGTCTGCTATATGCTTTCCACTGTCATCTCGACCACCTGCTCCGGTATAAACTATCAGCTTCCCATGATCCTCATCATCCTCATATCCAGCAGAAAGAACTACGGCAGCTGCGCCAGATAGAGCATTACCATCGATTCCTTGACCCCAATTTCGATGGAAACTAGAAGGCATCATGTCCTTTCGATTAGCAAACAAGTGGCCCTCTTCAACGTTTTCAATTTGTCCAAATATTATTGGTCTAGGCATCTCTAATTCCATTCCTTAGGAATCGTCATTCTTCCTTTAGCTCCGCGAAAAAGAGCAATCAACAAGCCCTTCCATTGTTTATGAATCAATGTCATCCCCTTTATTGGTATTGCCTTACTGCAAAGGCGATAGGCACCGCGACTAACCACTGAAGTGGATCAACGAATTGGCTGGCTACAGTCCCAAAAAAATAAAACATGTGCTCTCCCTAGCCTGTATTAGAGTTCATAATAAATAAAGGACTCTGTCATTTTTATCTTAAGCATAACTGAATAGCACATCTAGTCAAAAGTGAGCTACTGCCACAAGTAGAGGCGCTGTTTCAATCCTCAATTAATAAATAGACGGAGAAACTATCTTATCAACACTTATAAATCACGTGGTTTGGACAACAAGTTTTTCAGTATTCTTTTCCCTGCACTCAAGCGATAAACAAACCTAGCATTGCCATCGCCATCAGAAGTAATTAAGAATACATGGGGCTTCTCTAAATACTTTGGTCGACCTTTGATAATTGCCTGAATCAAGCCCCCGCGATCACGCATCAATGTACTAGAATTCAAACTCTTACTTTCATAAACAAATGTTTTATCAATATCTACTATCACCGCGTCGTTGTCAGAGTTACCGGTCATATTGTCAATGTACCTAAGTATTCCAGGATCTACAGCATTCGCAGGTAAGTCGCCCAACTGAATTAGCCTTCTTAATCCAGAAATCGGCTTATTTTGCGCGAATCTGAGCTTCTCTAACAAACTTTGATTAATCTCAAAAATTCCTCCAGCGGCAATTTCGCCAGAGGCACCTATAACATGCTCTTTATCAATCGAGCCCGAATCAGCAGAGGATGTCCTCTTACTGCTAAAGTGTCTAATATCTCCACTTATAGCGCTCTGGATAGACATCTCATGATCAGCAAAACAAGTTGCCCAATCTTCATAAAGAGAATCTGGTATACATAATTCAAACCACTTGATATATGGTCGTGTGCCAAACATTCTGGCTCTTTGAACATAAGTGTTTTGCTGTAACTTGCCTTTTACATTCCGTGAAAAAAAGAATGTCAGTAAATTATTAAAAGTCAAACCTCTTGAGACGATATTACCTCCAATAGCAAAAGTAAAAAGGTCCCTAGGGTTACAGCTTGCATCAACATTAGCTTTGTCATTTTCACTATTGATTACCAGAATACTTCGGCGACCCATATTATCTGCAATGTAAGCAAAAATATCTTCACTATCTAGATTATGAGGGGAAATAGATGCTAATTTTTTGGCATAACCATCTATGTATGCATAATACTTTTCTAACTTTTTTACCTTTCTGGCTGTAAAATTATGAACAAACCCTTCCAAATCTGATTTATCTTTCTTATGGAATGCCTTTTGCCCATGAGTATGGATCAGCATCGAATAATTTTTATGGTCCTCAAAATGCTCTTTCTGCAGATTTAGGATTGCGACTTTTGTCACGAATCTTAGGAATGATTCTTCCAGGAACTTTGGTGAATCCCCTGTTTCAGGTTGTCGCTCCAAGATAAAATCACTCCTTTTAACATCAGCATCGGAGATTGGGAAAAAATAAGAACGCCCAATGTATTGATCGTGTGACTGTAAAAAGACCCAATCCTGTGCGCGATTTGCAAAAGTGTTATTTAAATCAAGACGGCCTGGAGTTGCTGTTACTCCAATGTATCTCCCACCATCATCTAACTTACCAAGCTGACCAACTAATTTGTTGATAGCGCTCTTTTTACCCTGCTTGTTAATTTTGTTATCTGGGCTGGCATAATCAGCTTCATCATCAATAACAACTCTATTCTGTAGGAATCTACATTCTGTAATTAATTTTTCTAAATTTGCGGCATTCTTCCTACAAAAGATAATCCTCTGAACATCTAACTTTTTATCTTGATCTTTTAAGTCTATAAACTCTGGAGCGCTCATTGGAGTTGGATTTATCTCCGCACTTGCCTCTTTGAAACGTTTGAAATTTTGAGATTCCAGCTCAACATTATCATTCATCACAACAAATATAGTTTTAACCTGCATATCTAAAAGAGCACAGGTCAAAGCTATCATTACTTCAGTTTTACCAGATTGAGGTTCACCATAAATGACTAAACTTTCAGCACCCTTTTCAAAATTAGTGATCACTGAATCAACCCCAGCTTTAATATGGGTGATATCCCAATCACGGCGTTGCAGGGCCTCTAGCCTGCGCTTATAACGATCATTAACTATCCTCTTTCGGAAAAAGTCTTCAATGTCCATATGTCAGCCCCGCTCTTCAAAAATCCAAAATAATTTTGCAATTCTGTAGCCATCGTATACGAATTTCTATAGTCTTTAAACATCAAGAAGGTATAGCTTATTTATGGTCCAAAGGTGATCCCAATAGCATGTCTATAAATGAATCAGAAAAATACTATGGCGTGGTCGTTCTTAGACTTCTAGAGCGTTTAGGAGAAAAGATCCCTAAGACTAACTTTTCTCTGACGACGGGAAAGAGTAATTCTTCATTTGTAATTAACGGGATATCACCCCAAATACTAGGCAAAGGCTCAACTTCAAGTGTTGGATTGTTTATTAAGATCTCTAACAAACGACGATCACCATGGAGATATAATTTTGACAAATCTCATCAGGATGAAATTGCTGAATTAAAGAAAAAACATGGTGAAGTATTCATCGCGCTTGTAGCAGGTGATGACGGAATTGCTTGTATAAATTATGCGCAGCTCAAGTCAATACTGGATGAGTATCATGAAGAACAAGAATGGGTCAGCGTTACGAGAAAACTACGGCAAAACTATCGTATTAAAGGGCATGATGGTTCATTGGAAAAACCTCTCCCACGCAATTCATTTCCCGACAACATTGTAAAGCACTTTAAATCTAGCCTATAGAAAGTGTAGGGCTCCAATTGAACGTAAAAACATCTTCAAAGGTATTGCCCATATTGCGATGCCCTGAGATTGATTGCCCAAGCATAGCTAAACAACCCATCCAGTCCAATCAGTTTACTGCCCTTAGCTCTTTGGCCGAGTTGGTTGGTCTCTGCCGAGGGGCATCTCTAAACCTAGAGCAGCTCCTTCCACGAGCGCACGCCAGCCCCTCGTACACACTGTCATAATCAAAGTACATTTTTACTATATATTTTAATGGCATAGACCATAAGGATTTCGATTTTTGCACACAAATTATCGAATTTTGTGATCTAAGCCTTGGGAGTGACCGGAGGAACATGTTTTGATGCTGTTTAATAAGAGTCGTTTTAAGACCCTAGCATGCGCTACCGGTGCAATGAGATAATAATAACAATGTAATGGCTTAGACGGCCATTATGGAGCTTGTAGGGCTACCGCTAGATGCTGTTTGGCACCCCCCATTTCCTGAGCTTGTAATAAACGCTCATCGACCCATAAAATCATGCACACAAACATGCACACAAACCAAAACCCTAAAACAGAAAAAAACAGTAAATACGGGCTTTATAGCCCACTCTAAAAAACCGAGAGTCGTTTCCTCTCCTGGGCACCATAGATTCTTTTGTTCCTCAACTAGGCACTAGCAACGCCCTTAGTCCTTATGTTTACTGATGTTGATACCCCTGTAGTTCATTGTCAGAGGCACATTCACGTCTACCAATTTCTCTACCTCAGACCCACACAAGGCGCCCATATTTTTAAAGCTAT